>UMKP01048870.1_pt1 | contig 100500 bp, 76 predicted proteins | sample 1966341 | NCBI WGS metagenome assembly UMKP01 (sample SAMEA4836179, study PRJEB28245) | human gut metagenome | biome: gut microbiome; material: fecal sample | place: Denmark | collected 2008
CGGAGAACAGTTTTCCAAGCCCGATCAAGCTGTTTGTCAATAATTTATCGCAGCTGACGAGCCAGTTTGCATTCTGCGAACCGATCAACATTGCGGACGACCAGATCGGTGTCAATGCATTCTGCGGAACGGTGACGCTGATCCTGGCTGTTCTGTATCTGCTGGATAAAAATATCAAGCTGCGTGAACGGATCGCAAAGACGGCACTGCTTGTACTGCTCTATGCAAGCTTTGATGTCAATGTGCTCAACTATATCTGGCATGGTTTCCATGTACAGAACGGACTGCCGAACCGTTTTGCATTTATCTATATTTTCCTGATGCTCACGATGGCGTTTGATGCCTGGAGGCATATGCATAAGTTTAAGGTATGGCAGGTTCTTCTGGCGATGGCAGCACCGCTTGCGTTTGCCATCTATTCTGCAGTGACCGGACTTGGCGAACGGGAACTGTATACGTATGGCATCACCATCGGACTTCTGATCCTCTATGGTATGGCGATGCTGATCTATCGCCTTGGGAAAATGCACCGGGAGGTCTTCCGCTCTCTTTTCTTTTTCCTGGCAGCGGTGGAAATGGTAAGTTATGCGATCTTTGGTGTATTCTGCAACGGAACTGTGGGACGAAGTACCTATCTGAATGAGCAGATCGCCTATGAAAAAACAACCGAACGACAGGAAGGCAGACAGGGAAATCAGGATAATTTCTATCGAAGCGAGATTGACAGCAACCGTATGCGTGACGAGAATATGTTCCTCGGAGCGGACGGCGTGGTTCTGTTTTCCTCTACAATGCCGGCAGCTACGGTTGATATGTGCAAAGGCCTCGGTATTGAGGCGAGAACGAATAAAAACGGTTACAATGGATTTACCAAACTGGTCAATGATATTTTCGGCGTAAAATATGTGCTCTCGAGCCGCGGAACCGATCAGCTCTATCAGATGGAGAAAGTCGATCAGGAAGGTGATATGAATCTGTATAAGAACAGCGGGGCATTGAGTCTTGGATTTATGGTAAAAGATGACATTATTGACTGGACGACAGACAGCACCGATCATTTTGAGGTACAGAATGATTTCGTGACGATGGCAACCGGTATGGATGAAGATCTTTTTGAACTGGAAGAGACGATCGACATGGAAGACGGCGGCACTTATACAATCGTGCTTCCGGCGGGCAAACAGGTTTATCTGGATGTGACCTCATCTGTGTCCAGCATTGAGATCACGACACCGGATTATACAAGAACATATGACACTTATAACGATCATCTGTATGACCTCGGATGTTTTGATGCGATCGACAATGCGACAGTCACCTGCACCTTTAAGGAAAACCAGAGCGGACCGGTGACAGCGGAAGTGTGGACCTGCGATCAGGAACTCTATCAGCAGGTACATGATGAGCTGGCCAAATCTCAGTTACAGCTCACAAAATTTGAGGACGGAAAGTTTGAAGGAACGGTGGAAGCGGCCGAAGACGGCGTTCTGATGCTTTCTCTTCCATATGATGAAGGATGGAGTGTCAAGATCGATGGCGAAGACGATGATTATTATATGATCGGAGATGCACTGACCGGTGTTGATGTGACAGAAGGAACACACACGATCACGTTTGAATATACGCCGGAAGGACTCTGGAAGGGTACCTGGATCAGCCTGATCTGTGTGGCACTTTACCTGCTGACCAGTGCGATCTGGATCAGAAAAGGTAAAAAGCCGGAACTTTCATCTGCGAGTGATGCGTTTGAAGAATATGACTTTGAAAACGGACAGGCAGAAAAAGATGCGGATGAGAAAGATGAAACAGCAGAAGAAACCGTATCTGCGGATCAGGCGGACGCAGATACAGGAGATATACAAGAAGGAGATGGAGAGGATCATGGAATTTGAGTTCTCGAAGAAAGCAGACAGCTTTCAGGCAGGAATTTTTGCAATATTAAATGAAAAGAAAGAAGAGATGGTGAAGGCGGGAAAGAAAGTTTATAATCTTTCCGTCGGCACACCGGATTTCAAGCCGGCACCTCATATCATGGAAGCTGTTTCAGAGGCGGCAAAAGATCCGGAAAATTATAAATATGCACTGACAGACCGCCCATTTCTTCTGGAGGCAGTGCAGAATTTTTACAAGAGAAGATTTGGTGTATCCATTGAGCCGGAAGAGATCATGACGATCAACGGTTCACAGGAAGGTATGGTTCATATTGCCTGGGCACTCTGCAATCCGGGCGATGTGGTCTTAACTCCGAATCCGGGGTATCCGATCTTCAGCATCGGTCCGTCTCTGTGCGGTGCGGATGTGCGTACTTATCCTTTGTACCGTGAAAACGGATTTCTGCCGAAGCTTTCCGATATTCCGGAAGAGACGGCAAAAGCAGCAAAATACATGCTGGTTTCTTATCCGTTAAATCCGGTCTGTGCAACGGCGAATGATGCCTTTTATGAAGAGCTGATCGCATTTGCGAAAAAATATAATATCATTATTTTACATGATAATGCATATTCTGATATTATCTACGGAGGAAGAGAAGGAAAATCTTTCTTAAGCTACGAAGGGGCAAAAGAAGTTGGTGTGGAGTTTTATTCTCTGTCCAAGTCTTACAACCTTACCGGTGCAAGAATTTCTTTTGTGATTGGAAATCAGAAGATCGTAGATAAATTCCGTTCTGTGAGAACGCAGTTTGACTATGGTGTTTTTCTGCCGATCCAGTACGGTGCGGCAGCAGCACTGAACGGTCCGCAGGACGCAGTGCTTGCACAGTGCGAAGAATATGAGAGAAGAAATCAGGCATTCTGCGGCGGACTTCGCAGCATCGGCTGGGATGTTCCGGACAGCGAAGGTACGATGTTTGTATGGGCACCGGTGCCAAAAGGACATGGTACATCGGAAGAATTCTGTATGGAACTGATGGAAAAAACAGGACTGATCGGTGTGCCGGGCAGCAGTTTCGGAAGTCTCGGAGAGGGATTTATGCGATTTGCCCTGGTAGAACCGGTTCCGGTGATGCAGGAAATTGTAAAAGCAATCGCAGAGAGCGGATTGTTGAAAAGAAAAGGAGAATGATGTGAAACCAGGTTTTTTTAAGCAGCTTTGTGAAATTGCGGGAAAAGAAAATGTCAGAACAGACGAACCGATGAAACAGCATACAACGTTTCGCATCGGCGGTGCGGCGGATTATTTTGTTTCCCCACAGACAACAGATCAGATAAAAAATATTATAGACTTATGTAAAAGCGAGGCAATGCCATGGTATGTGATCGGAAACGGAAGCAATCTTCTGGTCAGTGACCGTGGATTCCGTGGAGTGATCATTCAGCTTTTTAAAAATTTTTCAGATCTTCGCGTGGAGGGAGACAGGCTGTACGTGCAGGCTGGCACACTGCTTTCCAGGACAGCGAAAAAGGCACTGGAAGCATCCCTGACAGGGTTTGAATTTGCAGCCGGGATTCCGGGAACCATCGGCGGAGCCATGGTGATGAATGCCGGAGCCTACGGCGGAGAAATGAAAGATGTGACAGAAGAAGTCACGGTTCTGACAGAAAAAGGCGAAATAAAAACCTTAAAAAGAGAAGAACTGAAGATGGGATACCGGACAAGCATCATTGCAGAAAAAGGCTATCTTGTGCTGGAAGCTGTTCTGCAGCTGACAGACGGAGATCTAAAAGAAATCCGTGCCGTGATGGAAGATCTGAAGAAAAAGCGGATTTCCAAACAGCCGCTGGAATATCCGAGTGCCGGAAGTACGTTCAAACGTCCGAAAGGATACTTTGCCGGAAAGCTGATCATGGATGCCGGACTTCGCGGATTTCAGGTCGGCGGTGCACAGGTATCGGAAAAACACTGCGGTTTTGTGATCAATACAGGCGATGCAACGGCAGAAGATGTCACCGAACTGATCCGTCAGGTGGCGGAAAGAGTAAAAGCACAAAGTGGTGTGACACTGGAGCCGGAAGTGAAATTACTGGGAGAGTTTTAAATGAGATTTGTGATTGTGACCGGTATGTCAGGAGCCGGAAAAAGTACAGCATTAAACAGACTGGAAGATATGGGATATTTCTGCGTGGACAACCTGCCGATCTCGCTGATTTCCAAATTTGCGGAGATGGCGTACACACCGGGAAGTGAGATCCAGAGGGTGGCACTTGGCGTGGACGTAAGAAGCGGCGAGGCACTTGGAAAACTGGAAGATGTGCTGGAAGGCATGGCGGCAGCCAGTCAGAAATACGAGATCCTGTTTCTGGATGCAGCTGATGAAGTGCTGGTGAAGCGTTATAAAGAAACGAGAAGGACCCATCCGCTGGCACGCGGCGGCCGCGTGGACCGCGGGATCGCACAGGAGCGTGAGAAACTTGCGTTTCTGAAGCGTCATGCAGACTATATCATCGATACCAGCAAACTGCTCACAAGAGAGCTTAATATGGAGCTGGAAAAGATTTTTGTGGAAGGCAGAGAGTTTAAAAGCCTGGTTGTGACGGTACTCTCTTTTGGATTCAAGTACGGAATTCCGGCGGATGCCGATCTGGTATTTGATGTGCGTTTTCTGCCGAATCCGTATTATATCGATGAACTGAAAAAACAGACCGGAAATGACAAACCGGTGCAGGATTACGTGATGGGATTTGATGTTTCCCATGTATTTTTAAATAAACTGACGGATATGGTGCAGTTTCTGCTGCCGAACTATGTACAGGAAGGAAAAAATCAGCTGATCATCGGCATCGGCTGTACAGGCGGCAAACACCGTTCTGTGACACTGGCAAATAAGCTGTTCGAAAGCCTGAGTCTCCAGAATGATTACGGCATTCGCATCGAACACAGAGATATCGGGAAATAACGGAGGATGCCATGTCATTTTCAAGTGGAGTGAAGGACGAATTATCCAGACACCAGACGTTGGCACGCCATTGCCAGATTGCCGAGATCGCGGCGATCATCAGCATGTGCGGCGGTGTTTCCATATCCGAAAAAGATCATTACAGTTTAAAAATCCAGACAGAAAACGTATATGTTGCAAGAAAGTACTTTACATTATTGAAAAAAGCATTTAATATAGAAGTTGAAGTTTCAATCAGGCAGGGTACATTTTCAAAAGGAAGCCGTACATATACGGTGGCGGTGTTGAACCATGAAGATGCGATACGTATTCTGAAGGCGGCCAGGCTGTTCAATGCGGATATGGAAATTGAGGAGCAGTTTTCTATCTCGGACAATCTGGTGATTCAAAAAACATGCTGCCGACGGGCTTTTATACGAGGTGCTTTCCTGGCGGCGGGTTCCATCAGTGATCCGCAGAAATTTTATCATTTTGAAATCGTATGTGCGACGGTTCACAAAGCAGTTCAGCTTCAGGAGATCATGAATGATTTTGGCGTGGACGCGAAGATCGTACAGCGAAAAAAGCATTTTGTAGTGTATCTCAAAGAAGGATCCCAGATCGTAGATATGTTAAACGTGATGGGAGCTCATGTTTCTTTAATGGAGCTTGAGAATGTACGCATCTTGAAGGAGATGCGTAACTCAGTCAACCGCAAGGTCAACTGTGAGACAGCCAATATTCATAAGACAGTAAGTGCGGCAGTCAGACAGATCGAAGATATCCGCTATATTCAGCAGAAGATCGGTTTTGAGCAGCTGTCCGAGGGACTTGCAGAGATTGCAAGGCTGCGTCTGGAGCAGCCGGAGGCAACGCTCAAAGAGCTGGGGATGATGCTTTCAACCCCGGTCGGAAAGTCCGGCGTAAATCACAGACTGAGAAAATTAAGCGATATTGCGGAAACGCTAAGAGATAATGAGGAGGAAAATTATTATGATTAAGAAACCGATTACCATTCAGATTCCAAGTGGGCTGGAAGCAAGACCGGTAGCACTGCTTGTTCAGGTTGCCAGCCAGTTTGAAAGTGATATCTATGTAGAGAGCGAACAGAGACGCGTCAATGCAAAGAGTATCATGGGTATGATGACATTAGGACTGACATCAGGGGAAGACATCATGGTGTCTGCCAGTGGTGAAGATGAGCAGGAAGCAATTGCAAACATCGAGAAATACTTAAGCGGCAAGGCAAATTAAATACAAACTGCAAAAGAAAATGTGCAGCCCCGATTTTTTCGGGGCTGTTTTTATACAGGGAGGTAGCAGTGCTATGACTGATATTATGCTGGTAGACGATGAAGTACTGGCACTGGAATATCTGAAAAACATGGTGGATTGGGAAAGAAACGGCTATCATGTGGTGGGATGTGCGACGAGTGGGAAAAAGGCTCTGGAACTTTTTGACAGGACGCATCCGCAGATCGTGATCTCGGATATCCGCATGCCGGGAACGGATGGTCTGGAGCTGACAAGACAGATCAAAGAAAAAGACAAAGAAACCGTTGTGATCCTGCTTTCGGCGTACCGTGATTTTGATTATGCTCAGAAGGGAATCCGCTACGGCGTATCCAATTATCTTCTGAAACACGAGCTTTCTTCGGAACTGATTCTAAAAGAGTTGGAAGAAGTGAAAGAAAAGCTGGAGAGAGCAGGCAATAAGAAAAAAATATATCAGAAATATTTTATGAATCAGCTGATCTACCATCGGGTGACGGCAGAAGAACTGGATAAGAGCATCCTGGGCAATCGCTTCTTTCTTCTGCTTCTCCACAAACGTAATCCGGTCATTCAGGGTGAGTTTGCCGAGACAAGGTGGACCGAAGAAGAGCAGGAGGCTGTGCGGAACATTCTGGAAGAGAGCCTGGAAAATATTGTGTTTTATGCGGCAGATGTGCAGATCACGGAGAACAACTGGATTTTACTTTACCGCATTGAAAATACAGCGAGCAAATACATGGTGAACAGTCTGATCCTGCGAAAATGCCATCAGATCGCAGATCAGCTGGAGCTGTGTTTGCAGATGCATTTTAACATGGTCTACAGCTACGAAATCACACCGGAGGAGATCAGTGAGACTTTCCGCACCATATCACGCCAGATCCGTTATTCCGTGTTCTGGGAAGATGAGGCGATCTGTGCAATGGAAAAAATGCCGGAAAAAGAAAAGAAAGCAATCTGGGGTGAACAGATCCGCATACTGCGGGAAGCGATCTATGGTTCAGAAGAGGAGCTGGAAAAGCAGATCGAGGTAATTTTTTCGGGAATCCGGGAAAAGGAAGATCTGGAAGACTGCAAAATGCTCCTGCCTTCGTTAAGCAATCTGCTCGGGGAACTGTGCGAGAGTGAAAACTGCAAAGAGATCGATCTGAAAGAACCGCTTTATACGATCCGTGAGATTGAACAGTATTATTGCAGGAATTTTTCGTACATACAGCAGAAATATGCAAGAAAAGCCCGGCTTGGTTATTCCAGAACGGTGCTGGATATGATCGATTATATCGAAAAGAATTATCCACAGGAGTTAAGCCTGGAGCTGCTCGGCGAGAAATTTCATATGAACGGGGTATATCTCGGACAGATCTTTAAAAAAGAAACCGGACAGACCTTTCTGAAATATCTGACCAATGTAAGGATTTCCGAGGCAAAGCGTCTGCTGCGGGAAGAGAACAGTACGGTCGCAGAAACAGCACAGATGGTCGGATACCGCACAAGCCAGTATTTCAGCCAGATCTTTATGCGGAACGTAGGGATGAAGCCGCAGGAATATAAAAAACAGAGGGAAGAATGAAAAAGGAGAGAAAGAAAAGAGGCGGAAAACATTTAAAAGGGCGGATCCTGCGGAGCATTTCTCTGATTCTGATATGTTCCATGATTTTGAGTACGCTGATCGGCTACCTGTATTTTAATCAGGTGGTGCGAAAACAGAGAGTGGAGGAGGAGAAAAACCGTCTGATGCAGGTTGGCAGCCAGATCGCATTTCAGGCGGAGGATAACCGCCGGTTTGCACAGAGTATTCTGGTGGATGAGCAGCTGCAGTACCTTCTGGAAGAGAACGTCAAAGGGAATGAATTCCGCAGGCAGAGCCAGTATGACAAGGTGACAAAACGGCTGGTGTTTTATAACAATCTGCGTACTTATCTGGAGGGGTCCATTCTGCAGATGGCAGACGGAAGCTTTTTCGGAAGCAGTTACAGTGCCATGGATACGGACTATCTGGAACAGAAGCTGCAGCAGAGGGAATTGCAGGAGTATACAGAAAAAGAAGACTGGGTTTATTCCAATCCGTATTACGACAGTGACTCCGGAAATGATAAAAGGCGGATCTGTTATGCGATCCCGATGTACGATAAACGCCGTTACGGTCATCTGAAAGCGACCCTCTATCTGGAAATGAACCTGGAATATTTCCTGACGCAGGTGAAGGCTTATGCAGAGACACAGGATCTGGTTGCCCTGATCGGAAATGGTTCGGAAATTCTGTATCAGAAAGATAAAAAGAATGTGCTGCGGAATGCCATAAAAGAAAAAGAGCTGGATCAGGAGAACATTTACCATACTTCCAACGGTTATCTGATCTGCATACCGGTAGAAGGGACCGGGTGGAAGCTCTGTACGTTTCTTACTCATGCAGATCTTCTGAAAAACAGCAGTTTTGTGCTGGAATTTTTTGTGCTCTCCTTTTTACTTTGTGTAGGACTGGTGCTACTCGTTGTTTCCAGGATCCTGGAGAATATGGTGCGTCCGGTGACGGAACTGTCAAAGCAGATGGAACGCACGGAGTATGGCAAACAGCAGCCGATCCACATTGTCCATACCGGCGATGAGATCGAGATTTTATATCAATGTTTCCAGGATATGATGACGGAGCTGTACAAAGGAGAGCAGGAACGTATTGCCTATGAAAAACAGAAACGTGACATGGAATATGACATTACGCTCTCTCAGATCAATCCACATTATCTCTATAATGTATTAAATACAGTAGTATATTTATCGGCGGCCGGAAAAAATCAGGATGTAGTGAAGATCGTACACTCCCTGATCTATACGCTGCATGAGACTTTAAAAGTCGGGGATGGAAATGTAGAGACCACCATTGAAAAAGAACTGGAATTGACGAAATGCTATCTGGATATTCAAAGATACCGCTATCCGGATGTATTTCAGGTGGAAGTAAAATGCGAAGAGGGATTAAAGGACTGCCTGGTGCCGAAAACCATGATCCAGCCGCTTGTGGAAAATGCAATCCTGCACGGAATCCTGCCGACGGAAGCGTCCGGAAAAATCTGGATCATCATTCAGAAGCAGGGAGGAAAACTCTGTGTTATGGTAAAAGATGAAGGGATTGGTGTCAGCAAAGAACAGCTGAAGCGGTTTAAGCAGGGAGAGACCATGGCAGAAAACAAGACACGAAAACACATTGGTGTGGAGAATGTCCGTGACCGTATTCGCTACCTGTACGGAGAAGGCTTTGGAATGGAGATACAAAGCACACAAGGAAAAGGAACGACAGTCATTCTGACACTTCCGGTAAAAAGAGCGGAGGAAAAAGAAAGATGAAAATGAGAAAAATCGGAAGGATTCTGACAGTGATGTTTTTGACCGGAGGTCTGATGACCGGATGTCAGAAAAAGCAAACCGTGGTTTTACCGGAAAAAGAGCAAAAAGAAGAGGCAACAGAAACCGAGAGCAAAAACAAAGAAACACAGGAAATTTCTTTTGACGAAGAACTTCCGAAAGATTACGAAGGGACACTGACCATGTGGGGGTGGGATACCGACTACTATCAGACGGTTACACAGGCGTTTCAGGAGATTTATCCAAATGTCACATTTGAGTATACTTCCGTTGAACACAAAGACCTGCCCCAGAAATATGAGACAGCACTGATCGTTGGAGGAGAGCTTCCGGACATTGCCTGGTCCGTCATTGATTTCAGAGGGGAAGTGTTTGAGCTGGACATGTGGGAACCGCTTGAGCAGGAACCGTACAATTTTCGCCTTTCGGAAGTTTGTGAATATCTGCATCCGCATATGGTCAACAGCAAAGGAAATGTCTGTGGGATTGAGCAGTCACTCTCGCCGGCTGGGCTGGCGTATCGCCGGGATCTTGCAAAAAAATATCTCGGTACGGACGACCCGGAAGAGCTGGAGGAGATGATGCCGACCTGGGAAGCGTTTATTCAGAAAGGGAAGGAAGTTTACGAAAAAAGCAATGGTGAGGTCTATATGTGGTTTTCACTTGAAGATATCCGACAGTTTACGCAGGAGCAGTCTGATACTGCCTGGGTAAGTGACGGAAAGATCGATGTAAAAAACGTTTTTGACCGTTCCATATCGCTGGCCACCCGTTTCCGTGACGAGCATATTTCCGACAATCTGATCGCCTGGACACCGGCATGGAATGAGGCACTTCGGGAAGACGAGCATATTTTTACTGCCTGTGCAACCTGGTCCGTCAAATTCAGCATTGAATCAAGCGATCCGCAGCAGAAAAATCTCGGACGCTGGGGGCTGATGAGTGCACCGGAGGGAAATGCCAACTGGGGTGGGACAAGTATGGGGATCACAAAAACCTGCAAAGATAAACGTCTGGCGTGGGAATTTCTGAAATTTGCGACACTTTCGACCGAAGGGGCAAGGACACTAAACTCCATGGGACTTATGACTACGGCAAAAAAGCCATACGAAGAAGATCCGTCCCTGAAAAGCTATAAAAGCCGCTGGTTCGGAAATCAGGATCTTGGCATCTACTATATGGATCACATCATACCAAACATCAAAACGCGTGCACTCACGCCACAGGATGGCATGATACATGATAGCCTGAGCCTGGTTTTAAATGCCCTGAATCAGGATGAAAACCTTTCGGCAGAGGAAGCCGAGGAACTTTTAAGAGAAGAACTGCAAAAAGAGCTGAAAGATATTACCGTATATTAAAAAATGCAGAAAGCTGCGACGCACGGAACAATCCGCAGGCATCATAGTTGGGGACTTTTGCCCCCAACATCCTTTCAGCTTATTATAAAACAAAAGCGGAATGCCTTTCCGAAGCATTCCGCAAATGTTAAAATAAGAGGGAGTTATGAAAAAGAAAAATTGTCTAAAGTGTTTCTTGCTTTGACAGTTATTATAATAAAATGAAAATATGAAATCCATGTGTTGTGATTGTGAAGAAATCGTGAATAGATTTTGAACGTTTATAAAAGAATTTGACGAAATACAGAAAAAACGGTGACCGAATTGGACGGATTGACTGTTTAAGAACGAAAGTGAAAGAAAAATGATGATGAGTTTGAAGTATTATGCATAAAAAAGATAGAAAAAGAACGAAAAAGACGGAAAAAGAAAGGAGAGTGTGACGGTGAATTATAAGATATTAGTTCAATATGATGGAACACGTTACGAAGGATGGCAGAGACAGGAGCGTACCGGATCCACCATTCAGGGAAAGATCGAAGCGGTTCTGTCCAAAATGTGTGGGGAAGAAGTGCAGATCCAGGGAGCCGGACGCACGGATGCGGGGGTGCATGCAAAAGGGCAGGTGGCAAATGTACATCTGAAGGAACGGGTCGATCCGCAGGAAGTGAAACAGTATCTGAACCGTTATCTGCCGGAAGATATTGCCGTATCCGAAGTGACAGAAGTTCCGGAGCGTTTTCACAGCAGACTGAATGCCACCGGGAAGATTTATGTTTACCGGATCGCCACCGGAGAAGTCAAAAAGGTATTTGAGCGGCGTTATATCTATGATTTCGGAGAAAAGCCGGATGTCCATCTGATGCGTCAGGCAGCAGAAATCCTCACAGGGACGCATGATTTTAAGAGCTTCTGTTCCAACAGGCGGATGAAAAAATCAACGGTGCGGACAATCTACAGCATTGATCTGAAAGAAAAAGAAGGGGAAATCGTGATCACATACACCGGAAACGGTTTTCTGCATCACATGATCCGGATTCTTACCGGGACTCTGCTGGAGGCGGGGATGAAAAAGAGAAGTCTTTCCTCCGTGGCAGAACTGCTGGAAGTCAGAGACCGCGAAAAGGCAGGATTTACGGCACCGGCAAAGGGACTTACCCTTGAGAAGGTCTTATATTCTCCTTTACAAAAAGAAAGCGAAACATTATAATAAAAAACAGGGTTTCCGGCAGGATACCGGAAAATAAACAGTTTAGAGGAAAGGAAAACCATATGAAAAAAATATTGGATCTGATTTCAGAAGAGGTTGTCAAAGCGTTTGAAGAAGCCGGCTACAGTGCCGATTTTGCAAAAGTGACGCTTTCCAACCGTCCTGATTTATGTGAATATCAGTGTAATGGTGCACTGGCAGCAGCAAAAACCTACAAAAAAGCTCCGATCATGATCGCAAATGATGTTGTGGCAAAACTGAAGGAAAACGGTATTTTCCAGGAAGTACAGGCAGTCAGTCCGGGCTTTATCAACTTGAAGCTTTCCGGAGATTATCTGGCAGAGTATTTAAAACAGATGCAGGCAGATGAAAATCTTTCCGTAGAAAAAGCAGAGCATCCAAAGAAGATCATCCTGGACTACGGCGGACCAAACGTGGCAAAACCGCTGCATGTCGGACATCTGCGTTCTGCGATCATCGGTGAGAGCATCAAACGTCTCGGACGTTTTATGGGTCATGAGATGATCGGGGATGTACATCTTGGAGACTGGGGTCTGCAGATGGGACTGATCATCACAGAGCTGCATGAGAGAAAACCGGATCTGGTTTATTTTGATGAGAGCTATACCGGAGAATATCCGGAAGAACCGCCATTTACGATCAGCGAGCTGGAAGAGATCTACCCGACTGCAAGCGGAAAATCCAAAGAAGATGAAGCCTACAAAGAAGCTGCCATGCAGGCAACCTATCAGCTTCAGCACGGTCACAGAGGTTATCAGGGTATCTTAAAACACATCCTGAATGTATCCGTAACAGACTTGAAGAAGAATTACGAACGTCTGGATGTATCTTTTGATCTTTGGAAAGGCGAGTCCGATGCACAGCCGTACATCCCGGATATGGTAAAATACCTCAAAGACAACGGTTATGCCTATATCGATGACGGGGCACTTGTAGTAGATGTCAAAGAAGAGTCTGACACCAAGGAAATCCCGCCGTGCATGATCCTGAAATCTGACGGGGCTTCCCTCTATAATACGACAGACCTTGCGACGATCATCGAGCGAATGAAACTGTATCATCCGGATGAGATCCTCTACGTGGTAGACAAACGTCAGGAACTGCACTTTATCCAGTGTTTCCGCTGTGCAAAGAAGGCAAAACTGGTAGAGGATGATACCAGACTTACCTTCCTTGGCTTCGGCACGATGAACGGCAAAGACGGAAAGCCGTTCAAGACACGTGACGGCGGCGTTATGCGTCTGGAAAACCTGATCAAAGAGATCAACGAAGAAATGTATCGCAAGATCATGGAAAACCACGAGACCGATCCGGAAGAAGCAAGAAAGACTGCACAGATCGTCGGACTTTCCGCAATCAAATACGGAGACCTTTCCAACCAGGCATCCAAAGACTATGTCTTTGACGTAGACCGCTTCACTTCCTTTGAAGGAAATACCGGTCCATACATTCTGTATACGATCGTGCGTATCAAATCCATCCTGGCACGTTATCAGGCAGAAGGCGGTTCTCTGGAAGGAATCACCATCCAGACACCAAACAGTGAGAGCGAGAAAGCTCTGATGCTGGCATTGTCCAAATTCAATGCAGTTATGGAAAATGCTTTTGAAGAACTGGCACCGCATAAAATCTGTGCTTATATTTATGAGCTGGCAAATGACTTCAATCATTTCTATCATGAAGTCAAGATCTTAAGCGAAGAGAACGAAGAAAAGAAAAAAGGTTACCTGGCACTTCTGATGCTGACAAGAGATGTGCTTGAGAGCTGCATCCATGTACTTGGATTCACATCACCGGAGAGAATGTAGGAAGTGTAAAACACGGAACTCGCGGAGCCTTTATCTTAGTCGGAGATAAGATAAAAATCAGACACTGTGGCGAAAAGCGTCATGGTGTCTCTTTTTTTGCAGTTTTCTGCGTTCGAAAGATCGGCAAAAAAACAAAAAAGAAGTATGCAGCCCTTTTTGGAAACATAGGATGTAAAACAGGACAGGCATAGAAAGAAAACATGCCGGGAAAGGAAACATGCTATGATTTTGAAAGAAAGGATCTTGTATTCAAAACGAAGAACAAGGCGGTATCATCGAAAAGAACCGGCAGCAGATAAGAAGAAAAAAATGTATAGATTTTTGGCTGTATTGTGGGGAGTGTTATCCGCAGGCATTTTGCTTTTCGGATACGTGGCAGGAGCCAGGAGCCGTCATATCACAATGAACGGGCCGGTACATATTTTACTGGAAGAAGAGGAAGAACAGACGGAGAATATCGAAGTAAAGCCGGGAGAGCAAATAGAAAAATCTGCCTGGGTCACCGTTGAAAAAAGTGAAGCGAAGGTGCAGGTGCGGGTCAAAGTACTGGCAGACGGGATCATGGCACCGCAGCAGAGAGATCTGTTAGAAAACATTCAGATGAATGAAAACTGGTTCTATTGCGAAAAAGATGGCTATTTTTACTGTGCAGAAAAACTTTGTGAAGGAAAAAAAGTACATTTTCAGGCAAAAATCACAGTCCCCCCAAAATGGAAAGAATGGACAGAAGATCTGCAGTTTCGACTGGAGCTGGCAGCTGACGGAGTATAATTTGCATACATAAAAACTTATTGTTGACATTATATCACTTTTACATTATAATAGCAACATATCAAAGAAAAATCTGTTTTTCAATGCCGTTCGGCAGGAAAATCCAATGAGAAAAGAAAATAAGGAACCTGTGCGAAGCGGCTTGAAAAAACTGCTTGGGTTTGTGTATACTGAATTCGGACAGACTGCTTCGTACAAACAAAAGAAAGGGGCAGTCTTATGCAAAAACAAAAGAATCAAAAGCAGATTGTATACGCAGATGTAGCTATTCATGATATGCCGCTCAGGAGTCTTCTGTATATTGGCAGGACATATGAGCAACTTGTACCGGTAAGAGAACGTTACAGAAAAGAAATGGTAAAACTTCCAATGCCGGAGTTTTACACTTTTTATAATGGAACAGAAAAGTTAAAACAACAAGATGCGAAAACTTTAAAAAAATGGCTCAGACTTGCAGTCAGGGCAGATAATATCGGACAATTTGAGAATGCCATATCAGAGTAATATGAGGGCGAAAGAACAAAATCAGGAGCAGGTGCAGTGCAAAAAGCAAATGGAACATCTGTTGAATCACCATGGTTATTTTCTGATCCGCAGGATAGGACAGGGGAGGACAGGAGCAGTATGGCTTGTGTTTCACCAGGCAACCGGTGCTTTGCGAGCGGCAAAAGCCATCTTTGCGGCTTCACAGAAAGTAGCTCTTCTACGGGCATGGGCAAGTATGGAGCATTCCGGACTTGTGAAAATTTATGATCTTTTACAGGAGCAGGAGATGTGCTGTTTTATTATGGAGTATCTTGAAGGAGAGAGCCTGAAAGAGCATATCCTTACGACAGGAGAAAAGAAAAAAAGAATTTCCGGGAGAAAAGCAGCGAAATGGGGGATAGAGCTGTGCGATGCACTGTACTGCCTTCATATGTCACAGCCGGCGATTCTTTATCAGGATTTAAAACCTTCCAATGTGGTTCTGACAAAAGAGGGAAGATTAAAACTCATTGATCCGGACGGGGCGGGTTTCCAGAACGACGATTTTTGCATTATGGGTACCAGAGGATTTATGGCACCGGAACAGGAGCAGCAGAGGAGTCTTGATGCGAGAACGGATATCTACGCTCTTGGCAGGACATTGCAGTGGATTTTAGAAAAAAAGCAGCGGAAAAGAAAAAAGAGTTATTCTCCGCTTGGACGGATTCTGGAAAAGTGCACAAGACAGGATCCGGATGAACGGTTTCAAAATGTTGCAGAAGTGAAAAAAGCATTCAGAGATTATCTGCACATTACAAGAAGGATGAGCCTGTTTTCAGCTCTGATGATCATTACCGTATCCGTACTTGGAAGCATCGAAATTTCCATTCAGGATGAGCAGAAACGAGAACAGTTATATCAAACTTATTTAAGTCAGAAAGACATATCAGATTACAAATCAGCAATATTCTTATTTCCCGGTCGGGAAGAAGGTTATCAGCAATTTTTAGAAAGTATCATGGAAGACGGACAGATGGATCGTCAGGAACACCAGGAACTTATGTCGCTTCTCTTCTATACGGAAAGTGATCTTCAGAAAAACAGGAGAGCTTATCATCGTTTCGCAGGGCAATTATCTGTCATCTATCACTTTTTTTATGCGGAAAATGGCGGAGAACAATATGCAGAAAACTGGATTGAAAAATTTATAAAAACGAAGGATGATACACAAAAAGATGGTGCAGCAAAAGATAAGGTGCCGCAGAAAGCGACGATAAATGAAAGAATGGAACAACAGAAAAAAGAAGAGGAAGAAATGCAGCAGATAATGGATTTATACAGAGAATGGTTTCAGAAAAATGAGATTACAGAGGAAGAAGTACAGGAATGGAAACGGGGTGTGAGCAATCGAAAAGAAACAATGGAGTAAGCAAAAGGGCAGAATATGCAAAATGATATTTTTGATGGGAATATGTTGCTGTATAATTTGCTTTCATATTTTGAAAGTGAAAGCGGAAACAGGTGCCACAGAAAGAAGGAGAGAAGCAGTTACGAAAACCAGCGAAGAAGATCACGATAGAGAAAAAGTAAAAAACAGGAAAAAAGTGATCGTCTACGAGGCATATCCGAAAAACGGAAAAAAGATCTTTGACGATTCACGTAAAGTAGATCTGGAAGTGCGGGCACAGTGGGAAGGAGGTAAACCGGACGCAGAAGCCGCCGATCTGGTTGTGTGTGGCTATGCTGTTTCAAAAAATGTCGGGATCTGGCGAGTAGATGTGGAGTATGAAATTGCAGGGACCGATGCGGATGCGTACGTGTTGGAGTGCAGAAAGGCAGCTCTGGAGACAAAGGTGGAAATTGTGCCGAAAATTCTTCAAGTGTCGATCAGTGATGCAAACAAAGGGTATTTTGCGGACAACAAAACAGAAAATTTAAGATTTTCGGATGAAAAAAATGCGATTCAGATCAGTGGATTTATGAAAAACGGAGAGGCGAGCAATCAGCCGCCGGTAGGGTTTGTGATGCCGAAAGTCTGGATTGATGAGAACGTTTTACAGAAAGACAGTCCGATATATCAGAATGGACAGTATCTGGTATATCAGGGAGCTTTGACTTTAAAAGAAGAAGTCGCTGGCAAAAATGCCAATTATTGTTATGCTCCGGAAGATAAACGATATACTGCAAAAGGAAATGTTATTCTGGAGGAGACAGATCCAAATCCGGAAAATATAAAAATCAGGGCAAGATATGGAAAATGTGTGTATGATTCAAAAAGAAAGGTTTATCGTATCTCAAAAGGTGCTATTCTGGAAGCACAGCCGACAAAAGGAAGCGGATACAATCAGACAAACGTATCACAGCCTCTTTATGGAGAAGGAAGATGGAGTTTTGTGATGGAGCGTCGCCAAAAAAACGGGGAGCTGCAGGCGAGGTCAAAGAAAACAGAAATTTCATATGAAGTGGATGAGGAAGCACCGAGTGCAGAAGTCAGATTAAACGGAAAGAAACAGAAGCAGCTTTTTACATCGGATTTCTGTGTTTGCAGTGCAGAAAATGTGCAGGATGACACAGAGGGAGAAGTTCAGATTCAGTGGTATCTTGCAAGGGAAAAACTGGATGACGGACAGATCACACAGAAGCAGGGAGAATGGAGAGAAGGAAAGCAGATTGAGATTCAGGAAGAAGGAATCTGGTATCCGTATGTAAAACTGACAGATGCCTTTGGAAATGCCAGATATCTTCCGGTCGGAAAAGTTGTGATCGACCGTACATCACCGGAGATTGTCATACAGGGGATGCCGCAGAATCAGATTTTGCTTTCTGATTATAAAGTAAAGATTTCCCTGGAAGAATTTTATTTAAATCAAAAGAAGAGTTACATAAAGCTGTACAAAAGAACCGGAAGATCCGCAAAAGAAGAACAGCTTTTGGACATGCCTGTAAACTGGAAAAAGGGAAAGGCAGAATTGAAAGATAAGAAAAGCAGCGGCAGTAATACAGGGGAGAGCGGCGATGATGTATATCTGAAAGACGGCTGGTATCGGCTGAAAATCTATGCGGAAGATCTTGCAGGGAATCGGAAAGAGCAGGAAATCTGTTTTGCAGTGAACCGCTCTGGTCCGAAGCTTACGACGGATGCTTCCATGCAGAAATTTCTGAAACAGAAAACAGCACAGCAGGGACAGAAGTTAAAATTTCGGGTGTGGGATGTCAACAAAATGCAAAAGGAAGAGCTGCAATGCATATTTGACGGAAAAGCAAGAAATTTGGAAGAAGGAAAAGATTATCAGAAAAAATACAGGCCAACAGCAGAAGGATTCACGGAGTATGATTATGAAGTATCGGAGGCTGTTTTTGAAAAAGAAGGAAGGTACAGTCTGAAGCTTTTTCTGGAGGATGAAGCAGGACATCGGTTGTCGGAAAAAGAAAAAACATTATGCCGGGATTTTGCGATTGACCGGACACCGCCGATCTGTGTGATCGATCCAATAAAAGCAACAGAAAAAGGCTTTCAGGTTCAGACGATCTGCGAAGATAATGTTGATTTTGCAAAAATTTGGCTCTGCAAAAATGGCAGCCTGTATAAAGAGAGCAAAAATCCGGAAAGCAGCTGGGAGATCTCCTTTGGGCATGAAGAAAAATGGCAGCTGGAAGTTTTTGATACAGCCGGAAATAAAGAAGTGCGGTATCTTCTGAAAGAAGAGCTGGAAAAAGAACTCGAACGGAAAAAGCTGTTGCCGGAGAAGAAAGGGAAGCACAAGAACAGAATCTTTGAGACACAGAAACAGACAGAAAACGGAACACATGGGGAAAAGCAGAAAAAAGCCGGCTTTTTGCAGAAAGAGACGAATTCTTTATCAAACGAGCCGGAAAGACAGGAACAAGAAAAAGACAGGGATGAGGGACAGATGACAGTTACAGTAGTTTTTATAGTGCTGTCTGGTCTGTCAGGGATGCTGTATTGGGTTAAGCATCGACAAAAAGTGCAGATCTAGATTGTTCTGAACGGAAAAATATGCTATGATGGTTCAAAACTTAAGAGGTGATGGGCTTTGGAATATAAAATCATAGATCTTGTTTTTCCGATATTGGTACATTTTCTGGCATTGCAGCTTACTGGAATACTCGGCATTGGAGATGCGGCTTTTCAGACCATGCTGGCGGCCGTCATCACAATGCCATTGTTCTTCTGGCTCTACCGGAAAGATCAGAACCTGTGGAGAAAAGAAAAAAGAAAGATAACCTGGATACAGTGGATCATCGTGATCGTGGCGGCGGCCGGGCTGAATATTCTGTTTTCGGCACTGATGTCGTTTCTGGTATCGGATTATGGGATTACCAGTGAATCACAGGATGCCCTGCTCTCAAGCCGGATGCTGTTCCAGATCCTTGGAATGGGTATCGCGGTACCGGTCACAGAAGAGCTGATTTTCCGTGGACTTGTTTACCGCAAGTTGGAACGCTATGTTTCCGTAAAGAAGGCAGTTCTTTTGGGAGCAGCGATCTTTGCGGTTTATCATGGCAATTTGCTGCAGATCCTGTTTGCTTTTCCGATGGGGATCATCCTGAATCTGCTTTACCATCGCTACGAAGATCTGAGAGTGCCAGTCCTGTTTCATGCGGTCTCCAACCTGATGGCTGTTTTACTGACTGCAATTTAACCAAATCAAGTAAGTCCCCTGCTTCAATTGCGAAAAGCAATAAGCAGTGGGTGATCCTTAACTTTACAGACGGAGAACAGCAAATTTGCATCAGTGGCGGGATGCAATCTCTATCTGACAGGAGTCTTTGGCAGATTACAGAGGTGCACAGAAGAATGTTGCATATATTTTTAAAATTTGCATGAGAAACAAAATAGACACAACTGGTAAAATATAGAAACAAAAGAAAAATAATAAATAAAAAATCAAAAAAATACAGTTTTAAAAGTGAATTCACAAATAGTCTGACAATTTAACAAAAAATACGTCTTTACAAATGAAAAAAATGGGTGTATAGTCAATGACAAGATTTGAGAAAAAGTTGCATTAGCGAACACAGAAGTTAGCAGGATGCAGCAGGACATGGCAATCTGGTCAGTCCGCTTATCTGAACAGAATATTACAACTTAAGAAAGGAAAGACGTATGAGTACAGCAAAATTGAACGAAGCCGTTCAGACTCCTGGGCTGTATCAGCCGGAATTTGAACACGATAACTGCGGTATAGGAGCAGTCGTAAACATTAAGGGTGTCAAATCCCACGGAACCGTCGAAAATGCATTAAAGATAGTAGAAAATCTAGAACATAGAGCTGGCAAAGATGCCGAAGGAAAAACAGGTGATGGTGTAGGAATCATGCTTCAGATTTCACACAAGTTCTTCTCCAAAACCTGTGAGTCCCTCGGCATCTTTTTAGGTTCTGAGAGGGAATACGGAATCGGTATGTTCTTCTTCCCTCAGGATGAACTGAAAAAGAACCAGGCAAAGAAAATGTTTGAGATCATTGTGGAAAAAGAAGGTCTTAAATTTTTGGGATGGAGGGAAGTTCCGGTTGTTCCGGAAGTTCTCGGACACAAAGCACTGGAATGTATGCCGTGTATCATGCAGGGATTTGTAGCAAAACCAAAACACCTGGCAAAAGGTATTGATTTTGACCGCAGACTTTATGTGGTAAGACGTGTGTTTGAACAGAGCAATGACAATTCCTATGTGGTTTCTCTTTCAAGCAGAACGATCGTATACAAAGGTATGTTCCTGGTAGGACAGCTCCGTACCTTCTTCCGTGATCTGCAGGATGCAGATTATGAATCTGCGATCGCAATCGTACACTCCCGTTTCAGTACCAACACAAATCCGAGCTGGGAGAGAGCACATCCGAACCGCTTTATCGTACACAACGGTGAGATCAACACGATCCGTGGAAATGCCGACAAGATGCTTGCACGCGAAGAGACGATGTTCTCCGAGCATTTCAAAGGAGAGCTGCACAAAGTTCTGCCGGTTGTCAATACTTCCGGTTCTGACTCGGCAATGCTCGACAACACACTGGAATTTATGGTGATGAGTGGTATGGATCTGCCGCTGGCCGTGATGATCACGATCCCGGAACCATGGGCAAACAACAAGACCATGAGCCAGAGCAAAAAAGATTTTTATCAGTATCATGCAACGATGATGGAGCCGTGGGACGGACCGGCATCGATCCTGTTCAGCGACGGAGATGTGGTAGGAGCCGTGCTTGACCGTAACGGTCTGCGTCCTTCCAGATACTATATCACCGATGACGGTTATCTGATCCTCTCTTCTGAGGTCGGTGTGCTGGATATCGATCCGACCAGGATCGTGCTCAAAGAAAGACTGCATCCGGGCAAAATGCTTCTGGTGGATACGGTAAAAGGAAGAGTGATCGATGACGATGAACTGAAAGAAAGTTATGCAAAAAAGCAGCCGTATGGTGAGTGGCTGGATCGTTACCTGGTAAATCTTTCTGATCTGAAGATTCCGAATAAACGCGTGGAAGAGTACAGCGATGAGGAGCGTGCAAAACTCCAGAAAGCCTTTGGCTATACTTACGAAGAGTACCGTACTTCTATTTTAAATATGGCAAAGAACGGTGCAGAAGGTATCGCTTCCATGGGTATTGACACACCGCTGGCTGTTTTATCGGAATGTCATGTGCCGCTGTTTAATTATTTCAAACAGCTGTTTGCACAGGTGACGAACCCGCCGATCGATGCAATCCGTGAAGAAGTGGTAACATCCACGACCATTTACATCGGTGAGGACGGAAATCTGCTTCAGGAAGAGGCAAAGAACTGTCAGGTACTGAAGATTAACAATCCGATCCTGACAAATACCGACATGCTGAAGATTAAAAATCTGGATGTCGAAGGCTTTAAAGTAGCGGAAATTCCGATCACGTATTATAAGAACACAAGCCTGGAAAAAGCCATTGACTATCTGTTTGTCGAAGTAGACAGAGCACACAGAGACGGAGCAAACATCCTGATCCTGACAGACAGAGGCGTTGATGAAAACCGTGTGCCGATCCCTTCACTGCTGGCAGTATCCGCTGTGCATCAGCACCTTGTAAAGACGAAAAAGAGAACTTCACTTGCAATCGTTCTGGAATCCGGCGAACCAAGAGAAGTGCATCATTTTGCTACACTGCTTGGTTATGGTGCAAGTGCGATCAACCCATATCTGGCACTGGATACGATCCATCAGCTGATCGACAGCAAGATGCTGGATAAGGATTATTATGCAGCTGTGGAAGATTACAATCAGGCTGTCCTTAGCGGAATCGTAAAGATTGCTTCCAAAATGGGTATTTCCACAATCCAGTCTTATCAGGGATCTCAGATTTTTGAGGCAATCGGCATTGATAAAGAAGTGATCGATAAATATTTCACAAATACGGTCAGCCGTGTTGGTGGTATCACAATGAAAGATATTGCAGAAGAAACTGACAAACTGCATTCCGGAGCATTTGATCCGCTGGGACTGGATGTAGATGAAACACTGTACAGCATCGGACGGCACAAAATGAGAAGTGCCGGAGAACATCACCGTTACAATCCGCAGACCATTCATCTGCTGCAGCAGTCGACCTGGAGAGGCGATTACAACCTGTTCAAACAGTATACGAATCTGGTAGACAAAGAAGAGACCGGTTATCTGCGAAGCCTGATGGATTTTGATTATCCGGAAAAAGGTGTGCCGATCGAGAAAGTAGAGAGTGTCGAATCCATTGTAAAACGATTTAAGACCGGAGCAATGTCCTACGGTTCCATTTCTCAGGAAGCACATGAAACACTGGCAATCGCCATGAACCGTCTGCATGGTAAGTCAAACAGCGGTGAAGGAGGCGAAGATCTGGAGCGTATGATCGTTACCGATCCGAACAGGAATCGTTGTTCTGCAATCAAACAGGTAGCATCCGGACGTTTTGGAGTTACCTCCAAATATCTGGTCAGTGCACAGGAGATCCAGATCAAAATGGCACAGGGAGCAAAACCGGGTGAAGGCGGTCATCTGCCGGGCGGAAAAGTTTATCCGTGGATCGCAAAGACCAGACATTCCACACCGGGTGTGAGCCTGATCTCACCACCGCCTCATCACGATATTTATTCAATCGAGGATCTGGCAGAGCTGATCTACGATCTGAAGAATGCAAACAAAGACGCGAGAATTTCCGTAAAACTGGTATCGGAAGCAGGTGTCGGAACAGTTGCAGCCGGTGTTGCAAAAGCAGGAGCACAGGTCGTGCTGATCTCCGGTTATGACGGAGGTACCGGAGCTGCACCAAGAAGTTCCATCCACAATGCCGGACTTCCGTGGGAGCTCGGACTTGCAGAAACCCATCAGACGCTGATCATGAACGGACTTCGAAACAAAGTCCGCATTGAGACAGACGGAAAACTGATGAGCGGACGTGACGTAGCGATCGCCGCACTGCTTGGAGCAGAAGAATTCGGTTTCGCAACTGCACCGCTGATTACAATGGGATGTGTGATGATGCGTGTCTGCAACCTGGACACCTGTCCGGTCGGCGTGGCAACACAGAATCCGGAGCTGAGAAAACGTTTCCGCGGCAAACCGGAATACGTGGAAAACTTCATGCGGTTCATTGCACAGGAACTGCGTGAATACATGGCAAAACTTGGATTCTGCACCGTAGACGAGATGGTTGGACACAGCGAACTGCTGAAGAAGAAAGAACATGCTGCAAATGTAAATGCAGCGAAAGTGGATTTAAGCCGCATTCTGGATAACCCGTATGCAGGCAAAGAGATGAAAGTGACATTCGATCCTTCTCAGGTATATGATTTCAAACTGGAAGAGACGGTGGATCAGACCATTTTAATGAAGAAACTGAAAGCTTCTCTGGAGAAAAAACAGAAACGGAGCATCGAAGTCGATGTCACCAACATCAACCGTGCTTTCGGCACACAGTTTGGTGCTGAGATCACAAAACGTTACGGTGATACACTGGATGCTGATACCTACATTGTAAAATGTAAAGGTGCAGGCGGACAGAGTTTTGGAGCTTTTATCCCGAAAGGACTGACACTGGAGCTGGTCGGCGACAGCAATGACTATTTCGGAAAAGGTTTATCCGGCGGAAAGCTGATCGTATATCCGCCAACCGGTGTAAAATTCAAAGAAGATGAAAACATCATTATCGGAAACGTGGCACTGTACGGTGCAACAAGCGGAGAAGCCTACATCAACGGTGTTGCCGGAGAACGTTTCTGCGTGCGAAATTCCGGTGCAAAAGCTGTAGTAGAAGGCGTCGGAGATCACGGATGTGAATATATGACGGGCGGTCGTGTTGTTGTCATCGGAAAAGTCGGCAAGAACTTTGCAGCCGGTATGAGCGGCGGTGTTGCCTATGTTCTGGATGAAAACAACGATCTGTATACAAAAGTCAACAAGCAGATGGTTTCCGTTGAAAAACTTGGCAATAAATACGATGTGCAGGAATTAAAAGATATGATCGCAGAGCATACGGCATACACCAATTCTGCAAAAGGAAAAGAAATCCTGAATCATTTTGAAGAATACTTGCCGAAATTCAAGAAGATCATCCCGCATGATTATAACCGTATGATGATGGCAATCGTGCAGATGGAAGAAAAAGGTCTGAGCAGTGAGCAGGCACAGATTGAAGCATTTTATGCAAATAAAGCGAGATAGGAGGGAAAAGAAATGGGAAAACCAACCGGATTTTTAGAGTACGAAAGAAGAGTGAGTGAAGAGATTGCACCGCTTGAACGTATTAAAAATTTTAACGAATTTCATATCCCTCTGCCGCTGGAAAAACAGCAGCTTCAGGGAGCACGCTGTATGGCATGCGGAGTGCCGTTCTGCCAGTACGGAAAAATGCTAAACGGCATGGCATCCGGCTGTCCGCTGAACAACCTCTGCCCGGAATGGAATGATCTTGTCTATACCGGAAACTGGGAACAGGCTTACAACCGTCTGATGAAAACACATTGTTTTCCGGAATTTACTTCCAGAGTGTGCCCGGCACTCTGTGAAGCAGCCTGCACCTGCAACTTAAACGGAGACCCGGTCTCCACAAAAGAGAACGAGCGTGCGATTATTGAGCGTGCCTATGAAACAGGACTTGTCAAGGCACAGCCGCCGAAAGTGCGTACCGGAAAAAAAGTAGCCGTGATCGGAAGCGGTCCGTCCGGACTTGCCGTTGCCATGCAGCTGAACTGCCGTGGTCATGAGGTGACCGTATTTGAGCGAAATGACCGCATCGGCGGCCTGCTCCGCTACGGAATTCCGAACATGAAACTGGAGAAATCCGTGATCGACCGCCGTGTCCGTCTGATGGAAGAAGAAGGCGTGATCTTTAAAACCAATGTCAATGTCGGTGTGGATGTCAAAGCAGCCAAACTTCTGAAAGATTTCGACCGTGTGGTACTCTGCTGCGGAGCATCAAACCCAAGAGATATCAAAGTGCCGGGACGAGAGGCAGAAGGCATTTATTTTGCCGTTGATTTCCTGAAAGGTGTGACAAAGAGCCTGCTGGATTCTGATCTGGCGGATCAGAAATTTGTTGCCTGCAAGAATAAGAAAGTGATGGTCATCGGAGGCGGTGATACCGGAAACGACTGTGTCGGAACAGCCATCCGCCTGGGTGCATCTTCTGTGGTACAGCTGGAGATGATGCCGAAAGCCCCGGACCAGAGAGCGGCAAACAATCCATGGCCGGAGTGGCCGAGAGTCTGCAAGACTGATTATGGTCAGCAGGAAGCGATTGCTGTATTCGGACACGATCCGCGTATCTATCAGACCACCGTAAAAGAATTCATTGCCGATGACAAAGGCAGACTGAAAAAAGCAGTGCTGGTCAAATTACAGAGCAAAAAAGATGAGAAAACAGGTCGCATGATGATGGTTCCGGTGGAAGGGAGCGAATGGACAGTTGAAGTGGATGTCGTACTGATCGCAGCCGGTTTTCTTGGCTCACAGAAATATGTGACCGATGCCTTTAAAGTAGATCTGACACCGCGTACGAACGTGGCAACGGAAGCAGAGAAATATCAGACTTCCGTAAAGAATGTCTTTACGGCAGGTGATATGCACCGGGGACAGTCTCTGGTTGTCTGGGCGATCCACGAAGGAAGGGAAGCGGCCAAGGCGGTAGATGAATCCCTGATGGGATATACCAACCTCGTTTAAAGAAAACGAGTGCAACCGTTGTAACGGCGGACGATATCATCGATGATCTGACGGCCAAGCCCATGCTGCTTTTTATCCGCCTTGGTCGTGCGGATGGTAAGTGCCTTGTCTTGCATGGAAGGATCCATTTTGTTTCGAATGGTCAGGGAGAGATAATCCTTGACCATGTTCATTTCAATCACAATTTTCGGATCTTCGATTTTTCTGGATGCTTCGATCGCATTGTCCAGAAGATTCGCAACAAGAGAACAGAGATGATGATCGGGGATCGACAGATGTGGCTGCTGTATTCGCTGGTCATCTGCCATACCATATAATAAGGAAACAAAGCAAACGGAAAATTCAGTGCTGTCAGAAAAGTGAAGATCAAAAAATAACAAAAACTGCAAATAATAACAAAATTCCCCCTTCTGGTTGGAAAAAATATCTTCAAAATGTGTTACAATATAGAACAGTAACAGGCAGGCCTCGCAAAAGCGGGGCTTGTTTCTCTGTAATATAAGATCAGCAAAGAAGAGGAGAAAAGCGATGAAACACAAAGCAGTCACACAGCGTATTCTTGCATGGATGCTTGCTCTGGCATTGCTGTTTACCGGCATTCTTCCGGCAAATACAGCAAGCCTGACCGTAAATGCAGCGAGTACGACAAAAAGCAGCAATGAAATCACAACTGCAGAAGAATTTCCGACCCAAATTCCGGCAGGTGAAACCTATACACTGACGGCGGATATTAAGCTGGCAGACGGACAGCAGATCACAGATCTTGCCGGAACTCTGGACGGACAGGGACATGTGATCACCCTTTCCGGGAAAGCACTGGCGGAAAACGTATCCGGTACGATCCAGAACCTGGGAGTTGCAGGATCTGTTGATGTTACTTCCGGCTATAGAGGAAGTATTGCAGACAATCTGACCGGAACCATTCAGAATTCTTATTCTCAGGCAAAGATCAATGACAACTGGAATACTGTTGGCGGACTGGCTGGAACGATAAAAGGCGGAACTGTCCGTAACTGTTACTATGCAGCAGAGCTGAAGATGATGAATGGCGGAATTGCAGCCTATGCAGCAAGTGATGCAAGATCGCAGATCTCAAACAGCTATTTTCAGTCCGGAACTATGATTGAGACAGTTGCCATGGCAGCTTCCAACGCAGATGTCAGCGACTGTGCATCCAAATCTGCTGATGAATTAAAAACAGCAGACACCGTTGCTCTGTTAAATACAGGTATCGTCGATACCGGCTATATCTTTGCCGTCTCCGAAGATGGCGGATTTCCGGTTCTGGTAAAGGGAGCGGCCGAAATCAGCTGGACACCGCTTGAAAATGCACTGAAGCAGGCAGAAGGCTATGAAGAGGAAAACTATACGGAAGAGAGCTGGAAGACACTTTCTGATGCAGTAGCAGCCGGAAATGCTTTAAAAGCAGGCGAAGAGGTGACACAGGAGCAGATCACAGCGGCAGCAAAGGCGATCACCGATGCGATCGCAGCACTGAAAAACAGACCGACGACAAAACCGGTGGCCCTGCCGGAGAATGTGATTTCCATCTCTTCCCAGGCAGATTTTTCCAAGATGGACAATGCAAAAGGCAAATATTTCGTCCTGACACAGGATATCACGGTAAACAGTGATTATGAAGATGAAAGTTCTTATATGAATCATTCTCCGTTTGCCGGGGTTCTGGACGGACAGGGACATACCATTACGTTTGAAAACGCAGGCTCGCTGTTTGCAAATCTGTCAGCAGGTGCTGTGATCCAGAACCTGACGGTAAAAGGAACGATGACCGGAAGCAGCAGTAATGTGACCGGACCGTTTGGAACGACCGCCTATGGTGCTTCCATTTTGAACTGTAAAAGTGAGATCAGCGGAGCAAACGTGGCAGGATTGATCGGGAAGACCGGAGCCTATATGGGAGCAAGTGCTTCCGATGACCGCGACGGTGTGATCGCAAACTGTATCGCAGTGGGAGATACCGGAAAAGGAGCACTTTGCAACAGCAGCAGCAACAACAGCGGTGCGGCGATCGTTGAGAACTGCTACTGGCTGGATACACTGGGCAGCGGTTCCGGTGCAATGTCCGAAGAGGACATGAAAACGCTGGATCTGGCAGAAAAGTTAAATGCCAATAAAGGCGAAAACGGAACTTCCTGGGGACAGGGAAGCGACGGTTATCCATACTTTGGCGAAAATCAGGATTATACACCGGGACAGTATGAATGGCCGGAGACAGGTGAAAACAAATACGATGTCGCATTTCAGGCAAAAAATGAAACAGAACCGACCGTTCTGGAAAATGCAAGACTGGAAGTAAGTCCGGATGCTGTTGGAATGGCAAACATAGCCGGAACATTTTCTCTTGTGGATTATACTCTGCCGGAAGGCGAGAGCCTTTCCTGGAGCTTTCAGCAGAGAAAACCGGAACGTGCCTTTGAAATTTATGAAGATGGAACATTCTGTGTAAACGGAACCGGAACAGCAGTGCTTCAGGCAGTAAAGAACAACAGCGACGGCAGTCAGGAAATTCTGGCATCTGTAGCGATCCGTTCCAGCAGAATCCAGATGACAGATATGAAACTGTATGTGGATGGAGAAGATGTAACGGATGGAAAAGTTACGGTACAGGGTTCTGAATACAAGCATATTACCGTAAAAGCACAGTATCAGGGCAGTGAAGAGTATCAGGATGTTTCTTACGCTTCCTTTATCTATGCAGCGGATGAAGCGGGTGCAAAACTTCTGCATAACCGCACCGATTCTTCCAGCGGCTTTTCCTTTAAAGAGACCGGAAGTGCAGTCTTTACAGTAACTGCAAAAAATCAGCCGGAAATTCACAAAACCGTGACGGTAACCTCTGCTTATGTGCCGGTAACATCCGTTGTTCCGGCAATTTCCGGCACAAAAGAAATACACAGCCGAAATGCAAACAGCGACGGACAGGAAACGGATGGCAGAGTTGCATTCAATCCAATCCTTGGTTCGGCAGTTGTCACACCGGCAAATGCAACCAATGCAGATAAAGTAATGATCACAAGTGATGATCCGGACGGAACGATCGCATACTATACAAATGGCGAAAAGGCTTACATACCGAAACAGGCCGGAACGGTAACCTTTACAGCGACGATCGAAGATACCAATCCGCAGACGGGAGAAACGAAAACAGTTTCCGATGACAGTACGGTAACCTTTGTCTACAAAAACAACGTAAAAACCGTAGAACTTGCAGAAGAAAATAAGAATATGACGGTAGAAGCCGGCAAGAGCAGTGCAGTGTTTGCACCAATTGTCACAGGTGAACTGGATGATCAGGGATACGATGTCACGGAACCGGCTCTGAAATGGACTTACAGCCAGAGAGGTATTGCACAGGTTGTGAGAACCGGAAGCGGTTACTGGAAAAAGAACGGTGATTATAATGTGAACGATCCGGATTATGGTTCCTATCTTCCGGTGGCAGAATATCAGATTACGGGACTCTCTGAAGGAACCGTGACAGCAACCGGAACACCGATCGATGGCAAAAATAACGTAAAACCGGTAACGATCACCATTACCGTAACAAAGGGAAGCACCGCAGATATCGATGTAAAAGCAAAAGCAGAAGAAGGCATCAACAGTGCCGTAACGTACATCACAGAAAAACACAGCACAGACGGCTATGCGTATGGAGATGAATGGCTGATCTACGCATTGCTTCGCAATGGAGTTGAGATTAGCTCAGATGTGCAGGATGATTATTATCAGTCTGCTGCAGCGGAAGTAAAGAAATGGAATGCAGACCAGAAGCCGACAGACATCGAGCGTGTTGCCCTGACACTTACGGCAATGGGCAAAGATATCACCGATGTGGACGGTACAGATCTGGTATCCATGATCTGCAATTCCGAAAAGCTGAGCGATGGATCAAATGAACTGATCTATGCACTGATGGCACTCGATGCAGCCAATGCTGCGATTCCGGCGGATGCAAAATGGTCCAGAAACACGATCATAGAAGCAATGCTTAGTTTTCAGAATGAAAACGGTGGATTCGGACTGACCGGAAAAGACAACACCAGTGTAGATATGACGGCCATGGCACTTCAGGCCCTTGCACCTTATCAGGAGCGAACCGAAGTAAAAGAAGCGATTGATCGTGCAGTTTCCTGTTTAAAAGAGGAGATGCGTGATGATTTCGGATATGGAACTTCCGAATCTACGGCTCAGGTACTTCTGGCACTTTCCTGCCTTGGCATTGATCCGACTTCTGCAGAAGTGGGATTTGGTACACCAAACTTTAATATGATCACAAATCTGATGAAATACCGCCAGAATGACGGAGGATTTTCACATCTGTCTAACCTTACAAAATCGCAGGAAATGTCAACAGTACAGGTACTGCAGGCACTTGATGCATATAAAAAAGGAACAAACACCTACTGGCTGATAAATGGTGAAAATCAGAGCGTGGCTGTCACCATCCTTGGCGATGAAGTACACGACAGCGACAAAGACGGAAAAATCCATGCATTTGTAAAGAATAACCTTCAGGTATGGGCAGCACAGAGCGAGTATCGTGTTCCGAAGAATGCAACCGCCATGGAAGCTCTGGATGCGGCACTTGCGGCCAATAAAATGACCAGTGAGAAAAAATACGGTGACACTTACATTGCATCGGTTACAAGAGCAGACGGGGTGAAACTCGGAGAGTTTACAAACGGAAGCAAATCCGGCTGGAAATACAGCGTGAACGGAACGGAACCGGATGTTGGTGCATGTGATTATACATTAAAAGACGGTGACGTTGTCATGCTGCACTATACAGACAACTATGCAAAAGAAAATACAGAAATCGATGAACAGGTAGAAAATGTTATTCGACTGATCGCAGCTCTTCCTTCCTTAGATAAGCTTACACGGAACGATCAGGAAGCAGTAAAAGCAGCAAGAGCAGCATACGACGCACTTACCGATACACAGAAAGCAAATGTGGAAAATGCAGATCTGCTGGTAAAAGCGGAAGCACAGCTCAAGGCTTTACAAGATGCAAAGAAAGACGATGATAAAAAGGACAACAACAAGGGCGATAACAGCAATAACAACAGTAATAATACAAACAACGGCACAAACGGAAATCAGAATCCGAGCACACAGACTATTGTCAGACCGGCAAAAGTAACAAAACTGACCGTATCTTCCAAAAAGAAAAAAGCATTCCTGAAGTGGAAGAAGAACAGCAAAGCAACCGGATACGAAATCTACCGTGCCACAAAGAAAAACGGCAAGTATAAAAAGATCAGAACGATCAAAAAAGCATCTGCCGCAACATTCACAGACAGCAAAGTAAAGAAAGGCAAAACTTACTATTATAAAGTAAGAGCTTACAAGACCGTAAAAGGAAACAAAGCAAACGGAAAATTCAGTGCTGTCAGAAAAGTAAAGATTAAAAAATAGCAAAAAATGACAAAAAAAGAAGCTGCCTGCGACAGCTTTGGAAGGTTTATGCATAGTTCCCTAAAACAATCATTTACAGAAAGGAAAAGCAAGGCATGAAGAAAATGACACTTGGAAATCGTATCCTTGCCATGCTTCTGGCGTTTGTCATGATCTTGACTGGAATCGCTCCTGGCACATTCAATGCCCGGATCGTGAAAGCAGCTGATGCGACAGAACAGAGATTTAACAGGATCTACCGTGAAGACGGCATCGTACAGGTGACAGATTCCATTTACCAGAATTCGGACAGCATACTGACGCCGAAGGAAACATCACATCGTATCAAGGCACGGAAGGCCGGTGAAGTTACAGATAACAGCCAGGTATCCGATAAAGTCGATATAGATCAGATTGTAAAAGAAGGTATCACAAGTGCATCCACCTTCCTGAACAGCCAGAACTATAAATACGAATGCAGCGGTGCATCCGACTGGTATATCATGTCAAAACTGCGTACCGGACAGACGATCAGCGATGCAGAAAAAGAAGCATACGGTCAGAGTGCTGTTTCTGTTGTTTCAAAATGGAAAGCAAACCAGAAACCGACCGATATCGCAAGAGTGGCATTGACCCTGTCTGCTATGGGCAAAGATATCACGAATGTAGGCGGTGTAAATCTTGCAGCAATGCTGTACAGCAGCGACAGACTGGAAGACGGTTCAAACGAACTGAGCTGGACACTGATCGCACTGGATGCAACCTCTCAGAAAATTCCTGCAGATGCAAAATGGAACAGAGAATCCATGATCGATGCACTGCTTGGATTCCAGAATGAAAACGGTGGTTTTGGCCTGTTTGACAACAAATCAACAGGTGTAGATATGACTGCTATGATCCTGCAGGCACTGGCACCATATGTAAAAGAAGCGAAAGTACAGACGGCGGTTGACAAAGCACTTGTTTATCTGAAAGATGCTATGGACGAAGAATACGCTTATACTTCTTCCGAATCTGCCGCACAGGTTATCCTGGCACTTGCCTGCCTGAAACTGGATGCTGTGGATGCAGGTTTTGCAGCAGAATCAAAAAGTATCTTCTCAACGCTTGAGAAAAATTACCGCGTGAAAGACGGCGGTTATGCACATCTGAAAAATGGTGCTGCCAATGCAATGGCTTCTTACCAGATCATGGAAGCATACGAAGCATACAGAAGATTTAAAGCATCCGAAGAAGGCTACTGGGATATGAACTCCCTGAAACCAAGTACACCGGAGACGCCGTCTACCCCGGAAACACCGAACACACCGGAGACGCCGCCTACTTCGGAAACACCGGGCACACCGGAGACGCCATCCACGGATAAGACCCCGGAAACACCGACCACAGAAAAACCGGCGAAGAAACCGGCCAGACCTGTGATCAGAAAGGCAGCAGCAGGAAAGAAAAAAGCAACTCTGACCTGGAAAAAAGTCAAGGGTGCAGCCGGATATCAGGTATATCGTTCCATGCGTAAAAACGGCAAATACGTTTGCGTGAAGAAAAACCTGAAGGCAGCAAAATACACAGACAAAAAGCTGAAAAAGGGCAAAACTTACTATTACAAAGTACGTGCATATAAAAAAGTCAACGGAAAGACCATTACTGGTGCATATTCTGCCATACGTAAAGTTAAGGTAAAATAAAGTTACAGAGAAACACAAAAACAGGAGTATGGATACGCTCTTCGGCAGAAGGAGTGTTCCATACTTCTTCCTGTTTTATAGGAAGGAGTCCATATTTTGAATATAAGAAGATGCACAAAGAGTATTATTACTGCTCTGCTTGCCATGGTTTTATGCCTGACAGGATTTTTGCCGTCATCCGGCATGCAGACAGTCAGAGCAGAAGAAAAAGAAGCAAAGATCTGGTTTAAAGACAGCGAAGACAACGCAGACAGTGGTAAAGCCACGTTTGTATCGGACAAGGGCGGAATCGTTTATGCATCCGTAGAAAAATTTACCGTTGGACAGGGCTATCTGATCGAGCCGACGGAAGTTTCCTTTGAAGCCGGAGAGACTTATGCAGATATCATCGAAAAACTTCTGAAAGCAAACGGCTATACTTACGATGCACAGAACACCGGAATGGGATTCTATCTGGCAGAGATCGACCATGCAGACAGCGGTGTACTGAATATTCCGCAGTGTATTTCAAATATGTCAGAAGATGCACCGACCAATGACAAACACAAGTCGAATCCGTATAAAGATACGCAGGGGCTTGGTGAGTTTTCATACTCCAATTATTCTGGATGGTATTATTTCGTAAACAACGAAAATCCGGGCCTTGGAATGGGTGGGGTAAAAGCCAGAGACGGAGATGTGGTGCGTTATCAGTTCACACTCTACGGACTCGGTGCAGACCTGGGAGATAAGCCAAATGATCAGACAGGCGGTATCAAAGCACTGGAACTGCCGAACAAAGATTCCGTCACCAAAAATCTGGCACTTATGAGACAGATCCTGGCAAAAGATGACAAGGCTGATCCGGAAGGTATATACAAAAACGTTCTGAAAATCGTAACCAATATGGACAGCACAAAAGAACAGTTTGCTCAGGCAGAGCAGAGAGTGTCCGCCTGGCTTGCAGAGTATCCGCAGAAAAAAGCAGAGCGTGACAGGGCAGAAAAGGAAAAAGCAGAGCGTGAGAAAGCCGCAAAGGAGGCAGCACTCCGGAAAAAATATACACCGGCCAAAACGACACTGAGATCCATCAAAAATGCCGGCAAAAACAAAGTCCGACTCACCTGGAAAAAAGTATCCAAGGCTACCGGCTACGAAATCTACCGCAGCACAAAGAAAAAAGGCACTTACAAAAAAATAAAAACCATCAGCAAAAACAAAACCGTATCTTTCGTGACCAAACTGCCAAAAAAGAAAGGAACTTGTTACTTCAAAGTCCGCACGTATCGCAGAGCCGAAGGCAAAGTTTTTTACGGCAAAGATTCCGCTGTGAAAAGCAAAAAAGTAAAATAGAGAAAATATATCAATATCCAGACGTCCATCCGGAGAGCAGATCTCCGGGTGGACGTTTTTTGTGCTTCTGATACCTGTATAAGAAGAATATGTCATGCGATGCATGACGTGCACCTTGCAGCAAGAATGTCAGAGGGATTCTTGGACAGATGTAAATAAAAAAATGAATATAAACAGTGCATAACAGTTGACAACAGTACTAAACTGTTATATACTGTTTGCAACAAAAGCAAAGAAATGGAGGAATCTATGAAACTGATCATCAACAATTCTTCCATGCAGCCAATCTATGAGCAGATCTGCACACAGATCAAGAATAAAATCTTAAGCGGTGAACTGAAACAGGAGGAGATGCTTCCCTCTGTGAGAACCTTCGCGAAAGAACTGAGGGTCAGTGCGTTGACGGTAAAAAAGGCCTACGATGCTCTGGAACAGGAGGGCTTCATCGTTACAGTGCATGGAAAAGGAAGCTTTGTATCCGGAGTCAATCAAGAGCTTCGCATGGAAGAAAAAAGAAAAGAAGTAGAAACGGATCTGGAACAGGCGATCCGCAAAGCAAGGAGCTGCGGCATGACAGAAGCAGAGATACGGGAGCTGTTTGAGCTGATCCTGGAAGATTAGGAGGAGAAGAGGATGGAAGAGATTTTGCTGGATTTAAAAAATGTCAGAAAACAATATGCAAATTTTTCACTGGAATGTTCGATGCAGGTAAAGCGTGGAAGTATCACCGGGCTGATCGGTGCAAACGGAGCCGGAAAGACGACCATTTTCAAAGCATCACTGGGACTGATCCATACAGACGGCGGTGAGATCCGGATGATGGGAAAGACACCGCAGCAGCTGACAAACGAAGAATGGGAAAAGATCGGAGTGGTACTTTCCAATGCGACCTTTCCGAATATTCTGACGGCGGAAGATGCAGGTGCGATCCTGAAAAAGATGTATCATCGGTTTGATAAAGCAGATTTCGAAGAGAAATGCAGAACATTCGATATCCCGATGAATAAAAAGATAAAAGAAATGTCAACCGGAATGAAGGCAAAACTGAAAATTCTGATGGCAATATCTCATCAGGCAGAAATCCTGATACTAGATGAGCCGACCTCCGGTCTGGATGTGATGGCAAGAGAGGGGATTCTGGATGCTCTGCGTGCCTATATGGAGCAGGAAGAGCGGGCAATTCTGATCAGTTCGCATATTTCCGGGGATCTGGAAAATCTCTGCGATGATCTTTATCTGATCGATCAGGGAAAAATCCGTCTGCACGAAGATACCGATGTTCTGCTGGATCAATACGGTATTTTAAAAGTGACCGAATCCGAATTTGCGGCACTGGATAAACAATATATTCTGGCATACTGCAAAGAAGATTTTGGATATCGCTGTCTTACCGATCAGAAACAATATTACATGGAAAATATGCCGCAGATCGTGATTGAAAAGGGAACGATCGATGAAGTGATGAAAACCATGTTAAAAGGCAGCAGCCGGAAAGGAGTATCGTTATGAGAGGATTGTTCGAAAAAGATATCAGAATAATAAAAAATCAGAAAAAAATGATGCTGATCTTTGCTGGAATGGGAGTTTTACTGCTTCTGTCAGGTGTGGAGATTTCCTTTATCCTGCCTTATATGGCATCCGTGATGACGAGCGTTGCGATCAGCACGATCAGTTATGACAGCATGGACAATGGAAACAGCTTTCTCTTTACCCTTCCGGTCAGAAGAAAAGACTATGCAACAGAAAAATATTTCTTTGTATGCGGATTCGGAGCAGTTTCCGCACTGATCGTAGCTATCGCCTGTGGGATTCTTCTGCTGGTTAGAAAAAGCGAAATGACAGCAGGTGCCTTTGGCGTAGAGACAATGATATGTCTGCTGATTGTGCTTCTCCTTGCAGATCTGCTGGTTCCATTACAGATCAAATTCGGGGCAGAAAAATCAAAGATCGTGATTCTGGCAACGGTTGGTATTCTGGTTCTGGGCTTTGAAATTATGAAAAATCTGGATCAGTACATGCAGGGAATCAGCAGCTGGGGCAGAAATTTATGGCAGATCATCAGCAGTTATAAAATTTTGTTTGGCATTGCCGGAATCCTTTTGGTCGCATTGCTTACCTTCATATCCTGGACGATCTCCTGCCGTGTGCTGGAAAAGCAGGAAATGTAAAAAATATCAGGTCCAAAGGTCAAGAAAAAGAGAAATAGTACTTGACCGGAGGACCTGTTTTTGTTAAAGTTATATTACGATATAGTAATAGGAGCTGCCTGAATCCCACCGGCTCCTGAACTATAAGAATATAATATAACAGGAGGTAAAAACAATGGGTTGGTATGGATTATCCGATTCTGAACATGAAATCATGAAGTACATCTGGAAACATGAAGAGGTAACATTAAGAGAGGTGGTAGCCTGGCTGGAGAACAGAGGCTATACGTGGAAGCAGCAGACGGTCTATACGCTTCTGAACCGCCTGATAGATAAAGGTGCGATCACAGCGATCAAGAAAGGAAATTATCGCTTATATTATCCGGCGATCACAGAAGATGAGCTGATCGGACAGTGGACGGAAAATCTGGTAGAGAATGAATACCAGGGATCCCTGAAGAACTTTCTGCTGGCATTCACCAGAAGAAAATCACTGACCAGAACAGAGGCAGATGAGCTCCGCAAAATTCTAGACGAAAAAGAAGAATAAAGCGAAAATAAGGGAGCAAAGGAGAAGAAATATGTGGGATTTGCCGATGTATATGGGACTGGTCGGAAGCGTAGCATATGTTGCGTATAAATTGCTATATCGGATGACAGGAAAAGAAAAACTGAGTGCATCCGGCCGCTGGATTCTGCTGCGACTTGTGATGGCATTTTATCTGCTTCCGTTTCCGCTGCTGTCAGAGCCGTTAAAGAGAATGATAAGAGACTTATCTGACAAAGATATTCTCTTTCGGAAAGTAAATACAGGAGTGCGATGGGAAGATGTTTCAAAAACATTTTATATAGGAAATGACGGGTATATGACATTTGGAAAAATGGCAACCTGGAAACGAAATATTTTGATAACAGGAGTTGTTGTTTTTCTGATCTATATGCTGCATTTTCTGAAAACTTACCGGGAATGTCGCAGACTGGCACACCGGATTCCGGGGCAGAAGCCAAAGAATGATCTGGATGATGCCAGCAGCCGGATTGCCAGGAAGTATCATGTAACCATAAAATATGTCCCGGAAAAATGCGGTTCTTTTACGCAGGGGATCAGGCGTCCGACCGTTGTGATCGCACAGTCCGAAGATGAAAAAGCAACACAGTATCAGACCAGGCATGAAATGACACACATCAGGTATCACCATACCTTCTGGTCACATCTTGCCTTTCTGGTAAATGCAGTCCATTTCTGGAACCCACTGGCTTACCTTTTTTATCAGGAAGTGCGTCAGTGCATTGAATTGCATTGCGATGAGAAAGTATGTCAGTCACTGACAAGAGAAGAATGTATCGAATATGGAAAACGGATACTGGATGCAGCAGTGCAGGATTCCAATACCGGTGTGCTGAATTTCAGAGGAAAGATCCGTTATCATAATATGGAGGAGAGAATCAAAATGATCAAAAGAAAACCGAAAAACAGAAAAGGAATCTTGCTGGCAGCGTTGCTGCTGATGTCCGCAGCTACCGAAATCCCGGTACTGGCATATGAAAGCCCGAAGGTTGTATACGATGAAGAACTTGAAGCTGGAGAAGTATTGACTGATGTAGTCTTTGTTCCAGACGGAACAGAGCTTGTGAACAAACCGGATTGGTATGTAGACGGGATTCCAACGGGAGAGATTCCGTTTATCACAACGAATGCTTATTTTATGGATGAAGCTGGAAATATCACCTATCTTTCAGAAGAAGATGTAAGTGTGCAGGCGATATGCAGCCATTCTTTTGAAAGTGGAATAGTCAGGACACATAAAAAAAATGCAGCGGGCGGCTGTACGATAATAGAATATAGTTGCCAGCAATGTACAAAATGTGGTTACATAAAAAATAAGGTAGAACAAAGCAGAACTACGAAAAAAACGTGTCCGCATAAATAATAGTGCCAGATCCCCTTTGAACAGAAATAGAGGATAGTGATAAAATCCCATTGGACAAAAAAGATAAAAACAGAAATGTCTGATGGGATTTTTTGTAAATATTATCAGAAATAAGTAGGAACGTTGCTCCTTATCGAAAGAAATATTTTGTTATTTTGCATATTACCATTGACAAAAATTAAAATAAATAGTATACTACAAATAAGTAATAAAAAACAAAAGAAAGGAGTTGGTGGATGAGAGAAAATAAAGAGAGATAAGATAATGGGGGAAGCAAAGACCGGAGCATGAAAACAGATTTTATACTTCGACAAAAAAATAAAAGTGGATTTATACAGTGAAGTATGATTGGACACAGCTATAATAACGGAACATATCCAGACAAGACCAGCTATCATCACAGACGTTATCAGACAGCGGTAAAAGTAGTAGAATATGCATTAAAAAGTTTACAAGATGATATATATTGTGATGGCGAAGAAGTGATTAAAGCTTTGAAACAGATATACACAGATGAAGCAACCTATAAAATGATAAAGATCAAAAAGTATGTGAACGATAATGGATATTCGAACGCAATCTTAAGCAAAGTGAATATTGATACGCCTAAAATACCAAAAAGCTGAAATGTATTTTGTGCAAACAAAATAACAAAGAAACGTAAACAAAATGTAAATTATCAGAAATACACAAAAATGTAGCAAAAAAGCATTGACAATTCTTCCGAAGAAAGATATATTACAGTTACGAAGTACGAAAAACAAATATCAAGGAGGAAAAAGGATGGGAATGAAAAAATTAAAGAAAGTGGCGATGATAGCTGCAGCCAGTATGTTTATAATGATGATGCCGATGATCCAGACACATGCAGCACCGACAGATGTGATCGAAAACAATGAGAGCGGTATTCCAGATAAGACACTTTATTGGAATATTCTGAAAGTACTTGGCAAGCAAAGTACCGATACTTTTACAGAGCAGGAAGCATCCAGCGTGGAAGAGCTGGAAATTGTCGATTATAAAAAAATACCTATGGAAAGCCTGAAAGGAATCGGTTATCTGACAAATCTGGAAACTCTGAGAATCAAGGATCAGCGGCAGCTTTCCAGTCTGGAAGGTCTGGATGGAAGACTGACAAAACTTGATGCCCTGGAAGTATCGTATAGCGGTATCACAAGCATAAAAGAAGTGGCAAACCTGCCATCGCTGGTCTATCTTACTTTTGATGGAGATAAGATCCGCAGTCTGGATGGAATCCAGGGATTAAAAAATCTTCGCTATCTGATGGTTTATGATAACTGTCTGACCAGCCTGAAGGGGATTGAAGGTGCAGTAAATTTGGAGGAATTTTATGCATACGGTAATCAACTGACCAGCCTGAAAGGAATTGAAAATCTCACTAAGCTTAAAAAACTGGAAGTCGGAAAAAATCGACTCAAGAACCTGAAAGGGATTGAAAAACTGACAAATTTGGAAGAGCTTGGTGTTTCGGAAAACAGACTGACAGATATAAAAGAAATCAAAAATCTGAAAAAGTTGGAACGGATATATGCATTTTGCAATAAAATCAAGACGTTACCGAACCTGAAACAGTTCAGCAAACTGAAGTATGTATTTTGCGATTTTTCAGATAATCTTCTTTCCGAAAAAGAACTGGCAGCCAAACTTCCGAAAAGATTTCTGACAGGCGGTAAAAACAAAAAGGCATGGCTGGCAGATCAGAAGGAGTTCCAGAAATTAAAACGCACGATCAAGCTGGCAAATCCAAAGAAGAAAAACGAGATTTCCGTAAAAACAAAAGAGATATCCGGCTATGCATTCCCGGAAGCATACGTTGAACTGAAAAATCTGAAAACAGGAAAGACAACCAAATGCGTGAAGGCAGATAAGAACGGATACTTCAAATTGAAAAAGCTGAACCTGAAAAAATGGGGCGGAGCAAAAGTTCAGGTAAACCTTTACAAATACAGTAAAGAGCAGAAGAGAAACGTTCAGGTAGTCTGCAATACCGTTCTGAAGGTGAAAAAGAAATAAAAAATGTAATATTATAAAAAGAAGGGAAGTGTAGCAAATGAGAAACAATGTAAGAAAAAAGATGAGACTGATATGTCTGCTGTTTGCTATGGTCTTGCTGGCAGGGGTTCCGGCAGCAGCAAAGGACAGAAAAAATCAAAAAGCGGCGGCAGAAAATGTTGTAAAAAAAGAAATGGTATGCAAAACGAACGGAACCATTTACCAGTGGAAAAATGATTCCTGGCGAATCAAAAAGAAAACGATTCGTACCAAAAAAGAATTTAAAAAGTTCCAGACGGTGCTGAAGAAAAAGCAGGAAAAAGGCCTCAGAAAAATGTTAAAAAAACAGTATGCCGGAACGAATTTCAGGAAAAAGAGCATCGTGCTTGTTCCGCAGCTGCTTTCACCATATATGAATTATAAGTATAAGGCCATGGTAACAAAGTTCGATGCAAAAGGAAAACTGGTCGGTGAAATCCAGATCGAGAGAAGCGGAAACATGGATAAACCAGGCGTGTCCTATCCGGCAATCGTGAAAACATATGTGGTGGTTGTACGAGTTCCGAAAGCACAGGAAGCAATGATTGATTATTATCAGATTGCGTTTCAGGATTAAAGCAGAATCACTGCACATTCTACACTTCGTTCCGGTCGGTACAAAACCATTGTCCACTGGACAATGTGTGCCCTCGCGGAGCGTTTATCTCAGTCGGAGATTGTACTCCCACTGAGAAAGACTTGTTATTACTCACCACTTGCAGAAGTGGGAGTCTTCTCGACTGAGATAAACAGTTTACTAAAAAACAATAAAAAATTGAATAAAATCTATAGAATGAAAACAAAATCTATAGAATGTGTTATGGAAAGGATCAGAAAAAACTGATAGTCTGTAAGAGAAATGAAAACCCGAAAACCGGTGCGTACAGCACCGGATCTATAAACAAAGAAAGGATGGGGAATGGGAATGAAAGAACACAGACAGCTCAGAAAATTCTGGTCCTTTTTACTGGCGTTTGCCATGGTGTTTACCACAGCAGTCGGAAACATCGGACCAGTCGTTATGGCAGCAGATGATGATACGTTTGTAGAAGTCACTGTTCCAAACGGAGATTTTGAGTCCGGGGAAACGGCATGGACGTTTACCGGTGACATTCAAAATCTGGATTATTACTGGAAATTATTTCAAAGTGCTGCGATGACAAACAACCAAACCACCATGTATGAGGTGTGCAGCAAGAAGAACACAAGTGTAACGAAAACTTACAAATGTTCGCAGACAGTAAAAGGACTGGTGCCGGGTACTTACAAGGCATCCATCGATGCAACCGGCGGAAATGATCCGGGAACACATACCACCACACTGACAGCAGGCGGAAAATCGGTTGCAGTCACACCAAATAAATGGAACGAATGGGTGACTTACACAACCGATATGTTTGAAGTAGGTGAGGATGGAACCTGTGAGATCAGCATTGACAGTACCGTAACCGGTCAGTACCTCGATATGGACAACGTAAAACTTTACCGCAAATCTGAAGCAGGACCAAAGACGGTAGATAAAGTTGCAGATATCACAAAGAAAGTGATCGTTGGAAGTACCTTTACCGCACCGACACAGGCAACCGTTCTGTATACAGACGGAACAAATGCACTGTTTGATGTGACATGGAACAGCGATGAGCTTGCAAAGGTAGATACCAAAACAGCAGGCAGGACATTTACGGTAAACGGAACAGTTACCGTAGAAGGAACCGCATACGATGCAGTGATGAATGTAGAGGTTCTGGATGCATTCGGTCTGGTTCAGGAAGTTCCGGAAGGTTCTCTTGGATCCGTTGATTTTGATGCAAACTGGCAGTTCTATCTGGCTACGAGAACACCGAAAGTCGCTGATGGCGGTTTCGCAGCGGCAGGTGTCAAAGATGCCGGAGATTACACAACAGACGAGATTGTTGATCCGAGTTTCAATGACCTCGGATGGAGAACGGTAGATGTTCCGCATGATTTCAGTATTGAAGGTGAAAAAGTAAAGAGTTCTTCCGATGCACAGGCTTATCTGGAAGGCGGACTTGGCTATTACCGTAAGAGATTTACCGTGCCGGCATCCATGTCCGGAAACAAGACAATTTCTCTTGACTTTGAAGGCGTATATCAGAACAGCGTTGTTTACTTAAACGGTGAGAAGATCGGCAGCTATCCAAGCGGTTATACCGGATTTGCACTGGATATCACGAAAAAAGTAAAATACGGCGAAGAGAACGTACTGGTTGTGAAAGTACAGAACATGTCACCGTCCGGCCGCTGGTACACAGGCAGTGGTATCATCCGCCCGGTACATCTGCTGATCGACAATCAGGCACATTTCAACCGCAACGGCATCACACTGACAACTCCGACTCTGGAGGACGATTATACAGCATCCAAGACAGGTGCACTGAATATAGAAGCAACCGGTTATTCTGATTCTACAAACTCCAACGTTTATATGGAAGTAACCGTGCTGGATGCAGATGGCAAAGAAGTAGCAAAGAAGAGTACAGAGAAAACAGCGATCAACCCAAGTACTGCATTTACCCTGTCTTTGAAAGAAAGAGATGCTGTTGAGGTTTCCAATGTAAATCTCTGGTATCCGTGGAACCTGGGTACACCGTATCTGTATAAGGTAAAAGTAGATCTTTATCAGGAGATCAACGGTTCTTCTGATGGATATCAGCTGATCGATACGGAAGAAACCGAATACGGATTCCGTTGGGTAAAAGTCAAAGAGACGACCAGTGATCCGACAAGCGGTGGTTTATATGTAAACGGACAGTATACAAAAGTTCAGGGTGTTGACCTGCATCACGATTCCGGTGCATTGGGAGCAGCAAGCTACAGCGATGCCTATGACCGTGAATTTGACAAACTGATGGCAATGGGTGTCAATGCATACCGTACTTCCCACTGCCCGCCATCCAAACAGGCAATCGAAGTCTGCAGAAGAAAAGGTATCCTTGTGGTAGAGGAAGCTTTTGACGGATGGGGAAAAGCAAAAGCAACGTATGATTTTGGTAATTTCTTCTTCCAGGAAGTACCGTCTGACTGGGCAGGACTGAAACCGAACGGTTATACACAGCTTCCGACACCGGGCGTAAACTACGATGGTGCAAAACTGACCTGGAGTGACTGGGTTGTACAGGAAATGGTAAACCGCGATAAGAATGAACCTTCTGTGATCGCATGGTCGATCGGTAATGAAGTCCGCGGCGTGGGCAGCAAACCATCCTGGTATGATGTTTCCAAATACGATCTGCTTGACGTAAATCCAAGTGCCATGAATGAATATACTGAGGCAGTTCGTCTGATGGGCAATGTCAATGCAGCAGACGGCACACGTTACGTGCTGATGGGTGGTGACCAGGAGCGTAGTGTTCCGGCAGCAACCAACGTATGGGGTTATGTAAATCAGGTGCTGGACGGATACGGACTGAACTACAATACAGCAAAATCCGTAGACGGACTGATCAGCAGATACGCTATCGGTGATGGCACACTGCTTGAAAAAGCAACAAAGACCTTCTTCTTCGAGTCCGAGTCTTCTTCTCAGACTTCATCAAGAGGTGTTTACCTGGATCCGCAGTTTACGAACACCGGTATCAATCAGACTCCGGGCAAACGAGGCGGTTCCAACTATGACAACGACTTTGCATCCTGGACGATGTCCAATGAATATGGTCTGAAAAAAGACCGTGACCGCAAGAGCTTTATCGGACAGTTTATCTGGACCGGATTTGATTACCTCGGCGAGCCGACACCGTACAGTGTTTACCCGGTAGGTGTATCTTCCTTCGGTACGATCGACACCGCAGGTTTTGCAAAAGATTCCTTCTATTTATATCAGAGCCAGTGGACAAGCACTCCGATGGTACATCTGCTTCCGGGCAACTGGGATCAGTGGCATGACGGCGAAGAAGTAGAAGTCTGGGTAAATACCAACCAGCCAAGTGCAGAGCTGTTCTTAAACGGCGAGTCTCTCGGCAAGAAGAGTTTCGATGAAAAAGAAACGGCTTATGGCAAGAAATATTATGAAACATCAGAAAAAACACAGGACGATAAGACCTGGGGTGACAGCACCAACCCTGGCGGTTACACCAGCAACGGAGCAGTTCTTGATGACGGCGAGTTAAATTCCGGAAAACTGCACCTGACCTGGAAAGTTCCGTATCAGGCAGGTACACTGGAAGTAAAAGCCTATGACAAAAACGGAAAAGTAGTGGCAACAGACAGTGTAAGCACATCTTCCACACCGTATACCATTTCGGCAGTGGCAGATAAGACCGTTCTCAAAGCAGACGGAACCAGCCTTTCTTATGTAGAATGTACCGTAGTCGATGAAAATGGAAATATGGTACCGGATGCAGATAATCTGGTGAAATTTGCAGTCAGCGGAAAAGCTTCCATCGTCGGCGTGGACAACGGAAAACAGGAAAGTGCAGAACTCTATAAATACGATAACGTAGATAAGAGCAGCTATTCTGAAAGAATGGCTTACAACGGAAAAGTACTGGTGATTCTGAAATCAGAAAAAGAAGCAGGCGATGCTCTGCTGACCATTTCTTCTGACAATCTCAAGCCGGTACAGGTCGCACTGAAAGTAACAGAGAACGGAACCGGAGATGCACCGAAGGCAGCAGAAGTGACCGGAACCGAAAAATCGGTTGATGCAGTAAATGTAACGGTACCGACCGGTATGAGTGTGACACTTCCGTCTGTAGTAAAAGTAAACTATACAGGCAGTGCAGGAGATTACAGCCTGCTCAAAAAAGTAACCTGGTCTGAAGTAAAAGACGGAAAAGCAGAAGGAACGATCGAGGGCAGCAAGCTTACCGCACAGGCAACGATCACCGAAAGTGATGATGCGGCAACCGATGTGGAACTGGCAGCGGGCAAAGCAAGTGCAACGGCATCCTTCACAGGATCTGATAAGAATTATCCGCAGAATATGCTGGATGGAAATGACAGCACAAGCTGGACCAATGCTTACAACAGAGGTGCATCGGTACTGCTTCCGGCAAACAGTGCATCCAGAAAGAATGAATATGTAGAATTTGACTGGGAAGAAGCCCAGGTTCTCAACCAGATCACCCTGAACTTCAAAGAGAGCCGCTACTGTGCAATCCCGAAAGTGCTGGAAGCACAGTACTGGGACGGTGCAGACTGGGCACCGGTATCCGCACAGAGTACCGTGAAAGAATCCGGAGCACCGGCAGTGATGCAGTTCAAACCGGTTTACACAACAAAAGTCCGTGTGTACATGGAAAATGCAACACCTTATACAACATCCGGCAACATGGAGATCACAGAAGCATCTGTGAAATTAAGTACCGAAAAGCTTGGTGCACGCCTGGTACTCGAAGGCGAAGATGCTGTGGTACAGGGCAAGAACCTGACACTGAACGCAAAACTTGCAAACCTGTCTTCAGACAGTCTGTTAAGTGAAGTAAGTTTCCGTATTTCTTGTGATGCAGATGTCTTTGAAGCACCGGCCGTTGCATTGAAAGATGGCATTGAAGGTACGCTGACAAGCACAGAAGCAGACGGCAAGATTCTTTATACACTGAAAAACGAAGCCGGAATTCCGGCATCTACAAGTGATTTTGCAACAATCACCATGAAAGCAAAAGCAGATGCACAGCCTGGCAGCTACAGCGTAGGACTGGAAAATGTGACAGCAAAAGATACCACAGGAGCATCCGCAGATCTGACAAGCACAGCGATCACCGTTAAAGTAAATGAGCGTCCGATCACCGGAGAAGTGACCTACCTTTCTGACATTGACTGGAAATATGCACAGTCCGGATGGGAAAGTGTCATGAAAGATAAGTACTGCAACGGAGCATCTTCTGGAGCGATCTCTTTGAGTGTCGATGGCGAACAGACCTACTTTAGTAAAGGTCTTGGTGCAAACGCAGATGCAACAGCTGAGTATGATGTATCTTCTTACAAAGCACAGTTAGAAGAAAACGAAAAACTTTATTTCCAGGCATATGTCGGCATTGACTATTTCAAGACAGCAAAGAAACAGAACGGTGATGGTGTTTATTTCGTGATCTATGATGGTGAAGTAGATGCGGATGGAAATATCCAGGGAACAGAGATTTATCGCTCTGCGAAATTAGACAGCTATAGCGATGCAGAACATATCAGCATTGATATTTCCGGCATCCAGAAAAATCTGGTTCTGTTCATGGATAAAGTTGAAAATAATGCACACGATAATGGCGACTGGGCAGATGCAAAACTAATTCATGTACCAGATCCGAATGCGGCAGACAAGAGTGAACTGAAACAGACACTTGACATTGCAAAAGCATTAAAAGAGGCAGATTACACCGTAGAATCCTACAAAGCACTGCAGAAAGCACTTACGGATGCACAGGCTGTATATGCAGACAAAAAGGCAACGCAGGAAGCGGTCAATGCACAGGCAGCTGCACTGCAGGCAGCCGTACAGGGACTGAAAGTTCCGGATGCAGCCGATTATCAGGAAGTTTTAAAGAAACTTCAGAATAAAGAAAACGAGCTGACACAGAAGGATGAAGAGCTGAAGACAGCAAATGCAAAAGTGACAGAACTGCAGAGCGAATTGAAAACGGCACAGGATGATCTGAAAAAACTTCAGGACAGCGTGGATGCCAAAGAATCTGAAATCGCAGCCAAAGAAGCTGAGATCACAAAACTGAACGGTGAACTGGCTTCCGCAAAAGAAGAAGTAAGCACGCTGAAGAAGGAAAAAGCAGATCTTGAGAAAACTGTAAATGATTACAGAGCACGTATCCTGGAGCTGGAAGCTGCTGCCAAGAAGCAGAAAGAAGAAAGCGATGCAGCTTACAAGAAACTGCAGGAAGAAAAAGAAGCAGCAGAAGCAGCACTGAAACAGGCTCAGGCTGAGATCGAGAGACTCAAAGCACAGCAGAACCAGGAACAGCCAAAACCGGAAGAAACACTGAAAGTCGGAGATACCGTTACATCCGGAAATGTGAAATACCGTGTAACCGATGCACAGAAGAAACTGGCAGAGGCATACGGCGTAGATTCCAGAAGAGCACGTACCCTGAAAGTAGCAGCAGCCGTGACAATAAGCGGTGAAAAAGTGAGCGTAACATCAATCGCAGCAAATGCATTCAAGGGTATGAAGAAACTGGAAAAAGTGACGATTGGAACAAACGTTTCCAAGATTGGCAAGAATGCATTCTCAGGCGACAGCAAACTGAAGAGCATCCAGATCAAGAGCAAGAAACTGACTTCCGTAGGAAAGAAAGCACTGAAAAACATCTCTGCGAAAGCAGTCATCAAAGTGCCGAAGAGCAAAAAGAAAGCCTACACATCCCTGCTTAAGGGCAAAGGCCAGAAAAAGAGCGTAAAGATCAAATAGTGTGACAACAAAAACTTCATCTTAGCTGGAGTTCAACAGCAAAAAGAAATACACCGCATGGAAACGTGCGGTGTATTTCTTTGGCATTTTAATTTACTCTGTGATAATGGTTCCGGTCTTGCCTTTCAGGGCATCGATGGCATTTTCCAGATTTGTGATGATTGCAGAGCGTCCTCTTCCGGCTGTGATAAAATCAACGGAAGCACAGATCTTTGGAAGCATGGAATTTACACCGAACTGATCGGCTGCGATATGTTCTTTTGCTTCTTCTACCGTAATATGTTCCAGAAATCTCGGATGCTCGGTGTCACGGTCAATGTCAACCATCTTGTCGTTTGTGAGGATCATCAGGATATCTGCATCCACGCCTTCTGCGAGTTTTCCGCTGGCGTAGTCTTTTTCGATGATGGCACTTGCACCTTTGAGCTCATTGCCCTGCTGCAGAACCGGGATACCGCCGCCTCCGCAGGCAATAACAACCTGGTCGTTCTGAACCAGTGTTTTGATCGCATCGATCTCTACGATGCTTTTTGGCATCGGGGCAGCAACGATACGGCGGTAACCTTTGCCAGGCTCTTCTTTGACATAGTTGCCTTTCTGTTCTTCTGCTTCTGCCTCTTTGGCATTCATGTAACGGCCGATCACTTTGACCGGATGATGGAATGCATCGTCATAAGGATCAACGATCACCTGTGTCAGGATCGTAGATACGGTTTTGAAGATGCCTCGTTTTAAAAGCTCGGCACGGATCGCATTCTGCAGGTCGTAGCCGATGTAGCCCTGGCTCATGGCGGAGCATACGGACATCGGAGCGACTGTGTAGTCCGGATGCGTTTTGCCGAATTCGTTCATTGCAGTGTGGATCATGCCGACCTGCGGTGCATTGCTGTGTGTGATCACCAGCTGATAGCCTTCTTCCACCATATCAGCCAGCACAGCTGCGGATGTTTTGACAGCCTTTTTCTGCTCCGGAAGTGTGGTGCCGAGGGCACGGTGTCCGAGAGCGATTACGATTCTTTTCTTCATGCAAAATTACCTCGTTTCTCGTTGGATTTCAATAGTAGACTTTCTGGCATCATTTTATCAGGCTACAGCGAAAAAATCAATAAGAAATACGAAGAAACTGCATAAAATATCTGAAAAATATATTAAATAAATACAATTATAAAATAACAAAAAAATATTTAAAAAAGTGCTTGACAAATCAAAGGAGAACGCCTATAATAAAGACAACAAAACAAAAGAGAGAAACAAAAAACAAGGAGGACAGTCCAATGAAGACATAGCACTACATCAAAAATAAAAAAGCAGTCATTCAACTTCAGTGATTAAGAAAGCGAAGGGCAAATTCAAAAAAACAGAAAGAATTAAAATCAAAAGAATCTAAGAAAGAGAGGTACAGTCCACCAAAAACTTAAACTACATCTTCTTTTGTAAAACACAGAAGCGGACAGGATGAAAATGAAAGAAAGGTAAGAAGTCCAATGGAAATAGCAGAACATCATTAACAGGAGATATGTTGACGAGAAAGACATATCTCCTGATTTTTTTGTGTAAATTTAAAGAGAACGCTGCGATGTGTCCGGATGAATCTTTTTTCGGACATCATAAGTACTCATAACAATATCCGCCTGAGCATAGTATGTCCTAAGAGGTGAGGACATTGAAATGTGCAGACGGATTTTTTAAAATATTTTCGCTTCCGGTGAGGAGGATCCTTCAGAAGGCAGATCTGAATTTTGCCGAGCTGCAGGAGATCCGGATGAGGATCAACAGTCCGCTGATGATTCGGCAGCGGGGAAAAGAATACAAGCTCACAGAAGAGGGGAAACTTCTGCGGTGCAACGGAAATGAGCAGTATGAGAAAGAAAATATTCATTACGTGGATCGCTGTGAGCTGATGGAAACGATGGAGTACATTGCCGGGTACTCGCTTTATGCTTACGAAGATGAACTGCGGCAGGGATTTTTAACGATCCAGGGCGGACACCGTGTCGGTGTCGCCGGGAAGATCCTGATGGAGGAAGGGAAGGTCAGGAGTATCCGTTATATTTCGTTTCTGAACATTCGGCTTGCTCATCAGGTAGAAGGCTGTGCAGATAAAGTAATGCCTTTTATTGTGGAGAATGGGGAAGTCTGCCATACACTGATCATTTCGCCGCCGTGCTGTGGAAAAACTACGCTGCTGCGTGATGTGATCCGTCAGATTTCAAACGGGAATGCCTGGTGTGAGGGAAAGAATGTCGGTGTGGTGGATGAACGTTCAGAAATCGGAGGAGCTTACCAGGGCGTTCCGCAGAATGATCTTGGCATACGGACGGATCTGCTGGACTGCTGTCCGAAAGCAGAAGGCATGATGATGCTGATCAGATCCATGTCACCGGAAGTGGTGGCAGTCGATGAGATCGGGGATTACGGCGATATCAAGGCGATTGAATCGGTGCTGAACTGCGGCTGCCGCCTGATTGCGACGGTTCACGGCAGTTCGGTGGAAGACATTGAGAAAAAACCGCTCCTTCAGAAGATGGTAAAGGAACACGTTTTTGACCGCTATATTATTTTAAGCGGAAAGAAAAAAATCGGTTCGGTGTGGGGGATTTTTGATGGCAGAGGGACCAGGCTCTACGGGGAGGAGGGGGTGGTATGCTGAAACTGTTCGGGGCAGGCCTTACCATGTTCAGCTGTTTTGCGGCAGGATGCCTGATCTGTGCGGAAATGAAAAAGAGAATTCACATATTGGAAGAGCTGCGTCGCATGACGGTTATGCTTTCGGCGGAAATTGGCTATGCGAATACGATGCTGGATGAAGCGTTTGGCAGCATTGCAAAGCGGGTTTCACCGCCGCTTTCAGATTTTCTGGTACATGTGCAGGAAAAGATGCAAAAAGGAGAAGAAGCGAATCTTGGTGTGATCTTTGAAAAGCAGCTGGAGATGGATCTGAAAGGTACTGCCTTAAAGGAGAGCGACCTTGCAAGCCTTCGGACGCTTGGCGGTCAGCTCGGTTATCTGGATGTGGCGATGCAGAAAAAAACACTGGATTATTACCTGGAACAGGTCAGTGATGCGTGTGTTCAGGCAAAAAAAGAATACCGGGAGAAAGAAAAAATGTTTCGATGTCTGGGTTTTGGTGCCGGTGCGTTTCTTGTCATTTTACTTTACTGACAGAGAGAGGAGATGGAGATGAGTGTTAATCTGCTGTTTAAGATCGCAGCGGTCGGGATCCTGGTCTCGGTGCTCGGTCAGGTCTTAAAGCACAGCGGCAGGGAAGAACAGGCGTATCTTGCAAGCCTTGCAGGGCTGGTACTGGTGCTGTTCTGGGTGCTGCCGTATATCAGCCAGCTGTTTGAGAGCATAAAGGAGTTGTTTGCACTGTGATCAAAATTGCAGTTCTTGGGATTACCGGGATTTTACTGGCGTTGTTTCTCAAAGAGACCAGACCTGTGTTTGCCGTGTTGATCAGCATGGCTTCCTGTATGCTTATTTTTTTCTGTGCAGTGGAAAAACTGAGGTATTTATCAGAAAGCCTGCAGCAGCTGCAAAGCTACACAAACATAAAGGATGCTTATGTGAAGATTCTGTTCAAAATGATCGGTATCACCTATGTGGCGGATTTTGCGGCAGGCATCTGCAAAGATGCGGGATATGGGGCAATCTCCTCACAGATTGAATTTTTCGGAAAGATCTCGGTGCTGGCGACAGGGACACCGGTTTTGCTGGCACTGTTTGAGACGATCCGCAGCTGTCTTGCCTGATGGTAAAATATATGAAGAAATATCGTATTTATGTGTTTTTGCTGCTTTTTACAGGATGGCTGATGGGGGCGGGGCAGAAGCAGGTGTGCGAGGCGGCCGTTCTTTCAGAAAAAACGGCGGTGATCATGGCAGCGTCACAGGTGCAGGAGAAAGTTCAGGGACAGGATACAGCAGAAGAATTACAGACCGGAGCGGAAGACTTCCTTAATATAAAGGCGTTTCATTTACAGGAAGTCGAAGAAAGCCTTGCAGATCTGGAGAAAGAGAGCAGTTTTCGTTTTGCGGATGCACTGAAAAGCCTGATCAGGGGAGAAATCCCGCTGAATCTTTCAACTTTGAAAACGCTGGTTTTTGATGCACTGCTTCTGGAATGGAAAAATCAAAAAGAGACGGCACTGCAGGTGTTTTTACTGGTGATCGTGGCGGCACTTGTTTTGAATTTCACGGATCTCATGGAAAAGAACGGTACAGCACTGATCAGCTTTTTTATGATGTATCTGATGCTGGCAGCAGTTCTGATGAAGGGATTTACCGGGATGAGCCGGATGACGGATGCAACGCTTGGCAGAGTCAATGGCTTTATGAAAGCTCTGGTGCCGTCTTATTTTGCGGCGGCCGTTTTTGCGGGGAACAGCGTTGGAGGGCTGGCGTTTTACGAGTCGGCGATCCTGCTGATCGCAGCGGTGCAGTGGGTGCAAAGATATCTTCTTCTGCCCGGCGTGCAGCTTTATGTCCTGTTTTTGCTGCTCGACCATCTCTCAAAGGATGACAGGCTCTCGCATCTGGCAGAACTTGTGCGTACGGTGATCGAATGGGCAATGAAGAGCATGACGGCGGCAGCAATCGGATTTCAGGTGATTCAGGGACTGATCCTTCCGGCCGTTGACGGGCTGAAAAATACAGCCGTCAGCCGCACCGTATCGGCGATCCCCGGCATTGGCAACCTGTTTGGCAGCGTGACGGATACGGTGCTTGGTTCTGCCGTTCTTCTGAAGAATGCCGTCGGTGTGTGCGGGATGATCGCTGTTCTGATGCTCTGTCTGGCACCGGTGTGCCGTCTGGCGTTCTGCACACTGATCTATAAGGCGATGGCGGCCCTGGTGCAGCCGGTCGGCGACAAACGGCTCAACGAATGTGTAGCGGCAGTTGCAGAAGGAGTCGGGCTGCTTCTGAAGATCATGATGTCCTGCAGTATGCTGTTTTTCCTGACGATCGCCATTGTCACCGCATCGCTTGGAAAATAGAAGAAAGGGGAGAAAAGATGTCGGCAGAGATTCGAAGCTGGGTACGGAGCATCCTGTGCTGCCTGTGCCTGATGCAGCTTGCAGAGCAGATTCTTCCGGATAACCATTATCAGAAATACATTCGGCTGTTTTGTGGCGTCCTGTTTCTGATCCTGCTGATCAGTCCGCTGACGGATCAGGCACATCTGACGGCAGTATTTGAGAAGCAGTGGCAGCAGGCATTACAGCTGGAAGAGTGGGATTCGATCCGGATGGAACAAGAAAATTTAAGTGACTTAAGAAGCAGTGTCCTTACAGAAGCCTGTCAGAAGGAAGTGCAGCGTCAGATTGAAGAGACGGCAGACGGGGAGGGGATGAAAGGGACAAAAGCGAAGGTTGTATTTCAATCCGAAGAGACAGAGGGCATCCGCAAAGTAACGATTTCCGGGGGGTATGAGGATCTGCAGCAAAAAGAGGCGGTGCAGGAGCAGATTTTACAGAAACTCTGGGAAATTTATCAGATCAGCAGCGATAAAGTGGTCTTTTTGGGGGGATGAGCCGCATGAAACAGTGGCTGGATTTTTGGGAGAAATGCAAAGGAAAAAAGGGCAGTCCGGTGCTGATCGGTCTTCTTGTCGGACTTTTGCTTCTGGTGATTACCTGGCCGGATAACAGCAGCAAAAAGCAGAACACACAGACAAAAACCAATGCACCGGCAGTTGAAAACAACGTAAGAAATACAGAAGATCTGGCACAGGAACGGACACAGAGGATGGAACAAAGGCTTGAAGAAGTGCTTCGGGAAGTGGACGGAGTGGGGGAAGTCAAAGTGATGATTACCTTACGTTCCTGCGGAGCGTATATTGTGGAAAAGGACACAAGAACCTCAAACAGTCAAAATACACAGGATCAGTCCGGCGACAAAAGCACGGCGGATGCACAGGATTTCGAAGAGAACACGGTTTTTGAAAAGCAGGAAAACGGAGCGGAAACGCCGTATGTCAAAGAAATCACAGAGCCGGAAGTGGAAGGTGTGATCGTGGCGGCAGATGGCGGAAACAATGCAAAAACAGCAGCGGATATTACCGATGCGGTCGTAGCATTATTTGGGATTGAAGTGCATAAAATCAAAGTAATGAAGAAGGTTTAAGGAGGAGAGATGTGAAACATATGTGGAAGAAAAACCAGATCATCATCACAGCTCTGGCGGCATTAGTCGCAGTGGCAGGCTATCTAAATTATTCGGGTACGAAACTCGGTGAAAATGCACTGCCGGCATCCACAACAGAGACCGAAGTCACACTTACCGATATCGACAGCCTGGATCAGGACATCACCCTTACCGACTCGGCGGACGGAGAAGTTTATTTAGGAGAAGCTGCGGCAGGCGAAACCGATGGTATGAGCGATGCCTCCCTGTCGGCGGGCGAAACAGATGCCGGAACGGACACTGCATCCGAAGAAGTGACCGACACGCCGGGCGAGGCAGTACTTACCAGCACAGGAACAGGCAGCAGCTTTGCGGCCCAGGCAAAACTGACCAGAGAGCAGGTACGATCCAAAAACAAAGAAACCCTGCTTGAGATCATCAACAACGAAAACGTGACCGAAGAACAGAAACAAAATGCAGTCAACGATATGACCGCCCTCACAGAGAACGCAGAAAAAGAAGCGGCAGCGGAGCTTCTGCTCGAATCCAAAGGATTTACCGATGCAGTCGTAAGTATCACAGACGGCAGCGTCGATGTGGTCATCGGACAGAGTGAGATCACCGATGCACAGCGGGCACAGATCGAAGATATCGTAAAACGCAAAACCGAAATTTCCGGTGAGAATATCGTGATCACCACCATGCAGAGTGAGTGAAAAAGGCAGCAGTGTGCAAAAGCATGCTGCTGTTTTACAGTAGATTTTCTGTGCTATAAAGGTTAAAGATGAAAAAAGATGCCAAAAGCATAAAAAGTTTGTTATAATAGCATCATATATAAAATTTGTATCTTAATAAGGGGAAAAGTCAAATGAAAGTATACGCAAAATTCAGAATTGATATTGATAAAGAAGATGAATCCATCTACACGCAGAAAGCAGTAAATCTGATGCAAAAACTGGGATGCAAGGCAGAAAAACTGTACAGTTCCATGGAAAGATATACGTTTACCGTGGACATTAAGGAGGCAGTCTACAGAGAACTTGTGGAATTAGAGAAAGAAATTGACCAGGTATTTCAGTACGATGAAGATACGGAAGAAGATGACGATGAATTGCTGGATATCATAGAACCGGATATCTGGTGCTCTTATATACCGAAATATACGCAGGAAGAAGAGAAAAATGCGATCGGATATTATATTGACCTGGCAGGATATGAATTTGAAGAAAATGAGAAAAAGGTATATGAAAGTTTGTGCCCGGAGTGTGAAACTTTTTTCCAGAACAAAGAATATACCTTTAAAAAGAAAAAGCAACTGGAGGATCTGAACAGAAGAAAAGCAGTGTTTACCCGCCCGGGACAGTTAGATATGTTTGTGACCATTCCAATGTATGAATATCTTATAGAAAAAGGACTTTCCCAAAAGAATTTTATTCCGGCATATTACAGCGGAGTTTTGAAAAAAATTGCAGGATATCAGTTAAAAGCAGAAAATGTACTGGGAAAGGGAGCCTTTCAATGTGAAAGCTACAGGGCAACAGAAGCATGCAGTCACTGTAAAAAAGTGCGAGTTCAAAAAGAACCAGATGTGGGATTTCATAATATTTATCTGGATACAGAAAAACTGGGAAAATGGGAGCATGTCAATGCAACGTATGAATATACATACGGACATGCCAGAAGGATTTTGATCTATAGTCCGGAAATGAAAGAATGGCTGACAAAGGCAGATGAAAAATTGATCATGTATCCGGTGTTTCCACTGGAGATGAAAGGAAAGATAAATCGGGAAAATGAAAATGGATGAGTTTAAAAGATATGTAGCGAAGCAGAATTCTTTCTTGATTTACGGGAAAACGAAATTATATGAAATAAGCATTACGTGGATTGAAAAGAAAAAATGCTACATGCTTCATGTTGATAAAGATTATTTCTGTAAAAACAGTGAAGAAATGCTGGCACTGTTTTATTGTGGATATCCTCTGGAAAAATGGATAAAAGAGGGTGAAGTTTTGCTTTGTATTAGGGATGAGGAAGCAGAGAAATTTGTACTTCAAAGGTATATAATTTCCCAATATCAGGAACGATGCAGGAAAAAATTAAAGCAGGGATATCGTAAAAATGAAAAAGAAGCTTTTTGGGAATTTTTGGCGAAAAGACCGGAAATATTAAACAAAAATACAGTAAAAGCGATATCTGAAAAAGAATTTAAGAATGAGTTGAAAAAAGCAGACAACAAAGTTCAGGGTTATATGATTGGAAGTAATGGCTGGTTTAAGGATTGCTTTTATGCAGGAGAAATGAAAACATTAGCCGTGTATCTAGAAAAGTATCTTGAAGAGTTGGATTTTAGCATGATTTTCAACGAAAAAGGTGGTATCTTGCAATATGTTACTTCAGATGAAGGCAAGGTAGAGAGAGAATACTGCCGTTTGATTTAAAAATATGGGACTGCGAAGATTTTTGATTTTTGTAGTCCTATAAAAAATAATAGAAGGCATCATAGGAATAATAGAATCATAACTATATGTGGGAATAGGGGACACAGTGATAAAAACAAAAATAAAAAGAATCGAAGAATTGAATGATAAATATCTGATCCTGAATGAAAAAGAGATGAAGTTTTTGCGGAAATGTCTCAAAAGCAGAAAACAGGATGTCCGGTGGACGGCAGCAGAAATTCTGGTTGGATGGTATACACCGGAAAATGAACGGCTTCTTTATAATCTGACGTATGATAAAGCAGAACTGGTATGTGTTGAGGCAGCAGATGCACTCTGCATAGGAAGAACCAGAAGAAGCCTGAGCCGTCTGCGTGACCTGATGGAAGATGAAAGGACATTGGTGCGGGGATATGCAGTTGCAAGTTTTTTTCAGGTATGGGTGAACTGTTTTTCATGGAATGAAAAGAGTATGAGAGCGTATCTGTGTTTTGAAGAAACCATGGAGGCGGAAGAAAACAAGACCTGGGTAAAACTTTTCTATGAGCAAAATAAAATCCGTGCGAGAGGAAAGAAAGGATTTGAAAAACTTTTTTATATATTAAAGCATGGAAGCAATCATTACGTAAAAGCATCCGCAATTCAGATCGCTAAGGATATGAGAAGCATTTTTAATCAGGAAGAAATCAATGCCGGACTGGAAAAAGCGATTGACAGCCTGGAATATGAGTATCAGAAAGAAGATATTAAAAAATACATTCAGACAAAAGAACCAATCAAAATCCTGCTTCTGGATCAGACAAACAGCGGAGTCACACAGCTTCTGGAATACATGGGAGAGGAAGAGACAGAAATGTATGTCCGTTCTGCAGGACTGCATCCTTCCGGAAAGATTGAGAAGTGGGTACTGGATATCCTACTGAAAGAAGATGACATCACACGTTACCAGTGTTCCTCTCCGATAGAAGAACTGTGTAAGTATGATTACCTTGTTCCGGTAGGAATTCATCTCGATGAAAAGGCATATCCATTTCAGAGAATTTATACAGGATATCAGGATTTTGATAAGAAACAGATTAGCCGGGAAGAAGCAAAAGAAATGATATGCAGGATAGAAGCAGATCTGGAAAAGGAAAATCATTTCTAGTGGTAATGTGAGAAGAAATTAGATTGTATACAAGTAAAAATAAATCATATACGGAAATGTGAGAAAAGCACCGTGAGAAAAACAAAAATAAAAAGAATCGAAGAATTAAATGATAAATATCTGATCCTGAATGAAAAAGAGATGAAGTTTTTGCGGAAATGCCTTAAAAGCAGAAAACAGGATGTCCGGTGGACGGCAGCAGAAATTCTGGTTGGCTGGTATACACCGGAGAATGAACGGCTTCTCTATAACCTGACATATGACAAAGCAGAATTGGTATGTGTTGATGCAACAGATTCTCTTTGTATAGGGAGAACAAGGAGAAGTCTGAGCCGTCTGCGTGATCTGATGGCAGATAAAAGGAGTCGGGTGCGGGGGTATGCCGTTTTGAGTTTTTTTCAGGTGTGGGTGAACTGTTTTTCGTGGAACGAAAAGAGCATGAGAGCATATCTGCGTTTTGCAGAAACAATGGAGGCAGAAGAAAAAAAGACCTGGGTAAGGCTGTTTTATGAGGAAAATAAAATTCTGGCAAGAGGGAAGAAAGGATTTGATCGTCTTTTCTATATGTTAGAGCATAGCAATGATTATTATGTACAAGCAGCTGCGATTCAGACTGCTAAGGATATGAGAACTGTTTTCAACCAGGAAGAAATCAATGCCGGACTGGAAAAAGCGATTGACAGCCTGGAATATGAATATCAGAAAGAAGATATTAAAAAATACATCCAGAAAAAAGAACCAATCAAGATACTGCTTCTGGATCGAGAAAACAGTGGAGTTACACAACTTCTTGAATATATGGGAGAAGAAGAAACAGAAATGTATGTCCGTTCCGCAGGATTGCATCCTTCCGGAAAAATCGAGAAGTGGGTACTGGATATTCTGATGCAAGAAGATGACATCACACGCTACCAGTGTTCTTCTCCGATAGAAGAACTGTGTAAGTACGATTACCTGATTCCGATAGGGATCTACCTTGATGAAAGAGCATATCCATTTCAAAGAATTTATGAAAAATATCAGGATTTTGACAAGAAACAGATCAGCCGGGAAGAAGCCAAAGAAATGATATGCCAGATAGAGGAAAATCTTAAAAAACTGTAAAATATCAGGGGAACTCCTGTCATTTATTAAAAAGTATGTTATGATAGAAAACATAAAATCAAACAGGAACATTCTGTTCCGGGACTGCCGTTTTAATCAGGCATGTCAGAATCCCTAAATATTGAAAAAGCTAACAGAATATTTTATAATGACAGGAGAAATGAATGAAAAATGAACTTTCAAGAGCCATGGCTTCGGCAGATGTGAAAGTGCGTTATGATACGCAATGTAAACGTGTTTTAAGCCAGAAAGAAATCCTTGCACGGATTCTGGCACGTACGGTCAAAGAATTTGCAGGAATGTCAGTAGAAGAAATTATACCTTGCATAGAAGGTACACCTGAGATAGCAGTGGTATCAATTGATCCGGGAAAAACAAATCAAAAAAGAGTACTGCATATGGAAGAGGAAAAGAGAATTGCAGGACTTGCCAATGAAGATAAAGTGGCGGATGAGGGAGAAATTTATTACGATATCCGTTTTTATGTACATATTCCGAATGAAGAAGGGCATATTCGCATGATTGTGAATCTGGAAGCACAGAAATCTTACTATCCGGGATATGAAATCGTGACAAGAGGAATTTTTTATGATGCCAGAATGATTTCAGCACAGCTTGGGACAGAGTTTGAACATTCAAAGTACGATGATATGAAGAAAGTGTACTCTATCTGGGTTTGCATGCAGGCACCAAAGAAAATTGGAAATGCAATATCAGAATATTCTATTAAAAAGCAGGATATTATCTCAGGATTGCCGGACAGACCGGAATCATATGATAAGTTATCGGTAGTGATCATTGCACTGAATGAAACAATGGAAACAAACGATGAACTTTTAGGAATGTTAAATACACTGTTTTCAGAACAAAAGACCTATTTGGAAAAGAAAAAAGAGCTGGAAGAAATATATCAGATGAGAATGGACAATGAGTTGGGAAAGGAGATGAACCTTATGTGTAATTTATCAGACTTGGTAATAGAACGTGGAATCGAACAAGGAATCGAATCTGGAATAGAACAGAAAAGCTACAATCTTGCACAGATGATGATCCGGGAAGCGGAACCGACCGATAAAATCATGCGGTATACCGGTTATTCTCTGGAGAAGATAAAAGAGATTGCACAGGAAATGGGAAAAGTATGGCCGCTTGCTTGACAGCTGGAAACTTGCTTGTTAAAATAGCGATTGTTTGAATACAGCTCGTGAAGCAGCTGCATTCGTGAACAGGCAGTGAAAGTGGATTGCGAGTTTCAGATTTACTGAAATAAGCAATCTTATAGGATAAAACAGATCAATAGAACAAAGAACATGGAGGAAGCATAGTGGCTGATATAGCAAGTGAAATTAAAAGAAGAAGAACTTTTGCGATCATTTCGCATCCGGATGCCGGAAAAACAACGTTGACAGAGAAATTCCTGTTGTACGGAGGTGCCATCAATCTGGCAGGTTCTGTAAAGGGAAAGGCAACGGCACGCCATGCAGTCTCAGACTGGATGGAAATTGAAAAAGAAAGAGGTATTTCGGTAACTTCCTCCGTGCTGCAGTTTAATTATGATGGTTTTTGTATCAACATCCTGGACACACCGGGTCATCAGGACTTCTCAGAGGATACGTACCGTACGCTGATGGCAGCAGATTCTGCGGTCATGGTCATCGATGCTTCCAAGGGTGTAGAGGCACAGACCAGAAAGCTGTTTAAAGTCTGTGTGATGCGTCATATTCCGATTTTTACCTTTATCAATAAAATGGACCGTGATGCCAATGATACCTTCGATCTGCTCGATGACATCGAAAAGGAGCTTGGCATTGCGACCTGCCCGATCAACTGGCCGATCGGTTCCGGAAAGAATTTCAAAGGTGTCTATGAGCGTGGAAGCCAGAAGATCACCGTCTTTACCGATACAGAGAAGGGTACCAAAGAGGGTGAGACAAGAGAGATCCCGCTGGATTCTCCGGAGATCGATGAGATCGTGACAAGTGATCAGAAAGCACAGCTGCTTGAAGAAATCGAGCTTCTGGACGGTGCGAGTGCAGAATTTGACCAGGATCTGGTCAGCAAAGGAGAACTCTCCCCGGTATTTTTCGGTTCTGCCCTGACGAACTTCGGAGTGGAGATTTTCCTGAAGCATTTCCTGAATATGACAACTTCACCGCTTCCGAGAACGGCAGATATCGGCGTGGTCGATCCGATCAAAGAAGATTTTTCTGCTTTTGTATTTAAGATCCAGGCAAATATGAACAAGGCTCACCGTGATCGTATCGCGTTTATGCGAATCTGTTCCGGAGAATTTGATGCCGGTATGGAAGTTTACCATGTGCAGGGAAACCGTAAGCAGCGTCTTTCCCAGCCGCAGCAGATGATGGCACAGGAGCGTCATATCGTGGACAAGGCCTATGCAGGTGACATCATCGGTGTGTTTGATCCGGGCATCTTTTCCATCGGAGATACGATCTGTATGCCGGGCAAAAAATTTGCCTACGAGGGCATTCCGACGTTTGCACCGGAGCATTTTGCGAGAGTGCGTCAGGTCGATACGATGAAGAGAAAACAGTTCGTCAAAGGGATCACGCAGATCGCACAGGAAGGAGCGATCCAGATCTTCCAGGAGTACAATACCGGTATGGAAGAGATCATCGTCGGCGTTGTCGGCGTGCTGCAGTTTGAGGTGCTGAAGTACCGCCTGGAGAATGAATACAACGTGGAGATCCGTATGGAAACCCTTCCGTATGAGTACATCCGCTGGATCGAGAACAAGGATATCGACCTCAACAAGCTGGTCGGAACATCCGATATGAAGAAGATCAAAGACTTAAAGGGCAATCCGCTGCTTCTGTGGGTAAATTCCTGGAGCATCGGAATGACACTGGATCGAAACGAAGGTCTGGTGCTGACCGAGTTTGGAAGAAACTAAAAAAGCTTTTCAAAATACCTTTCGGGTGTTATAATAGCGATAGATGCAAAGAATTCTAAGACAGGAGGGTTTACATCATGGAAAAAGATGAAAATCAGACCGGATATACACTGGAAAACGGAAACATGGGACAGGTTCAGATCGCAGATGAAGTTGTGGCGATCATCGCAGGGCTGGCTGCCACAGAAGTAGAGGGCGTTGCCAGCATGGCAGGCAATATCACAAACGAACTGGTTAGCAAACTGGGCAAGAAAAGCCTGTCAAAAGGGATCCGTGTAAAGGTAGAAGACGGTATTGTAAATGTAAATGTGGCACTCAACATTGCATATGGATACAGCGTACCGAAGACCTGCAAAAAGGTTCAGGAAAAGGTAAAAGCAGCGATCGAGAATATGACCGGTCTTGAAGTAGAGAAAGTTGATATCCAGATTGCAAATGTAAGCATATCAAAAGAAAAATAAAACAGCTTAAAAGCAGCGTAAAAGTCCGTTCCCAAGGCGTACTTAAACTCCGGATGGTGATCGGATTTTTTACGTTTTCTTTTAAAGACAGCGGAGGAAAAAGTGACTAGACGAGAGGAACGAGAACATATTTTTAAATTACTCTTTCTGACAGAGTTCTATAAGGAAGAGGAGCTTGAACAGCAGGAAATGATGTATTACGAAGGGATTTCCGATGCAAAACAGGAAGACCTTACTTATATCAGAAAAAAATATGAGAAGATCAAAGAAAATCTGGAACAGATTGACGGGCAGATCAATGAAGCGGCAAAGGGCTGGAGAACAGACCGTATGGGGAAAGTAGAGCTTACTCTGCTGCGTCTTGCAGTCTATGAGATGAAGTATGATGACGATATCCCACAGGGAGTTGCGATCAACGAAGCAGTTGAGCTTGCCAAAATTTTCGGAGGCGATACCTCTTCTGCATTTATTAACGGCGTTCTGGCTAAACTGGTATAAAGAGCCCTTGACTGCCGGATGACAAAAGAGGTGGGTGCGTGCAGAATGTCTATACTGTGAGACAGGTAAATGCCTACATCAAGTCCATGTTTACACAGGATGTGGTGTTGCGGAGCATTTACATGAAAGGAGAAGTCTCAAACTGTAAATATCATACATCGGGACACATCTATTTTTCGCTGAAAGATGAGAGCGGAACGATTTCCTGTGTCATGTTTGCCAGTGCCAGAAAGGGACTGGCTTTTGGCATGAAAAACGGTCAGCAGGTTCTTGTGCTTGGCAACATCAGTGTTTATGAAAGAGACGGCACATATCAGCTCTATGCATCCAGGATTCTGTTAGACGGTGCCGGACTTCTCTATGAGAAGTTTGAGGCACTGAAAGCAGAATTAGAAGAGATGGGGATGTTTGATCCCGTTTATAAGAAACCAATTCCGCCCTTTGTGAAGAAACTGGGAGTTGTGACAGCACCGACCGGTGCCGCTGTGCGGGATATCATTCAGATTTCCAGAAGACGCAATCCGGGTATTCAGATCATCCTCTATCCGGCACTGGTGCAGGGCGAAGGTGCCGCAGAAAGTGTGGCAAAAGGCATTGCCATGCTGGATGCGTATGGCGTTGATGTGATTATCGCCGGGCGTGGCGGTGGCTCGATCGAGGATCTCTGGGCATTTAATGAAGAAGAAACGGCAAGAGCGATCTTTTCCTGCAATACCCCGGTGATCTCAGCGGTAGGTCATGAGACGGACACTACAATCGCAGATTATGTGGCAGATTTGCGTGCTCCGACGCCATCGGCGGCAGCTGAGCTTGCAGTTGCGGATATTTCAGCCCTCCAGGGCGAGTTATACCGCCAGAAGAGCCGGCTCTTTGAGGCTGTAACCAGAAAAGTGCAGGATAAAAGGGATGAGCTGGCAAGAAGAGAGAAAATCCTCTCCCTTTTAGGACCGCAGGAGAAGCTTCAGGATCAGAAAATGCGTCTTGCAAGGGCACAGGAAGATCTGGAGGAGGCCATGCAGCAGAAGCTTGCGTTGTCCAGACAGGAGATGGAGTATGACAGGCAGCGTCTGCAGGTGCTGATGCGGGAAAAATACAGGGACAGCAGGCACCGGATGCAGATTTATATCGAAAAGTTAAAGGGACTGTCTCCGCTTGAAAAGCTGGGGCAGGGCTATTCTTATACTGCGGACGTACACGGCAGGAAGATCACACAGACCGGGCAGGTCAAAAAGGGGGACACGATCTGTGTGTATGTATCGGACGGACGGCTGCAGGCGAAGGTAACGGATATTCAGAAAGACAAGCAGGATGCAGGTGAGGTGTAAAGATGGCAAAACAGACAGAAAGTACAGAAAAGAAAGAAAAAGAACGGACACTGGAAGAAGCATTTCTGCGTCTGGATGAGATCATCCAGAAACTGGAGAAGAAAGATACAACACTGGAGGATTCTTTTCTGGGATATCAGGAAGGCATAGAGCTTATAAAGTTCTGCAATCAGCAGATCGATACCGTAGAAAAGAAAATTCTTGTTTTGAATGAAGAGGGAGAAGCAGATGAATTTTAATCTGGAGATGGAAAAACGCCAGGAAAAGATCACCGGGATTCTGGAATACTATCTTCCGAAAGAAGAAGGATTTCAGAAAACGGTTCTTGAGGCGATGAATTACAGTATGCGTGCGGGAGGCAAACGCCTCCGGCCGCTTCTGATGCTGGAGACTTACCGGATGTTTGGCGGAGAAGGGCAGATCATCGAGCCTTTTATGGCAGCGATGGAGATGATACATACCCACTCACTGATCCACGATGATCTCCCGGCACTGGATAACGACGAGTACCGCAGAGGCCGCAGGACAACGCACATTGTATATGGGGAAGCGATGGCAATCTTGGCAGGCGATGCACTGCTCAATTATGCCTATGAGACGGCAGTGCGTGCCTTTGAGATCGAACCGGGCAATCCGGCGATCGGGAAAGCACTGCAGATTCTGACGAAAAAGACAGGGATTTACGGGATGCTTGGCGGTCAGTGCGTGGATGTGGAAGCTGCAGGCAGAGAGATTTCCAGAGAGAAACTGGATTTTATTTACCGTCTGAAAACAAGTGCTCTGATCGAAGCGTCCATGATGGTCGGTGCGGCACTGGCCGGGGCATCGGAGGCAGAAATAAAAGTGATCGAAGATTCCGCAAGAGATATCGGGCTGGCATTTCAGATCCGGGATGACATTTTAGATGTCACAAGCACGACGGACGAGCTTGGCAAGCCGGTATTCAGCGATGAGAAAAATGACAAGACTACTTACGTGACGATCGAAGGGATCGAAAAAGCAAAGAGCGATGTGGAAGAGATTTCAAAACGTGCAGTTTCTGCCTTACAGTCGCTTGGCCGAAAAAATGATTTTCTGGAAGAGCTGGTGCTGATGCTGGTCAACCGGAAAAAATAAGGAGCGATTGACTATGGTATTAGAGAAGATAAATCATCCGAATGATATCAAAAATCTGAAAAAGGAAGAGCTGCCACTGCTTGCAGATGAGATCCGGGAGTTCCTGATCCGCACGATCAGCGAGAGCGGAGGACATCTGGCATCGAACCTTGGTGTGGTGGAACTTACCATGGCGATGCATCTGGTGTTTGATCTTCCGAAAGATAAGATGATATGGGATGTCGGACACCAGGCTTACACACATAAACTGCTGACTGGCCGCAGAGAGAATTTTGCAAATCTGCGTAAATTCGGGGGGATGAGCGGTTTCCCGAAACGCTGTGAGAGCAGCTGTGACAGTTTTGATACAGGACACAGCTCCACCTCCATATCGGCAGGGCTTGGTTATGTGGCGGCAAGAGATCTGCAGGGAGAAGATTATTCCGTGATCTCGGTGATCGGAGATGGATCTCTGACCGGCGGCATGGCATACGAGGCGATGAACAATGCTGCCAGGCTGAAAAGCAATTTTATCATTGTATTAAATGACAACAATATGTCGATTTCGGAGAACGTCGGCGGAATGTCGGACTATCTCGGCAAACTTCGCACAAACGATGCCTATCAGGAATTAAAACAGGGCGTTTCGGATACATTAAAAAAAATCCCGGTTTACGGCGACCGCGTGGTCCGCAGGATCAAAAAGACAAAAAGCGGGATCAAACAGCTGTTTATTCCGGGGATGTGGTTTGAAGAGATGGGGCTGACTTACTTAGGGCCGATCGATGGACACGATATCGGCAGACTGGTGCGTGCTTTCAAGGAGGCACGCAAGGTGAACGGACCGGTGCTTCTTCATATACTGACGCAGAAAGGCAGAGGATATGTACCGGCGGAACGTCATCCGGCGAGATTCCATGGGGCAGAGCCGTTTGACATTGCCACCGGACTTCCGCTCCATAAGCGGACAAAAGCCAACTATACGGATGTGTTTGCGACCGTTATGCGAAAAATGGGGGAGAGGCAGGAGAATCTTGTGGCAATCACGGCAGCAATGCCGGACGGAACCGGACTGAAACGGTTTAAAAATGTCTTTCCGGAGCGTTTCTTTGATGTGGGGATCGCAGAACAGCATGCAGTGACCTTTGCAGCCGGTCTGGCAGCGGGCGGCATGATCCCGGTCGTGGCGGTGTATTCATCCTTTTTACAGCGTGCTTTTGACCAGATCGTGCACGATGTCTGTATCCAGAACCTGCATGTGATCTTTGCAGTTGACCGTGCAGGTCTGGTTGGCAGTGACGGAGAGACGCATCAGGGGATTTTTGATCTCTCCTATTTATCTCTGATCCCGAATATGTGCGTGATGGCACCAAAAAACAAATGGGAGCTGTCCGATATGCTGAAATTTGCAATTTCCTCTGACGGTCCGATCGCCCTGCGTTATCCAAGGGGCGAAGCCTATGACGGGCTTTCTGAGCATCGTGCTAAGATCGTATACGGCAAAAGCGAATTGCTCTATGATGAAGAATGCATTGCCCTGATCGCAGTCGGCAGCATGGTAAAGACAGCACATGAAGTGCGTCAGAATTTGAAACGCAAAGGTTTTGAGTGTACCCTGATCAACGCACGGTTTGTAAAACCGCTTGACGAGGAGCGTCTGCTTGCACTGACGAAAGAGCATAAGCTGATCGTGACACTGGAAGAGAATGTCCTGGAAGGTGGATTCGGCGAGCATGTATCAGAATTTTACGAGGAGATTGGAAGCGATGTGCAGGTGATGAACATTGCCCTGCCGGATGCTTATATCGAGCATGGAAACGTAGAAATCCTTAAAAAAGAATGCGGTATTGATGCAGAAACGATAGAAAAGAAAATAATTGCGGCAGCCATGGGACTTTAAAAGCGGCTGCAAAAAAGGAGCACAGATGAAAGAAAGACTGGATGTGCTGCTTGTCCAGAGAGGGCATGCGGCTTCAAGAGAGAAAGCAAAAGCGGTGATCATGGCAGGCTGTGTCTATGTCAACGGACAGAAAGAAGACAAGGCCGGATCGATGTTTGACTGTGCGGCAGAGATTGAAGTGCGTGGAAATACACTGCGTTATGTCAGCCGTGGCGGTCTGAAACTGGAAAAAGCCATGAAAAATTTCGGCGTGGAACTGGAAGGAAAGGTCTGCATGGATGTCGGTGCATCGACAGGCGGATTTACGGACTGTATGCTTCAGAACGGAGCGGTAAAAGTCTACTCTGTGGATGTCGGACATGGACAGCTGGACTGGAAACTTCGCAACGATGAGCGTGTGGTCTGCATGGAAAAGACCAACATCCGCTATGTGACACCGGAAGATATCGAAGAGCCGGTTGATTTTTCATCGATCGATGTGTCTTTTATTTCTCTGACCAAGGTACTGCTTCCGGTTCGGAATCTTTTAAGCCAGGATGGGCAGATCGTCTGTCTGATCAAACCACAGTTCGAGGCAGGCAGAGAAAAAGTCGGCAAAAAGGGCGTGGTGCGTGATCCGGCCGTTCACAAAGAAGTAATCGAAAAAGTCATTGCTTTTGCAAAAGAGCAGTATCTGCAGCCGCTGGCACTTGATTTTTCACCGATCAAAGGACCGGAAGGAAACATTGAGTATCTGCTCTATCTGCAGAAAAAGCCGGAAGGGAGCGAGATGACAGACGGTGACATGGATGTGGATGCAGTCGTTGGACAGGCACACGGAACGCTTGATAAATAAGGCTGGATAAAGAATGGACAGATTTTATGTAATATCAAACAGTATGAAAGATCCGGAAGGAAAGATCGCAAAAGAGATCAAAGCCTATCTGAATTTCAGAGGAAAACAGTGCATCATACAGGAACGCCAGGGAAAAGAAAGCTTGCGTTCTTATAAATATACGAATGCGAATCTGATCCCGGATGACACCGAATGTATTCTGGTGGTTGGCGGGGACGGCACGCTTTTACAGGCGGCCAGAGACATGATCGAGCGGAATATCCCGCTTCTCGGAGTCAATAAAGGGACACTCGGCTATCTGGCAGAGGTGGACGGTGACAATATGGAAGAGGCACTGGACCGGCTGATCGATGACAACGTGGTGATCGAAGACCGGATGATGCTCGAAGGCTGTGCCTACAGCCACAAGAAAAAGCTGCTGCAGGATTTTGCACTCAATGATATCGTGATCGCAAGAAGCGGAAGGCTTCAGATCATTGACTTTAATATTTATGTCAATGGCGAGTTTTTACGTTCTTACAGTGCGGACGGCATCATCATCTCTACGCCGACCGGATCAACCGGATACAGCCTCTCGGCAGGTGGACCGATCGTTTCCCCGGAGGCTTCTCTGATCCTGCTTACGCCAATCGCACCGCACACGCTTAATACACGAAGCATCGTGCTTCCGGCAGATGCGGAGATCACGGTGGAGCTGCTGCACGGACATACCGCGGGCTGGGATGAGGCAGCCGCATCGTTTGACGGAGATACCTGTGTCAAACTGGGAATCGGTGACTGTATCCGCATTTACCGTTCCAGCCGTATGACACGACTGATAAAGATAAACAACATCAGTTTTCTTGAAGTCCTGAGAAACAAGATGAATGACCAGTAGGAGGAAATGAAGGGTGAAGATCAACAGACACGCAAAGATCCTGGATCTGATCAGCAGAGATGACATAGAGACACAGGAAGAGCTGGCAGAAAAGCTCAACGCAGAGGGTTTTCCGGTGACGCAGGCAACCGTTTCCCGTGATATCCGGGAAATGAAGCTGACAAAAGTAACCAACGACAGAGGCCGCCAGGTTTACAAAGTGATGCAGGGTACCGAGACGGGCATGAATGAAAAATATCTCCGTATCCTGCGGGATGGCTTTGTGGCGATGGATATGGCACAGAATATACTGGTCGTAAAGACGGTGGCAGGTATGGCGATGGCAGTGGCAGCGGCACTTGATGCCATGAAATGGCCGGAGATCGCAGGCTGTATCGCAGGGGACGATACAATCATGTGTGCTGTCCGCAGCGTAGATGAGACACTGATCGTCATGGATAAGATAAAAAAGATCATTGCAGCCGGTACGCCGCTGCATAATTAAAAGAAATGGGAGTGTAATATGCTGGCAAATATTCATGTGAAGAACATGGCACTGATCAAAGAGGCAGATATCAGTCTCGGAAAGGGACTGAATATCTTAAGCGGTGAGACAGGAGCGGGAAAATCCATTCTGCTCGGCTCGATCGCCGTTGCCCTTGGTTTGCAGAATTTTAAGGGGTTTGCAAGGGAAGATGCAGATTATGCACTTTCGGAGCTTGTTTTTGTGATTGAAAATGAAGAACAGAAACAGGCACTTCTGGAGCTGGAGATCCCGGTGGAAGATGGTGAGGTGATCATCAGCCGGCGGCTGTCAAAGGGGCGGACGACCAGCAAGATCAATGGAGAGACTGTTCCGGTTTCCATGGTCAGAAAAGCCGGTACACTGCTGATCGACATCCATGGTCAGCATGAGAATCAGTCTCTTTTACATATTCGCAAACATCTGGAACTGCTCGATGATTTTGCAGGAGAAAAGCTGGCTCTGGCAAAAGAAAAATATAAAGCCCGCTATCAGGAATACGGCGAACTGAAAAAGGAGCTGGATCAGGCACAGCTGGACAATGCCACCAGAGCAAAAGAGATGGATTTTTTAAGTTTTGAGATTGGTGAGATCGAAGAAGCTGCCCTGCAAAAAGGGGAAGATGAGGCACTGGAGGACGATTATAAGAGACTGGCAAACGGAAAAGAGATCCTGGAATCGGTCCTGGAGGCACATCAGCTCTGTGCATCCGACGGAGCATCGGAAGCGATCGGGCGTGCTCTTCGAAGCCTTGCATCCGTGTCAGAGTACGATTCGGATCTGAAGGCACTTTATAACCAGCTGATGGATGTGGACAGCCTTTTAAATGATTTTAACCGGGAGATCTCCGGATATGCAGATGAGCTGGATGTCGATGAAGAAACGCTGAAAAAGACAGAGGAGCGGCTTGATCTGATCAACCATCTGAAGACGAAATACGGTGATACGATCGAGAAAATCCAGGCATACTGTGAAGAAAAAAAGCAGCGTTTTGCAGTACTTGAAAACTACGAAGGATACCTGGCGGAGCGAAAAAGCCGTTTTGCCGCCTGCAAAAAACAGCTGCAAAAAGAAGCAGAAAACCTCACTGTCATCCGAAAGGAAGCGGCACAGCGTTTTACAGAACAGGTGAAGCAGGCTCTGATGGATCTGAATTTTCTGGATGTACAGTTTGAACTCGATTTCCGTCTGCTGGAAGATTATATGGTATCCGGGCAGGATGAAGTGTGTTTTATGATCTCCACCAATCCGGGTCAGCCGCTGCGTCCGGTGCAGGATACGGCATCCGGAGGTGAGCTTTCCAGGATCATGCTGGCGGTCAAATCCGTGATGGCAGACCAGGAGAAGGTTGAGACGCTGATCTTTGATGAGATCGACAGCGGTATCAGCGGACGCACTGCACAGATGGTATCCGAAAAGCTGGCACTGATCGCCGGAAACCATCAGGTGATCTGTATCACGCATCTGGCACAGATCGCAGCGATGGCAGATGTGCATTTTATGATCGAAAAGAAGGTTATCGAAAACGAGACCCAGACCTCGATCCGGCAGCTGGATGAGAAAGAGAGTATCGACGAACTGGCAAGGATCCTCGGCGGAGCAAAGATCACGCAGATGGTGCTTGACAGTGCAAAAGAGATGCGTCAGCTGGCAAAAAATGCCAGAGGACACGGATTCCAGAATGAGCCAGAGTAAAAGAATCTGAGTTTCACATACTAGAACCAAATCAAAAATCAGCCGCAGAGGCAGGGAAAGATGAGGTGACCGTGTGTGAAAAAGAAAAAAATAACAGAAAGAACAAGGGCAATCTATCGCACGCTGGCGATGTTTTTGCTGTTGTTCTTTTTTCTTGTGACGGGCGGATTCTGGTATCTGAAAAGCAGCATCCCAGATCAGCTGAATGTGGCATCTTATGAGGATGTCGATACGATAAAGCTCCCTTTTCAAAGTATGGTAAAAGATGAGGTTGTCTATGCATCCGTTTCTGCGGAAAATACAAAAATCCCGGAAGAAAAGATCAAGATCCAGTGTTCTTTTCTGGGATTCGTTCCGCTCAAAACGGTTGAAATACAGCAAAAAGAGCTGCCGCAGGTACTCCCGGGCGGCAATACGATCGGTATTTTTATGAAAACAAAAGGGATTTTGGTTGTCGGGACCGGGAGCGTGACAGATGCAGATGGCATGGAAAGAGAACCTTCCCTTGGAATACTGAAATCGGGGGATTATATCGTAAAAGCAGATGGAAAAGAAATTTTCACAAAAGAAGAAATTCTGGAAATCGTCGAAAAAAGTCAGGGAAAAAAGATCAGACTCACTGTTATAAGAAATGGATTCGAAAAAGAATGTCAGATTCTGCCGGTTCGCATGCAGGATGGCAGCTGCAAACTGGGTGTGTGGGTGCGGGATGACACACAGGGACTTGGCACGATGACCTATGTGGACGGGCAGAAACAGTATGGAGCATTAGGACACGGGATCAGTGATGTGGACACCGGGCTTCTGATGCAGATCCGGGACGGAAAACTGTACCGGGCAAGCGTGGGAGCGGTAAAGAAAGGAGAAAAAGGCAATCCGGGCGAACTTTCCGGGACGATCTATTACCGGGATGAACAGATTCTCGGGACGATCACCTCCAATTCCGAGACCGGGATCAAAGGAATGTTATATGCCATGCCGCAGGAACTGTCCGGCCATTCGTTTGTACAGACGGCGTACCGCCAGGAAGTGCATACGGGAAATGCTTCGATCTACTGCTCAATCGACGGCAGCGTAAAAGAATATACGGTGGAGATCGAAAAAATCAACCTGAGCCACCGCGATATAAACAAAAGCATGGTGATCCGGGTGAAGGATCAGGATCTTCTTGAAAAGACCGGCGGCATCGTCCAGGGCATGAGCGGAAGTCCAATCCTTCAGGACGGAAAGCTGATCGGAGCAGTCACCCATGTCTTTGTGGCAGATCCATCCCGTGGCTATGCAATTTTTGCAGAAAATATGCTGGAGAAGTAAGCGGGGAGGTATGCATCCGGTTTTCGCCCATATACGACAGAAAGGTTGTTCTTTTAAGCTTAATGGAAGGCAGTTTGTCGAAAAAAGGGAGAAAAATGCGACAGGAACTGCTTGCGTCCACCAAAAGTTCTGCTTATAATACAAGTAGTTTTTGGCATATTTGTAACTAAATGGAGGTGCTTTTATGGATAAGCTGAATATAGCGATTGCAGATGACAACGCGAAGGTTTTACAGCTTCTGGATAAAATCGTGAGCAGTGATGAAGAACTGAATGTAGTCGGAAAAGCAGGAAATGGCGAAGATCTGTATGATATTATCAAAAAGCAGGAGCCGGATGTCGTACTTCTGGATCTGGTCATGCCCAAAGTCGATGGGCTGACTGTCATGGAGCGGGTGAACAAAGATCAGGAAATCCGCAAACATCCGGCATTCATTGTCATTACAGCCGTCGGCCAGGAGAAGATCACGGAAGATGCATTTGACCTCGGAGCAGATTACTATATTCTGAAACCATTTGACAATGAGATGGTTATCAACCGAATCAAGCACACAAGAGTAAAGAAAGACCGTAATTTCGCAAAAGTACAGAAGGTAAATGCCTACGAGAGCAAGAAAGAATACATGGAACGCAACCTGGAGACGGATGTGACCAACATCATCCATGAAATCGGCGTACCGGCACATATCAAAGGTTATCAGTATCTGCGTGATTCGATCATCATGTCGGTGAGCGATATGGAAATGCTCAATTCCATCACAAAGATCCTCTATCCGACGATCGCAAAAAAACACCAGACCACGCCAAGCCGTGTGGAGCGGGCGATCCGTCATGCGATCGAGGTAGCGTGGAGCAGAGGTAAGATGGATACGATCGAAGAATTATTTGGTTATACGGTCAGCAACGGCAAAGGCAAGCCGACCAACTCGGAGTTTATTGCTCTGATCGCGGATAAGATCCGCCTGGAATACAAGAATCGATGAAAACACAGATGGGACAAGATGGAAGCTTTATCAGAGAAAAAATATAAAAATTGTGCAAAATATACAGATAACACTTTTCAATAGAGAAAAAATGCGTTATAATGAAAAAAAGCGGTACCGATTAGGAGGAAAAGTTTATGAAAAATGTGTTATTTGTAGCATCAGAATGTGTACCTTTTATTAAGACAGGTGGACTGGCAGATGTAGTGGGATCGCTGCCGAAATGTTTTAATAAAGACGAGTTTGACGTACGCGTGATCATACCGAAGTATATGTGTATGAAAGAGGAATATAAAAATCAGTTAGAGTACATAACGCATTTCTATATGGATCTGTCCTGGCGAAGCCAGTATGTAGGTGTGCTTCATATGATGTATGAGGGCATCCATTATTATTTCATTGATAATGAATACTACCTGGCAGGACCAAGACCATATGGAAATATTTACGAAGATATCGAGAAGTTTGCCTTTTTCTCAAAGGCAGCACTCTCAGCACTGCCGCTGATCGGATTTAAACCGGATATCGTACACTGCCACGACTGGCAGACCGGTCTGATCCCGGTATTTTTGAAGGACAAGTTCCACGAGGGCGAGTTCTTCTGCAACATGAAATCGATCATGACGATCCACAACCTGAAATTCCAGGGTGTGTGGGATATGAAGACCGTAAAGGATATCACCGGACTTCCATCCTACTATTTTACACCGGACAAACTGGAAGCTTACGGCGATGCCAATTACCTGAAAGGCGGACTGGTTTACGCAGATGCGATCACGACCGTCAGCCGTACCTATGCAGAGGAGATCAAGACACCGTTCTATGGCGAGCATCTTGACGGACTGCTCAATGCAAGGGCACATGACCTGCGTGGTATTGTAAACGGCATTGATTATGATGAATACAATCCGGAGACGGATAGATATATAGTAAAAAATTATAACGCAAAGAATTTCCGCAAAGAAAAAGTAAAGAATAAGAGAGCACTTCAGGAAGAGCTTGGTCTGGAAAAAGACGACAAGAAGTTTATGATTGGTATCGTATCACGACTGACAGACCAGAAAGGATTCGACCTGATCGCCTATATGATGGATGAGATGTGCCAGCAGGATGTCCAGTTTGTGATCCTTGGAACCGGCGAAGAGAAGTATGAGAATATGTTCCGCCATTTCGCATGGAAATATCAGGGCAAAGTATCTGCAAACATCTTCTATTCTGAAACGATGTCTCATAAGATATATGCATCTTGCGATGCATTCCTGATGCCGTCCCTGTTTGAGCCGTGCGGTCTCAGCCAGCTGATGAGTCTTCGTTACGGCACACTGCCAATCGTGCGTGAGACAGGCGGTCTGAAAGACACTGTGATGCCGTACAATGAGTATGAGGGAACCGGAACGGGATTCAGCTTTGCAAATTATAATGCACATGAGATGTTCAACACACTGAAGTATGCACAGTACATTTATTATGAGAAAAAGCGTGAGTGGAACAAGATGGTAGACCGTGCAATGGCAGCTGATTTCTCCTGGGCAAGTTCCGCAAAACAGTACGAAGAAATGTACAACTGGATGCTTGGATGCTGAACAAAAAGGATGTAAGAGATTGGAAAACGATCTTAAGAATCAAATAAAAGAAAAGCTTCTTCGAAACGAAATAGATCGAAGAAGCTTTTTTATGCCTTTCTTCTGTTTTAATCAGAGAGGTGCCTTTTGGAATGTTTCTTTTTTGGAATCAGTTTGGACCTTGTCTTGGAACGTTTTACAAATCTTCCGTCCGCACCATAGCGGTAATAATATTTGCCGATCTTTACGATCTTATTTTTGACCATATGACCGCTCTTATCGACGTAATACTCGCCAAGCTGGGCATTTGTTGCCATGTATCCGGTCGAATAAAAGTAGTACCAGTATCCTTTGATGCTCTGCCAAGTCTTTGCAGAGTAGGTGCCATCCACATTCCGGTATTTTGTGCCCTGGGCGGTCTTGATAAATTTCGCTTTGTATTTTTTGCCGACTGCCACGCGGGAACCGTTTTTGTTGACGTAGACATTGTGGTTGTCCACCCAGCGGCTTCTGGCCATCTTGCCATTTTTCATCAGGTATTTGTCACCGATCCACTGGCTTGTCAGCATGGCACCGCTCTCCGAGAAGAAGTAGCGATCGCCTTTTAAATCCAGCCATCCGGTGTGGACCGTTCCGTCGGCATTAAAATAGTAAGTATAGCCTTTGATCTTACGAAATACAGAAGTAAGATAGGTGCCGTCTTTTGTCTTGTAACGCAGTGTATTTTCTTCTGCATTGTACTCCCAGTCGGCGTGGACGGTGTATGACGGAATCAGCAGAGCCGCACAGAGGACCGGGATGATGCAGGTATGTTTTAAATTGTGAAGTTTCAAAAAAACCCCTCCTTGTAAAATTCAGAAATTTTTTTCAGCCGAAGAAGACTCCCACTTCCTGACTGCAACAGGTTATTACTACAACAGTATCCCATAGAATCCGAATTCTGACAAGGAAGAGTTTTTAAAATTAAGAAAAACTTATGACAGACGCATGTTTCCTAACCCTGGGAAAGGACGGAGCGAACGTGCTGGATTTCTTCGGCGGTCGCCTTTGCGGCCGGTACATAGTACTGTTTGCTGCGGGCAAGCTGATAGATCTCTTCCTGAGAAGTTTCACACTGGTTGCGGAACTGCTTTAAAACCTGTTTCAGCTGCATATTTTCGGTCTGTGGGATCATTTCGCCATAGCGGACCAGTTCTCCGTTGATGCCGGCTAATGTGTCGGCTACCATTGTCTTTTCATCTAACATCTTTTCTTACCTCCTGTTACTGCAGAAATGTCATCAGCTGCTGTTTGCACTGCATCGCGGACTGTGCAGATTTCTGGAAAAACTGTTTCACAGCCGGATCGCCTGCTTCCTGTGCGTAGGCGGTCATTTTGCAGTGTGTGGTGTCAAACCCGCCGATCAGATGGCGGAGATTCTGCAGGTCAAGTTCCGATAATTCGTTCATTTCGATTCCTCCTTGGATGGGTCGCATTTCAAATGCAGATGTTTTTGTGCCTCGGAAGTTAGTATGTTCGGGAAATGTTTTTTTATACAAAAAGCAGACTACAGAAACCTGGCAGCATTTCAGGATAAACTGCGGTTCAGGCAGAAAAGCAATAGCAGGCTGTGCAGAAGCTGTGAAAAAAGCAGTCCGAGCAGATAGCCTTTGATACCGGAAAAAGGAATGGCAAACCAGACGAATAAAAATCTTATAAAAAGTGCAGCCATATTTGACAGGAAGACAAGAAAGGTCTTTCCAAGTCCGTTTAAAATACTGGCAAGCGTTGTGCCAAGATAGAGGAACGGACAGAGCCAGGAGAGGATCTGGATGTAAGTTCCGGCCTCGTTGCTGTTAAAAAGCAGGATTCCGCACAGATTTCCAAAGACCAGAAAGAAAATGGTACAGAGGATGCCAAGCAGCAGGCAGCTCTGGACGGTGCGGACAGAAAGTCTTGCGATCGCTTTGCGGTCTTTTCCAGCCTGTGATTCGGAGACAGCCGGCAGCAGCATAACAGAGAGGGCGTTTGTGACTGCCGAAGGAAAAAGAACAAGTGGCAGAGCCATTCCGGTCAGTGTTCCGTAAGAAGAAAGTGCTGCAGATCTTGCAAGGCCAAAAGCCTGCAGTCGCAGCGGGATACAGATGGATTCAGCACTTTGCAGAAGACTTAAACAGACACGGTTTGTACTTAAGGGCAGCGAAAAAGTAAGGATTTCCCGGATACTGTGTGCGGAAAACGGACATGCTTTTTCAAAAGAAGACGGATGGTGGAGCAGAAACCGGGTTCCGGTATACAGAACCACGATGATCTCCGAGGTCAGCATAGCATACATGGCAAGTACAGGGGTTACCTGGATTCCTTTTTCCACCATGATCTGCCAGAACAGGAACGAAGAGGCAACGCGGGCGATCTGTTCGACCAGCTGGGAGATGGCAGGGACGGCGGCTTTTTTCAGTCCGGTATAATATCCGATGATGCAGGCATGCACACCGGCAAAAGGCAGTGCAAAGCTTAAAATTTTCAGAAGGGAGCTGCAGCGTGCCTCATGCAGCAGAGAGACGGCAACAAAATTCGCATTCTGATAAAGAAAAAAAGAAGCAATCCCGGAAAACAGGACAGAGAGCATCATACCGCAAAGAAGGATGTCTCTGGCTCCTTTTTTGTCGTTCGATGCAAGCCTTGCAGAGACAAAGCGGGAAATGGCAGTCTGGATTCCGGATGAGGTCAGGGAAAACAGCAGGGTCTGGATCGGAAAAAGAAGAAGATAGATGCCGATTCCTTCCGCACCGATTGTCTTGGATAAGAATATTCTATAGAAGAAACCGATGATGCGGCTGACCATACCGGCACAGGTCAGGATGGCGGTGCTTTTCAGGAGCGGATGTTTCTGGATCATAAGCACAAAATTCCATTTTTTCTTATATATATTCGGAGGAAGTACTTGACAGAACGGAAATGCGGTGCTATATTCGAAGCAAATCCCAGCGAAACACTCGGAATTAATCCAGAAAATGGTGCCGCGATCAGAAGAATTTCGGATTCCGGCATGAAACAATATGGGAGGGCAGCATGAAATTATCTACAAAAGGAAGATATGGACTGCGGGCGATGGTTGACCTGGCGGTATACAGTGAGAAAGAATCCGTATCCATCAGCTGCATTGCACAGCGTGAGAACATATCTGAGAGCTATCTGGAACAGCTTGCGGGAAAATTAAAAAAAGCAGGGTTGATCAAGAGCACGAGAGGTGCCCAGGGCGGTTACCGTCTGGCGAAACCTGCGGCCGAGATTTCAGTCGGAGATATACTGCGGGCTCTGGAAGGAGAGCTTGGAGCGGTGGACTGTCAGGGACTGAAGCCTGAGGGCGGATGTGAAAGTTCTGATTTCTGCGTGACGAAACTGGTCTGGCAGAGGATCAACGACAGCATTGCGAAAGCAGTAGATGAGATTACGCTTGAGGAGCTGATGGCAGAAGCAAAGAAAAGCCAGGAGCGGAAACGAGAGATGGAGCAGTCCGGTCAGTATATAAATTCGCAGGATAAAGCAGACACAAAGAGAAAGTGTTGAGATTGTGCCGCAGGCGGCATCAGGAGGTAAATATGAAGAAATTGATCTATTTGGACAATGCAGCAACAACAAAGACTTCAGAAGAGGTAGTAGCAGCTATGCTGCCGTACTTTACAGAATACTACGGAAACCCGTCCAGTGTTTACGAGTTTGCAAGCGAGAGCAAAAAAGCAGTTTCAAATGCAAGAAGAACGATCGCAGAGACTCTGGGAGCACAGGAAAATGAGATTTATTTCACAGCCGGTGGTTCCGAGGCAGATAACTGGGCACTGAAAGCAACGGCAGAAGCTTATCAGAGCAAAGGAAAACACATCATCACGACCAAGATCGAGCATCATGCGATCCTGCATACCGCAGAATATCTGGAAAAACGTGGTTTTGAGATCACTTACATCGGTGTGGATGAAAACGGTGTCGTAAAAGTGGATGAACTGGAAAAAGCAATCCGTCCGGATACGATTCTGATCTCCGTTATGTTTGCAAACAATGAGATCGGAACCATTCAGCCGATCAAAGAGATCGGTGAGATCGCAAAGAAACACGGCGTTCTGTTCCATACCGATGCGGTTCAGGCATACGGTCAGCTGCCGATCAATGTTGACGAGCTTCACATTGATATGTTAAGTTCCAGCGGACACAAACTGAACGGTCCGAAGGGAATCGGTTTCCTTTACATCCGCAAAGGCGTTAAGATCCGTTCTTTCGTACACGGCGGAGCACAGGAGCGTAAACGTCGTGCCGGTACGGAAAATGTTCCGGGTATTGTGGGGTACGGCAAGGCAGCAGAAATCGCAGCAAAGACCATGAAAGAGCGTACCGCAAAAGAGATCGAACTGAGAGATCATCTGATCGACCGTGTTTTGGCGGAAGTTCCTTATACCAGATTGAACGGACACAGAACCAACCGTCTGCCGAACAATGCAAACTTCAGTTTTCAGTTTGTAGAAGGTGAGTCCCTTCTGATCCTGCTGGACAACAACGGTATCTGTGCTTCCAGCGGATCTGCCTGTACATCCGGTTCTCTGGATCCGTCCCATGTACTGCTGGCGATCGGCCTGCCACACGAGATCGCACACGGTTCCCTGCGTCTGACACTGTCCGCAGAGACTACCATGGAGGACATTGATTTCGTTGTAGACTGTATCAAACAGATTATCGAAAGACTGCGAAGCATGTCTCCACTCTACGAAGATTTCGTGAAAAAGAATCAGAAATAATCCGGCAGTAAAAGACAGGATCAGATTGTACAGAGCACAGAAATAGTCAGAAAATAAGCCAGAATAAAGATAGAAAAACAAAACAGAAAATTGGAGGAAATTTTTATGTACAGCGAAAAAGTTATGGATCATTTTAATCATCCGCGTAATGTAGGCGAAATCGAAAATGCAAGTGGTGTCGGAACCGTCGGCAATGCAAAATGCGGCGATATCATGCGTATTTATCTGGACATTGACGATGACGGAATCATCCGCGATGTAAAATTTAAAACCTTTGGATGCGGAGCAGCCGTTGCAACCAGCAGCATGGCAACCGAACTGGTAAAAGGCAAAAATATCCAGGAAGCAATGCAGGTTACCAACAAAGCCGTTATGGAAGCTCTGGACGGACTGCCTCCTGTAAAAGTACACTGTTCTCTGCTTGCAGAAGAAGCCATCCATGCAGCACTGTGGGATTACGCAGAGAAACACCACATCAAGATCGAAGGACTGCAAAAGCCGAAGTCTGATATCCATGAAGGCGAAGAAGAAGAGGAAGAGGAGTACTAAGATCAGCATACAGGATGCCGATTTTATGATCAAAGGAGTAAGGCGGAAAAGATTATGAGTAAAAAAGTAGTGGTTGGAATGTCGGGCGGAGTCGATTCATCTGTGGCAGCAATGCTGCTGAAACAGCAGGGCTATGATGTAGTCGGTGTGACGATGCAGATCTGGCAGGATGAAGCCGAGGAAGTCCAGCAGGAAAACGGTGGATGCTGCGGGTTAAGTGCAGTGGATGATGCAAGAAGAGTGGCAGAGACGATCGGTATACCATATTATGTGATGAATTTTAAAGACGATTTTCGGAAAAATGTCATGGATTATTTTGCGGATTCTTATCTGAATGGACAGACGCCGAATCCATGTATCGCCTGCAACCGCTATGTCAAGTGGGAAGCACTTCTGGAGCGGAGTCTTCAGATTGGGGCAGATTATATTGCAACCGGTCATTATGCAAGGATCGAAAAGCTGCCAAATGGGCGTTATGCGATCCGCAATTCTGTGACAGCGGCAAAAGACCAGACCTATGCTCTTTATAACCTGACACAGAGACAGCTTGCCCACACACTCATGCCGGTTGGTGATTATGAGAAACCACAGATCCGCAAACTGGCAGAAGAAGCTTATCTGCCGGTGGCACACAAGGCGGACAGCCAGGATATCTGTTTCGTACCGAATGGCGATTACGCTTCCTTTATCGAAGAATATACCGGAAAGACCGTTCCGGAAGGCAATTTTGTGACACCGGACGGGAAAATCCTCGGAAGACACAAAGGGATCATCCATTATACGGTCGGACAGCGAAAAGGTCTGGGAATTTCACTTGGAGAGAGGGCTTTTGTCACAGAGATCCGACCACAGACAAACGAAGTGGTGATCGGAAACCGTGCCCAGGCCTGTCAGACGGTTCTTCGTGCCAACCATTTAAATTTCATGGCAAGGGAAGATATTCAGGAAGAAGATCATGTATTTGCAAAGATCCGCTACAATCACAAAGGGGCATACTGCCATGTAAAGCGGACCGGAGAAGATGAGATTACCTGTACCTTTGAAGAGCCACAGCATGCGATCACGCCGGGACAGGCAGTGGTGCTCTATGAAGACGGATACGTGCTGGGCGGCGGTACGATTATATAAGTTCAAAAGTCGGCTTTCGTTTGCGGAATATCGCATGATAACGGAAGCCGCATTTTTTTAATATCGAACAGGCACGGTCAAAATCAGCCGCAATACGTTCTGGGGCATGTGCATCTGATCCGATGGTGATGATCTCGCCGCCAAGTTCGCGGTAACGTTTCAGGATATCTTCGTGCGGGTTCGGGTGTCCAAGTCCGGCTGCATAGCCTCCGGTATTGATCTCCATGCCAAGTCCTTTATCGATCAGAAGACGGATGATCTCATCCAGCCAGTCACTGTATTCTTTATAAGAATAGAACTGATTTTTATTTGGACCGTAGCGGACGACATAATCAATATGGCCGTAGACATCAAAGCAGGACATGGTATGCAGATTCTCAATGATCGATTCAAAATAAGAAATATAAGACTCTTTTTCGGTGCGTCCTTCAAAAAAAGCAGGATAGTAGGGATCCTGTCCGTTTACCACATGGGATGATCCAATCACAAAATCAAAATCCCAATTCTTTACAAGAGATTCGCAGCGCTCCTTCAGATAAGGCTGCAGACCGAGTTCGAGGCCGAATAATAATTCAATCTTGTGCTCATACTCTTCTTTGAGGGAGGTAAGCGTCTTGCAATAAGAAGGAATATCAGCTTCGAAGACCATCCCTTCGTCAATATAGTCATAGTCCATGTGCTCTGTGAAACACATGGCAGACAGTCCAAGAGAGATACCCTTTTCGACCATATCCCGCATCGGGGCGTCGGAATCGGCGGAAAAAGAGGAATGAAGATGAAAATCGGATCTCATAAAATAAAAACTCCTTTCAAAATACGACAAAATTCAGGAAAAAACACCTGATTTTTCTCTCTGTTACAAGTTTATGAGAATAAAACACAAATGTCCAGAGAAATTCGTTGAAATTATACTTGAACTTTTTACAGAAATTAGGTAGAATAGAAGAAAGTTGTGGAATCTTTAACAATAAAGACCGCAATCATACTATTTAACATAATAGGAGGAAATTAATCATGGCAGTAAAAGTAGCAATTAATGGTTTTGGACGTATCGGACGTCTTGCATTCAGACAGATGTTTGGCGCAGAAGGATATGAAGTAGTAGCTATCAACGATCTGACTTCCCCAAAAATGCTGGCACACCTGTTAAAATATGATTCATCACAGGGTAAATATGCACTGGCAGACACAGTATCAGCAGGTGAAGATTCCATCACAGTTGACGGAAAAGAGATCAAGATCTACGCTTTCCCGGATGCAAACAACTGCCCATGGGGCGAGCTGGGTGTTGACGTAGTTCTGGAGTGCTCTGGATTCTACACATCCAAAGAAAAGGCTCAGGCTCATATCAATGCAGGTGCTCGTAAAGTTGTTATCTCTGCACCAGCAGGCAATGACCTTCCGACTATCGTTTACAATGTAAACCATGAGACACTGAAAGCTGAGGATCAGATCATTTCTGCAGCTTCTTGTACAACAAACTGTCTGGCACCAATGGCTAAAGCTCTGAACGAACTGGCTCCGATCAAATCCGGTATCATGGTAACAATCCATGCTTACACAGGTGATCAGATGACTCTGGACGGACCTCAGAGAAAAGGCGATCTGAGAAGATCCCGTGCAGCAGCAGTAAACATCGTTCCGAACAGCACAGGTGCTGCAAAAGCTATCGGTCTGGTTATTCCGGAACTGAACGGCAAACTGATCGGTTCTGCACAGCGTGTACCGACCCCTACAGGTTCTACTACAATCCTGACAGCAGTTGTTGAAGGAACAGTAACTGTAGACGAAATCAACGCTAAGATGAAAGCATCTGCTACAGAATCTTACGGATACAACGAAGACGAAATCGTATCCAGCGATATCGTTGGTATGAGATATGGTTCTCTGTTTGATGCTACTCAGACAATGGTTCTGCCTCTGGACAACGGTACAACAGAAGTACAGGTTGTTTCTTGGTATGACAACGAAAACTCTTACACATCTCAGATGGTAAGAACAATCAAATACTTCTCTGAATTAGCATAATCTGTTAAATCAGACAAAGAAGACCTATCTGGGTCCGGTCTTTTGGACCGGGCCCTTTTTATCTTAGTCGGAGAAGACTCTGCGGCTAAATAAGCGGCTCCGCAAGGATGCACATTAGAAAATCCGTATGTATGATACAAGGAGGAAATAAGAATGCTTAATAAAAAGTCAGTTGATGATATCAACGTAAAAGGCAAAAAAGTCCTGGTTCGCTGTGACTTTAACGTACCTCTGAAAGATGGCAAGATCACAGACGAAAACCGTCTCGTAGCAGCTCTGCCAACTATCAAAAAACTGATCGCGGACGGTGGAAAAGTAATCCTTTGCTCTCATCTGGGCAAACCAAAGGGAGAACCGAAACCGGAACTCTCTCTGGCACCGGTAGCAGTACGTCTCTCTGAACTGCTTGGTCAGGAAGTAAAATTTGCAGCTGATCCGGAAGTCGTAGGACCGAACGCAAAAGCAGCTGTAGAAGCTATGAAAGATGGAGAAGTTGTTCTGCTTGAAAACACTCGTTACCGTGCTGAAGAAACCAAAAATGGCGAAGCATTCAGTAAAGATCTGGCATCTCTGTGTGATGTGTTCGTAAACGATGCATTTGGTACTGCTCACAGAGCACACTGCTCTAACGTAGGTGTTACCGAATATGTAGATACCGCAGTTGTTGGATATCTGATGCAGAAAGAGATTGATTTCCTGGGCAATGCAGTAGAAAATCCAGTTCGCCCGTTCGTTGCAATCCTGGGTGGTGCAAAAGTAGCAGACAAACTGAACGTTATCTCCAACCTGCTTGAGAAATGCGATACTCTGATCATCGGCGGCGGTATGGCTTATACTTTCCTGAAAGCTCAGGGCAAAGAGATTGGTAAATCTCTGGTAGACGACAGCAAGATCGACTACTGCAATGAGATGATGGCAAAAGCTGAGAAGCTTGGCAAAAAACTTCTGCTTCCGGTAGATGCAGTTGTTTCCGCAGATTTCCCGAACCCGATCGATGCTCCGATCGAAGTAGAGAACGTATCTGTAGATAATATCCCGGTTGACAAAGAAGCTATGGATATCGGAAAAGAAACAGCAGCTCTGTATGCAGATGCAGTAAAAACAGCAAAAACAGTTGTTTGGAACGGACCGATGGGTGTATTCGAAAACCCGACACTGGCAGCAGGTACGATCGCAGTAGCAAAAGCTCTGGCAGATACCGATGCAACAACCATCATCGGCGGCGGCGATTCTGCAGCAGCAGTAAACCAGCTTGGATTTGGTGACAAGATGAGCCACATCTCCACAGGCGGTGGAGCATCTCTGGAATTCCTGGAAGGAAAAGAACTGCCGGGCGTAGCAGCAGCTAACGATAAGTAAACACTTAACGAAAACGAGCCGAAGGCGATGTTTGAGTTCTAGTGTTTACTTAGTTCGCCGCTCTTAGCGAATGGGAGCGAAGCGAAACATGAGGTTAGAGGCAGGCGAACATCCCGTCAGTACTTAACGAAAACGAGCCAAAGGCGATGTTTTACAATATGTGAAAAGAGGATAAGATCATGGCAAGAAAGAAAATTATTGCTGGTAACTGGAAAATGAACATGACTCCGAGTGAGGCAGTAAAATTAGTTGAAACTCTGAAACCACTGGTAAAAAATGATGAAGTTGATGTAGTATTCTGCGTACCGGCTATCGACATCGTTCCTGTAGTAGAAGCTGCAAAAGGAACAAACATCCAGGTTGGTGCTGAAAATATGTACTTCGAAGAGAAAGGTGCCTACACAGGTGAAATCTCCCCGAATATGCTGGTAGATGCAGGCGTTAAATACGTTGTTCTGGGACATTCCGAGAGAAGAGGATACTTCGGAGAAACAGATGCAGATATCAACAAAAAAATGCACAAAGCATTTGAGCATGGCCTGACACCGATCATGTGCTGCGGCGAATCTCTGGAACAGAGAGAGCAGGGCGTAACCATGGACTTCATCCGTCAGCAGGTTAAGATCGGATTCCAGGGACTGACAGCAGATCAGGCAAAAGCAGCCGTTATCGCTTACGAGCCGATCTGGGCTATCGGAACCGGCAAGACTGCTACAACAGAGCAGGCTCAGGAAGTATGCAGCAAGATTCGTGAGTGTATCGCTGAAGTATACGATGACGCTACAGCAGCAGAGATCCGTATCCAGTACGGCGGATCTGTAAACTCCAAGACAGCAGCAGATCTGTTTGCTCAGGCAGACATCGATGGCGGACTGGTTGGAGGAGCATCTCTGAAAGAAGAGTTCGGTCAGATCGTAAACTACAAATAAATAGCCATTTTTGGCTAATGTGTCCAAGCGAGAAGTGATTAAACGCCTCTAAATGCAATGAAAATTGGTAAGTATTACTAATTGAATTGTGTTTGGGGGCGTTTTTTAATATCACAACTATCACCTTCAACGATCACTTTTAATCGTTTAAAACCTTGCCATTTAAAAAAGTGATAGTTATATAAATGTTTTTATTATTGTTTCATATGAGAATGTAAAAACAGGCACGCCGACATGGTCGCAGCTTGGACCGGACGGAACGCACAACGAAGTGGCGGACAGTCCGATCAAGGGTTATAAAAATATCATGTATTCTCTGCATTTTTATGCAAATGAATGGAGCCATAATGAGCATGTCGGATGCGAGTGGCAATGGTCAGATCAGTACGATAAATACCGGGAAATGGCTGAAAAGGCTGGATCAGACAAATGTGAGCTATTTCTGCTGGAGTTTGACAAACAAAAACGAGTTCAGTGCCTTATTGGCTCCGGGAAGCAGTAAAACAGGAAACTGGAAGAAAAAAGACCTGTCAGAGGCAGGTCGATATCTCCGTAAAAAATACCGGGCAAAACGATAGAATTTTGTTGAGAATGGCAGATGGCCTTGCTATAATGAAGAAAAAAGGAAAGGAAAGAATTTTATGGAAGAGAAAAGAGAAAAACAGTTCCGGCGGATCATATGCTGCCTGCTCCCATTGTGCCTGTTTCTGGTGTGGGTTAATATTCTGCCGGTATCTGCACAGACACAGTTGTCAGCATCCGCACAGATACAGAGTGCGGCTCCGTGGGGTACGGAAACGGTAAAAGAAACCAGAGCATATTATGATGGTGCTTACTGGAGGGTTCCGGCCGGCTGGTATCATTATCAGCCGACGAAAGATGTATGGAAAGACTTGTTAGTGAGCAATTCGGAGGATTATTTCACAGACTACTATGTAGCAGTCTGGAAGAAAGCAGATGGCGGATACGAACTGGCAGGGCAGATCGGAGATGTGGCACATCAGGTTCAGGGAAGTACGAGCGTCAGTATCTGCTGGAACAAGGACGTGGATTATTATATTCAGATTGTTTCAGACAGCAAAGAAACATTTCGACTGGATGTCAGCTGGACACTTGAAATTACAAGACCGGAAGTTCCAAGCGATGTGACTGTATCCGGGGCAGATGGAAAAACAGAAGTTTCTGTTTCAGGCAAAGAAGAATTAAAATGGATACAGTATACCGTTCCGGAAGATGGAAGGTATAAAATCCGGTTTGCGGATGCAAAAAATATGGCACGTGTGGATATTTATAAGCTGCGGGACGGACGTTTGACGGATTTGGGCGGTTTGGTACTGGATTTTAACCGGAACTATCAGGACTTCAAAAAGGGTGATATCCTTTATGTCCGCTGTACTTCCTGGCAGGATGCCACTTCCTATGAGCTTTCTATTAAAAAAACAGAAGAACATTATTATGAGGAAAACAAAGAGCATGCCGGGACGGTACGCAGCAATACAAAAGCCAGCACCGTTGCAAATGCTCAGGCTCAGGCAGTGATAGAATATCTGAACGCAGTTTATAAGAATACAGACCGCGGACTTTATGTTGGACATATGGATCAGACGGATAAAAATGTACTGAAAAAACTGGCACAGAAGATCACGGAAGGATGCACGACAGAAACGCAGAAAGCCGATGCGATCGTTCGCTGGGTAGGAAGAAATATCAAGTACGATACCAGTGCATCCAGTTATTCTCCGCAGGTATTCTACACAAGAACCGGTGACTGTTACGGAGATACCATGCTGATTGCGGATCTTGCCAGACTTTGCGGTCTGCGTGCGGCTGTCGCAGAGGGATGGAAAGCAGATCTGACCAGATGGACGATCGAAGAGTTATCGGATATCACAGGACATGCCTGGAATTATATTTATGCAGACGGACAGTGGAGAATGTATGACGGTCTCTGGGGCAACTATAACATGACCGATCCGTCAGCAGTTGCTGCAAAGGGTTATTATTCTTCCGGTGTGGAGGGGATTTATCTTATTGGAAAGGGTGTGGATTCTTCCTTTGCATCCATTTCTCTGGATGCCTGGGCACAGGTTTATCAGAATGGGGAATGGCTGCTTCTGCAATATGGCATGCCGATCAATGCTTATAAACGTGCATACTGGACAGACGACGACGGAGAATTTATAAGAGAAGATGAGACGGGTGTTGGATGGTCCTCAATCTGGGCAGAGGATCGCTTTTATCCGGTGTTTGCAGAAGGCTATCAGGAAGATATCAATGGTTAGCTGCTTCGAAAAACATCCGGACAATATTATAAAGACGGAAGGCCAAGACCGGAAAATTCCAGACTTTATATAAATGGCTGGTTTGGGTATCCGCCGGAAGAAGGGGAAGAAGATCCGGTATGGGATTCTTACGCCGGAAAAGACGGCGTTCTTTACAATTACACGCTTGAGAATATTGATGGAACAATGTATTATTTTGGACAGACCGGTCATGCATTCAGACTGAATATGTCACCGGGTCAGTACTCCATGACTGATGGGGTTCTGACGGTTCCGACCGGGATCAGCGGTCAGATTCTTGCAGATCGTTCCATTCAGAAATATGCGATCCATAAAAATGAAAATGCCAAAATTGTATTTCGCGATTATGACAGCAGTCTGGTAGATGTCAGCGAAGACGGAACGATCACAACCAAACAAGAGGGCTATGTAACGATTTACTATGATGTTGTCTCGACGGATGGCAGATATTATGTCTCAAATGGGAGTATAGAATTTTTGATCTCCAATAAAGCAAAACCGACGCCGGATTATGCAGACCGTCCGGTCGATAATTCTTCTTGTGCTGCTGATGACAGCAATGGAAAGGCTGATAACAGCGATGGAACAGAAAAAGTGATCGCACCGAAAACGTATGAACTTTCGAAAGAACAGTATGTATACAATGGAAAAGTGAAGACACCGGAAGTACGGATCTACGGCAAGCATGGAGATCAGCTGCCGGACACTGCCTTTACGGTGGAAAAAGCATCCGGAAGAAAGAATGTCGGAACATATGCTTATAAAATCACGTTCCGCGGTGCATATAAAAAATATGGAATCAAAACACTGACATTTAAGATTCTTCCGAAAGGGACAAATCTTACAAAAGTCGGCAGGGCGAAAAAGGCACTGACCGTAAAATGGAAAAAGCAGACAGCAAAAATGCCGGAGAATCGAATTAACGGTTATCAGATCCGCTATTCCTTAAAGAGCAGCATGAAGCAGTCTAAAATGGTTCGGGTAAAAGGTTATAAAAAGAGCTCTGCCAAGATCAGAAAACTGCAGGCAAAGAAAAAATATTATTTACAGATCCGAACCTATATGACAGTCGGCAAAAAGACTTACTACAGCAAGTGGTCCGCAAAGAAAAATGCGATCACAAAATAAAATAAAATGCAGAAATAAAACAAAATACAAAGCAGAAAGGTGCAAATCATAATGAAAGAATACAAAGAAATCCAGGTGGCACTTTTAGGACTTGGAACCGTCGGACTCGGCGTATATAAAGTATTGCAGATGCAGAAAGAAGAAATGCAGCATAAGATCGGTACCGAGATCAAGATCAAGAAAATCCTGGTGCGAAATCTGGAAAAAGCAGCCGGGAAAATCGAAGATGCCTCTGTGCTGACAGACAGCTGGCAGGAGATTGTAAACGATGACGAGATTCAGATCGTGATCGAAGTAATGGGCGGCATGGAGCCGGCAAGAACGTATATCATGGAAGCGATGCAGGCAGGAAAACAGGTCGTGACGGCAAATAAAGACCTGATCGCAGCCGATGGAAAAGAACTGATGGATCAGGCGAAGAAAAGCGGATGCGATCTGCTGTTTGAAGCAGCGGTTGCCGGTGCGATCCCGATCATCCGACCGCTCAAACAGTGCCTTGCCGGAAATCATTTGAGTGAAATCATGGGAATTGTCAATGGAACCACGAACTTTATCCTGACAAAAATGGCACAGGACGGCATGGAATTCGAAGAAGCCCTGGCACTGGCGACAGAGCTTGGCTATGCAGAGGCCGATCCGACCGCGGACATCGAAGGTCTGGATGCCGGACGAAAAGTAGCGATCATGGCGTCGATCGCTTTCAATTCCCGTGTGACCTTTGACGATGTTTATACCGAAGGGATTACAAAGATCACCGCATCCGATATCCGCTATGCAAAAGAAACCGGCAGCGTGATCAAACTTCTCGGCGTGGCACGCAACACACCGGAAGGAATCGAAGTACGTGTCCATCCGATGCTGATCCCGGAAAGACATCCACTGGCATCCGTCAATGATTCTTTCAACGCCGTTTTTGTACATGGTGATGCCGTGGATGATGCCATGTTCTACGGCCGCGGAGCCGGAGAACTGCCAACGGCAAGTGCGGTGGTCGGAGATATCTTTGATATTGCCAGAAACCTCCAATATGAGTGCTGCGGCAGGATCAGCTGCACCTGCTACAAACAGCTGCCGATCAAAGCGATGGATGACATCTGTTCCAAATACTTCCTGCGTATGCTGGTAGAAAACGAGCCGGGTGTCCTGGCAGCCGTAACCGCCGTGTTCGGCGACCGCAAAGTCAGCATCGAGCAGATCATCCAGAAAAAGAAGATCGGAGAGCTGGCAGAGATCGTAGTCATCACCGAAAAAGTAAAAGAACGCCACGTAAAAGATTCCCTGAAAGCCTTTGAAGAGATGACAGCAGTGAAAAAAGTGTCATCTGTGATCCGCGTGTACGGAGAGTAGGGAGATTGAAAGAAATTTCAGAAGTTTTTGCATTAATCATAGTAGAAACGATATGAAAATAGAATGATAACTGTAAAACGAATAGGGAAATAGTTATGAAAATACCTTGTGATTTGAACAAAATGAGGAAAACTATAGTAATTGTAACACACGATCCTAATGTAGTTCAATATGCATCTAAAAGTATTACTTTATAAGAAAAAAATAATGCAAAAGTAATCAAGTTTGAATGTAATTAAAGAGAAAGAAGATGAGTGAAAACCGTCAGTAAAGATATAACTAAATAATAAAAATTAAAAAGTAATATTGAAAATTAAAATGTTATATGCTATAATGCTGTTCGGTCGATAAAATGGGAAAATAAAGATTCATTAAAACACAGAAAACCTCTGGTACTGCCATACCAGAGGTTTTTTGTTACTGCTTTTTGCAGAAAATAAAAAATCAAAAGAATTGACGGCTACCTGAAAATCATGTAGAATAAATGCGAAGCAAATATGGTTAAAGAATCCGGGGTTTTTAAGCTCCGGCATCATCATTATAATATAAAGGAGAAATGGAAAAATGAGCAAAAAGCCAACCGTTTTGATGATTCTTGATGGATATGGACTGAATGATAAGGTAGAAGGCAACGCAGTAGCACAGGCGAAAACTCCGGTTATGGACAAGCTGATGGCTGAGTGTCCTTTCGTAAAAGGCAATGCAAGTGGTCTGGCAGTAGGTCTGCCGGATGGACAGATGGGTAACTCTGAAGTCGGACATCTGAACATGGGCGCCGGACGTATCGTATACCAGGAACTGACCAGAATCACAAAAGAAATCCAGGATGGAGATTTCTTCAAAAACGAAGCACTGCTGCATGCAGTAAAGAGTGCAAAAGAAAACGGAAGTGCCCTGCATCTGTTCGGTCTGCTCTCTGACGGCGGTGTACACAGCCACAATACACACCTGTACGCACTGCTTGAGCTGGCAAAAAGAGAAGGTCTGGAAAATGTTTATGTACATTGCTTCCTGGATGGACGTGACACACCACCTGCATCAGGCAAAGGCTATGTAGAACAGCTCGTTGATAAAATGAAAGAGATCGGCGTCGGACAGGTTGCAACTGTTATGGGACGTTACTATGCAATGGATCGTGACAACCGCTGGGATCGTGTAGAGCTGGCTTACAATGCTATGGTAAAAGGCGAAGGTGCAGAAGCAGCATGCGGCATCTGTGCAGTACAGAATTCTTACGACAACGGAAAGAACGATGAGTTCGTAGTTCCGGCTGTTGTTAAGAAAGACGGAGCACCGGTTGCAACAATCAAAGACAAAGATTCCGTAATCTTCTTCAATTTCCGTCCGGACCGTGCAAGAGAGATCACCCGTGCATTCTGTGCAGATGAGTTTGACGGATTCGCAAGAGAAAAGAGACTGGATCTGACTTATGTATGCTTCACAGAGTACGATGAGACGATTCCGAATAAAGAAGTAGCATTCCACAAAGTTTCTATCACAAATACCTTCGGTGAATTCCTGGCAGCACATAACATGACACAGGCAAGAATCGCCGAAACAGAGAAATATGCACACGTTACCTTCTTCTTCAACGGCGGAGTAGAAGAACCGAACAAAGGCGAAGACCGCATCCTGGTAAAATCCCCGAAAGTAGCTACTTACGATCTGAAACCGGAGATGAGTGCATATGAAGTATGCGACAAGTTGACCGGAGCCATCCGTTCTGAAAAATATGATGTGATCATCATCAACTTCGCAAACCCGGATATGGTAGGACATACCGGTATCCAGGCAGCAGCGATCGCAGCAGTGGAAGCAGTCGATGAATGTGTAGGCAAGACCGTAGAAGCTCTGAAAGAAGTTGGCGGACAGATGTTTATCTGTGCGGATCACGGAAATGCAGAGCAGCTGATCGACTACGAAACAGGTGCACCGTTTACCGCACATACAACCAACCCGGTTCCGTTCATTCTGGTAAATTATGACGAGAACTATACACTGCGTGAAGGCGGATGCCTGGCAGACATCGCTCCGACTCTGATCGAGATGATGGGTATGCAGCAGCCGGCTGAAATGACAGGAAAATCTCTGCTGGTACGCAAATAATTTCTGAAGATCAGTCTTTGTATATGCAAAGCGATGTATAAAGAAAAACAAAAAGGACACACTATCCACAAGGAGGTGTGTCTTTTTTATGCAGAAATTCATTGCAATCAAAGATGTGTACGCAAGGGAAATTCTGGATTCCAGAGGGAATCCTACGATAGAAGTGGAAGTACTGGCTGAGGGAGATATTGTTGGGAGAGCGGCTGTGCCGTCCGGAGCTTCGACCGGGCAGTTTGAGGCGGTAGAACTCCGTGATCAGGAAAGACGTTACAATGGACTTGGCGTGCGGCGTGCCGCAGAACATGTCAACACGATCCTGGCAGACTGTGTGATTGGTGATAATGTACTGGAACAGCGGAAAATTGATGAAAAACTCTGTCATATAGATGGAACAGAGAACAAAGAAAATCTGGGGGCAAATGCAATTCTTGGCATATCAATGGCAGTAGCTCAGACGGCGGCAAAGGCACTGCATCTGCCGCTGTATCAGTATCTTGGCGGAACGTTTGCCCATCAGATGCCGGTGCCAATGATGAATATTTTAAATGGAGGACGTCATGCATCCAATACCGTCGATCTCCAGGAATTTATGATCATGCCGTTTGGGGCAGAGAATTTTTCAAAAGGACTTCAGATGTGTGCAGAGATTTACCACACACTGAAAAAGATTCTGGATGTCCGGGGGTTATCAACCGGAGTTGGAGACGAGGGCGGATTTGCCCCGAACCTGAAAAATTCAGAAGAAGTTCTGGATGTCATTGTGGAAGCGGTCGAGAAGAGCGGTTATCAGATGAAAAAAGATATTATGATCGCACTGGATGCGGCGGCTAGTGAACTTTACGATGAAAGACAGGGAATTTACCGGTTTGAAGGAGAAGGAAAAGAACGCACCACAGAAGAGATGATCGCATATTATAAGAGACTGACTGAAAAATATCCGATTTTTTCTATCGAGGACGGATTGTTTGAAGATGACTGGATTGGATGGAAACACCTGACGGAAGAACTGGGGCAGAAAGTACAGCTGGTGGGTGATGATCTGTTTGTGACAAATACCAGACGTCTGCGAAAAGGCATAAAACTCGGGGCTGCCAATGCGATCCTGGTCAAAGTAAATCAGATAGGAACACTGACGGAAGCGTTTGAAGCGATCGAACTTGCAAAACGGAGCGGGTACGCTGCGATCATCTCGCATCGTTCCGGTGAAACAGAGGATACGATGATTGCAGATATCGCAGTTGCCACAGGAGCCGGACAGATCAAAACAGGAGCTCCGTGCCGCAGCGAAAGAATTGCAAAATATAACCAATTATTGCGTATTGAAGAGCATATTTAAGTTGACAAAGAAATACAAACTATGCTAAACTGTTTTTGTTTGGTATAGGAGGTGTTAATGTGGAAATCTTGAGAACAGTTATCAATATACTCTTTATTTTGGATTGTATCGCACTGACCGTTATCGTATTGATGCAGGAAGGAAAGTCCGCAGGGCTGGGAGCTATTGCAGGTGCAGCAGATACTTACTGGGGAAAGAACAAAGGCCGTTCTATGGAAGGAACACTTGTGAAATCCACAAAGTTTCTTGCAATCGCATTTATCGTAATTTCCATAGTTCTGAATCTGAATTTCTAAGAAACCTGCAGAATTGTCACAGGCAGGTTCTTTTGAACGCATGACACGTTAAAACACTCTTGTGGTTGGTAACTGCAAGGGTGTTTTTTAGCGTTACCGGTCAGAAAAAACAGCACACCGATTCCCCGCATGATGAACAAGGAGGGTAACATGGACAGCAAACAGTTAGAAAAAAGAAAAAAGGTTCTTTTAGACCTGATGAACGATAAAATATATGTACCGATGAAGATCAAGGAGCTTGCTATCATCCTCCAGGTGTCAAAAGAAGAACGGCCGGATCTGGAGCTGGTCCTGAATGAACTTCTGGCAGAGGGCAAGATTGAAATCTCCAAAAGAGGCAAGTATAAAATTGCAAAAGAAAAGACGGTTACCGGAACCTTTGTGACGCATCCGAAAGGCTTTGGTTTTATTGAAGTGGAAGGCAGAGAAGATGATATTTATGTTTCAGAAGAAAACATCGGCAATGCTTTTTACGGAGATGTGGTTCAGGCGACTCTGATCTCCGGGACGACCGGGAAACGTCAGGAAGGACGCATCACACAGGTCATCTCCCATACGGTCAAGGAAGTGGTTGGCATCTATGAACAGAGCAAACATTTTGGCTTTGTGATTCCGGACAACCAGAAAATCCTTCAGGATATTTTTATCCCGCAGGAGTGTGCCAAAGGTGCGGTAAACGGCCATAAGGTGATCGCAGAGATTACTTCTTACGGCAGCAACAAGAAAAAGCCGGAGGGCAGGATCACAAAGATCATCGGCCATATCAGTGATCCGGGGACGGATGTACTTTCCATTGTTTATGCAAAAGATCTTCCGTTTGAATTTCCGGAAAAGGTGCTCAATCAGGCAGAACGAGTGAAAGATGAGGTCAGTGAGGCAGATATGCAGGGCAGACTGGATCTTAGAAAGGTACCGATGGTCACGATCGATGGTGAAGATGCCAAGGATCTGGATGATGCTGTATCACTGGAAAAGGATGGAAATATCTGGCATCTGGGCGTGCATATCGCAGATGTCACAAATTATGTGCAGGAGAACAGTGCACTGGACTGGGAGGCAAAGAAACGCGGAACAAGTGTGTATCTTGTGGATCGGGTGATCCCGATGCTTCCGAGAAGGCTCTCAAATGGCATCTGTTCTTTAAATGCAGGATGCGACCGGCTGGCACTGAGCTGCCTGATGGACATCGATGAGAAGGGCAAAGTGATCGGCAGCCAGATTGCGGAGACGGTGATCTGTGTGGATCAGCGAATGACCTACACCAGCGTGAAGAAGATTCTGGAGGATCAGGACGCAGAAGAAATCGAAAAATATCAGGAATTTGTCCCGATGTTTGAAAAGATGAGAGAACTGTCAGAACTGCTTCGCAAAAACCGCCATGCACGCGGTTCGATCGACTTTGATTTTCCGGAAGCAAAGATTATCCTGGATAAAAAAGGAAAACCGGTTGATATCAGACCATACGAGGCAAATACAGCGACAAAGATTATCGAAGATTTTATGCTGCTTGCAAATGAGACAGTAGCATCCGAATATTTCTGGCAGGAAATTCCGTTTTTATACCGTGTCCACGATACACCGGATCCGGAAAAAATCCAGGCACTTGCAGAATTTATCCGCAATTTCGGATATGGACTGAAAGGTGTCCAAGACGAAGTCCATCCAAAAGAACTGCAGAAACTCCTCTCCAGAGTTGCAGATTCACCGGAAGAGGCACTGATCAGTCGTTTGACCCTGCGTTCCATGAAACAGGCGAGGTATTCGACAGAATGTACCGGACATTTCGGACTGGCAGCGAAGTATTACACGCATTTCACTTCTCCGATCCGTCGGTATCCGGATCTGCAGATTCACCGGATCATCAAGGAAAATCTGCGTGGCAGATTAAATGCAGAGCGGATCGCACATTATCAGGAGATCCTGCCGGAAGTGGCAGAACATTCCAGTAAGACGGAGCGAAGGGCAGATGAGGCAGAGCGTGATACCGATAAAATGAAAAAAGCAGAATACATGCAGCAGCATATCGGCAAAGAATATGAAGGCGTAATCTCAAGTATTACATCCTGGGGCATGTATGTAGAACTTCCAAATACCATCGAGGGACTGATACATGTTGCAAATCTTTACGATGACAGATATTATTATAATGAAAATACCCATGAGATGGTCGGCTCAGATCTTGGAAAGGTTTACAAACTCGGTCAGAGCATCCGTGTACGTGTGCTTGATGCTGATAAAAAAAATGCAACAATTGATTTTGTGCCTGCAGCTATTTGGGGATAAGTCAGAGACGGGAGGAAAGATATGGGAGCAGAATCCATAAAACTGATTGCAAACAACAAAAAAGCATATCATGATTATTTTATCGAAGACACGTATGAGGCAGGGATTTCTCTTCACGGAACAGAGGTTAAATCCCTGCGAATGGGAAAATGCAGCGTAAAAGAATCCTTTGTCCGTATTGAAAACGGCGAAGTGTTTATTTATGGTATGCACATCAGCCCATATGAAAAGGGAAATATTTTTAATAAAGATCCGATGCGTGTAAAAAAACTGCTGATGCATCGCTATGAGATCAATAAGATCGAAGGAAAGATCGCAGAAAAAGGATACACACTGGTTCCTTTGAAAGTATATTTTAAAGGCAGTCTGGTAAAAGTCTCTATCGGTCTTGCAAAAGGTAAAAAACTGTACGACAAACGACAGGATATCGCAAAGAAAGATATGCGAAGAGAAGCAGAACGTGAATTTAAGGTGCGTAATCTGTAAAGATGGAAAACGCACAGAGATAAAAAAATGCAAAGAAAAATAAAAAGTGAAAATTTTAAAAAGACACTTTACAAAAATGAATTTCAGGTGTAAAATAAACTGCACTGTAAGATTATCTTCAAACAAACCAGGGCTTGTACTGGTTTCGACGGGGGTTTTGCAGTCAGGGAAGCCATCTGCGGGCCGGGACCGCACAGTAAACCGGAAACTAAATATAAACGCAGAAGATAATTACGCGTTAGCAGCCTAAGGGCTGCTTGTCGGCAGGAGGTTGCTCACAGCTTCCCCAACCGGCATCAAATCCTGTGAGGCACTCTGTGGCCAAAGCTTTGCGGCGGCAGAAGAACTTATGAAGCTACTGAGGCTGTGAACCTGTCATTAGGTGCACCGTTGAGGGAACGTTAAAATAATGACTGTGATGGGAGATGCCTTGATGAATAGGCTTTCGGACAGGGGTTCGATTCCCCTCAGGTCCATCCTGAAAAGCTCGATTTTATCGGGCTTTTTTTGTTATCTTTTTTAACTGTGCTGCATTTTGTATGCGTTTTAGATAAGATGTGTGGACTTTTTTAAAAAATCATGTTAAAATTAAATATGTTTTTAGCAACATTTGACAACATAACTAAGAGGAGGAAGTTTATGTTTAAGAAAAAAATGAAACAGATCGGTGCTATGGCCATGGCAGCGAGCATGATCCTTGCTTCTGTACAGCTCCCGCCGCTTGCAGCAAATGCAGCAGAGAATACCAACCTGGCATTGAGTGCAACGGCAACAGCATCCAACTCAGAAGGCGGAAACGAAATCGCAAAGATCAATGACGGTAATATGAACACCAGATGGTCACATGATCAGAGTAATACTTCATGGGCACAGCTTGCCTGGGCTGAGAGCAAAACCATGAAGAGTTTTGTTATCAACTGGCAGCGAAACAATGCAGTTAATTATACACTGCAGGTATCTGATGATGGTCAGACATGGAGAGATGTATACACTGCAACACAGGCACCGGCAACGACAACGGACAAGATTACACTGGATACTGCAGTTACCGGAAAATTCCTGCGGTTAAATGTTACAAAGATTGAACCGACCAATGCAGGAGTTACCTGGAATGCAATTTCTGTATGGGAACTGCAGGTATACGAAGGTGATATTCCAGATACCAGAACACAGGCTGCAAAGATTGCGGATTCTATGACTGCTCCGACCGTTACAGCAGATACGACAAAGATTCCGATGCCGACCGTTCCGGAAGGATATACGGTAGAGTTTGATGCAGATTATGAGCAGATCATCGGAAGTGACGGCACCGTTTACAAACCGCTGCAGACCAAGACCGTAAAAGGATTTTACCAGATCAGCAATGCAGACGGCACAGATAAAGCACAGTCCGCAGAGTTTACCATTACGGTTCCGGGACGTTATACAGATGCAGAAGGAGCCAATGCAAAACCGGATGTCATCCCGGCACTGCAGGAGTGGCATGGCGAGACCGGTGATTTCGTGATCCAGAGCAGCAGCAGGATCATCTATGCAGACGGACTGGAAGCAACGGCAAAACAGTTTGCAGAAGATTACAAGGATATCACAGGAAACGATATCCAGACCGTAAAAGGCAGCGAATCCGATGCCAAAAAAGGTGATTTTTATCTGACACTGAACAGCACAGACCAGGGTCTTGACGAAGAAGGCTATATCATGACGATCGGTGACAGCGTAAAGATCGAAGCAGAAAAAGCAACCGGTGCATACTGGGGCGTGATCAGTGCACTGCAGATTTTAAAACAGAACAAAACAACGATTCCGAAAGGTATCACAAGAGATTATCCGAAGTACGAAGTGCGTGGGTTCATGCTCGATGTCGGAAGAAAAGCTTTTGATTTCAATACCGTAAAGGAATTTGCAAAGAACATGGCATGGTACAAGATGAACAACTTCCATCTGCACCTGTCCGACAACCTGATCTTCCTGGAAGATTACGCTACGATTGATGAAGCGGTAGAGAATGCATATGCAGGTTTCCGTCTGGAATCTGAAATTCCAAATCTGACATCAGAAGATACATACTATACAAAAGAGGAGTTCCGTTCTTTCATTAAAGACAGCAGAACCATGGGTGTCAACATCATTCCGGAATTTGATATGCCGGCACATGCCCTGGCGATCACAAGAGCCTTCCCGAACCTTATGACCAAAGAGGCAGGCGGCAATCATAAATATCTGATCGAGGAACTGGACATCCGAAAAGATGGTGCACTGGATGCAGCCAAATCCGTATGGGCACAGTACTTCGAAGGTGATGATCCGGTATTTGACAAAGACACCACGGTACATATCGGAACCGATGAATTCCACGGAAACGGCGGAAATGAATATTTCAGAAGCTTCTCTGATTCCATGATCAAGTACATCCAGGGAACAGGACGTGACGTCCGTATGTGGGGAAGCCTTTCCAACAAAAACGGTAAAACCCCGGTTGCATCCAAAGATGTACAGCTGAACATCTGGAACACCGGATATGCAAATCCGAAGAATATGTATGACCTGGGATATGACCTGATCAATACCCTGGAAGGAAGCCTTTACATTGTACCTTCTGCAGGATATTATTCAGACTACCTGAATTCCCAGAACCTTTACAACAACTGGGTACCGAATAATTTCAGCGGTACTGTTTTAAGAGCCGGAGACAAACAGGTACTCGGCGGTACTTATGCAATCTGGAATGACCAGATCGGTACACGCGGAAACGGTATCACAGAATACGATGACTTTGATCGTTTCTTCCAGCCGCTGCCGTCCTTAAGTGAGAAGATGTGGGGCGAAGGAACCGACAGGACTTACAGTGAGATGCGTGCCGTTGCAGAAAAAGTGGATACTGCACCGAACACAAATCCATACTACGAAGCAGATTCTGTAGGAAATGATGTGATCGATTACTCCTTCGATGATGAAAAAGTTTACGATGAATCCGGAAACAACAATGATTCTGTAAGCGAGAAGAACGTAGAAGAAGTAGCAGGCAAGAGCGGAAATGCACTGAAACTGAACGGCGGCGAGAGCTACGTAGAGACTCCGGCTGACATGGTCGGACCGACAAGCGGAAAGACAGCCAGCAGCAGCATTTCCATGTGGGTCAAGAGAGATGCAGCCAGCGACAACAGTGAGCAGGTTCTCTGCGAGACCAACACAAAATTCAACACCTATGCGATCAAAGCAGTCCAGAAGAATACCGGAAAAGTCGGATTCTCAAGAGAAGGATATGATTATTCCTTTAACTATGAACTGCCAAAAGATGAATGGGTATACCTGACCATCAATGGTTACAAAGACAAAGCAGAGCTTTATGTAAATAATAAATATGTATCATCCGCAGCTCTGGACAACGAGACAAAGACAAGCGGTTCGAAAGTTGCCACACTGGTACTTCCGGTTGAGTACATCGGAAGCAAGACCAATAGTTTCAAAGGTCTGGTAGACGAACTGACGGTAAG
>UMKP01004249.1_pt1 | contig 58002 bp, 100 predicted proteins | sample 1966341 | NCBI WGS metagenome assembly UMKP01 (sample SAMEA4836179, study PRJEB28245) | human gut metagenome | biome: gut microbiome; material: fecal sample | place: Denmark | collected 2008
ATAGCATTAAATTCTGCCATGCATCCACGATATTCAGTTTTTAATAACTGAGAAAATCGTTTTAACTCTTGTACCTGAGCTAATGTGAACAGCATTGTGCCCCGGTTATCAATTTCGGGTTTGGGCAAAACTAAACCTACTGGCTTCTCATAGTATTTTGAATTATACCATTTATACCACCTAATAATGGTTTTTGTAGATACATCAAGTATCTGTGCGGCTCTTGCTGTTGAAAATTTTTCTGACATATTATCACCTCCTTTTTCCTGCACATATCGTAAGTATAGGCACACCAGGTTCAAGTGGTTCACCCACATCAACTAACTGTGTACCATTAATACTATCATCATTATAATTACGCCTAACTAATTGTAGAGCGGCATATGATGTATCAAATATTGTTTTGCAAGCATTTTCACTTACTTTCACATATGCTAATATTTTATGTGAATTTTTAAATACTTTGTAAATTTTCATTTTTAATCCTCCAAAAATGATATATATATGTTGCTTTATTAATATTGTAATACATAAAACTATTATTGTCAATAGTTTTATGTATTTTTTATTTATGATAATAAGAAATTTATATCATCAACTGAAATCTTTCCATCTACTAATGCATCTGCAATTTGTCCTTTCTTTTCAACAAGTTCCTCAATTCGCTCATCTATGGTATTTTTGCATACAAGAGTAATGATATTAACTGTTCCTTTTGTACCAATTCTATGAGCTCTATCTTCTGCCTGTGCTTTAAGAGCCATATTCCAAGGTGAATCTAAAAAGATAACATTCTGTGCGGCTGTTAATGTTAATCCGGTTCCCATTGCTCCAATAGTACCAATTATAACTCTGCACTTATCATCATTCTGAAATCTATCAACTTCCTTCATTCTTTCATCTGCTTTAGTTGCTCCTGTGATATAAGCTGGATTATAAGATTTCAATTTCTCTTTTGCAACTTCTGTTATGCTTTCCCAGTTGCTAAAAATAATAGCTTTCTGTCCACTTGCAACAATCTCTTGTACTAATTCAATCATTCTTTCCATTTTAGCTGATTCTTGAACTGTATTTGATATAATACCAGTCCATCCAGTTGCTTGTCTTAATCTAATCATCATTGAACGCGGATTGTTTGAAAATTTAATCTTTTGTAAGTCACTCATAACACCATTATATACTTCTTTATAAATTTGATTCTGTTTAGGTGTCATATCAACATATTCAATCTTTCTAATCTTTTCTGGTAAGTCAAGAACCTCTGTCTTTAATCTTCTAAGCATGATATTATCCATCATAGCTCTTATTTCTTCAAGATTTTTATAACCTACAACCTGTGAACCACCCCAGCCACCTAATGTGCAATAGTGCTGTTTGAATTGATAAAATGAATGATTCTCATATCCCAACCACTTCATCGGGAAGTATAAATCAAGTGGATTATTCATTAATGGAGTACCACTCATAGCCACCATATATTTAGCTTGTACGTTTATCATTGCACGACTTTGTAAAGAAGTAGGTTCTTTTGATTTGTGGCACTCATCAAAAGCTATAACTGAGATTGTTCCGTTTTTACATAATTCTTGTAATTTTTCTGCAATTGGGAAATGATATTTGCTTTTGGTTATCTTTTCCGCACCTGCTCTTAACGTTTCAATATTAGTAATAATATATCTGCAATCTGGAAGATTGTCTAAATCTTCAAGCTTATCCTTTGTTGAGCCTTCATATGCCTTTCCTGTGGTCTTTCTAAAACGTGTACCAAGTACCCATCCTTTTTCGTCTGAATGTACACCAATTTCATATTGCCAATTATATTTTAGTGAGTTTACACCACACACGATTAGGACTTTATTGATTGTATCTGTTTTTTCAAGACATCCAATCCAGTTTATTATTTGAAACGTTTTTCCAAGCCCTTGGTCATCACATAAGAGAAATTTTTTCTTATTCAGTCCAAATCTTACACCATCAATTTGATGATTAAATGGTTTTGTTTTAAATATATAATCTTTTGGAATATCAATCTCAAATTCTTGCTTATGCAAATCTTCATAAGTACCTTCAATTTTAATTTCTTCATTTTCAAATTTATTACACAAACCTATTATATTATTGATTGGCATTTCCCAAGTATGATTATCTGGATTATAAACTCTTGTTCCCATTTGTTTGATATAATTTACAATATCAGGATTATAGTCAAAAGATACAAAAGCACTCTTTTTTACTAAAATATTGTTGGAGAGCTTTTCTGGTTCGTCTATTTTTATTTTAATCATTTTATTCCTCCAATCTTCTAAAGAAATGCGAATTTCAAATACTCATTGTTCCATCCAAATAATCATTTAAACCTTCAAAATAATCTTCGTTTGGCTGTTCCTGATGAGTAAATTCCTGTTCGCACTGTTCTTCATAAGCTGCCTTCTGTGTCTCTTTATAAATAATTTCATCAATTCTATTCATTTCTCTTACCTCCAATTCTATAGTATGTATCTCCTTTCCTTAACAAGAGCAATGACATCTAACTTTTTTATAAGATGTATATTTTCTTCCTTTACATATATCAATATACACATCTAATATGGGATATACGATTTCTCCTTTTGTATTCTCAACTGGTTCAGTACTTTGAAACGTTCTTAAATAAGTTGATGTACATTTAGTTTTCATATTGTAATGATGTTTATCTCCCCAAGGTCTGAATGTACAATCGCCTATCTTTATATCATCTAAATTTTCTGCAACTGTCATAACCTTATCTAAATGTTTCCACCATTTTTCGATTTCCTGTTGTAATGTTACTGAATGTATCATGTTATTTTTCCTTTCCTTTAATGTAATTATATTGTAACACATAAAAATATAATTGTCAATACTTTTATGTACATTAAAATAAAAAAATAGAGAGGATTTTTGTCCTCTCTATTCTTATACATTCACTGTCTGTACTATATCTTCTAAATTGGATAGATACTTAGTGAATACTTCTTTTTCATCTGTTGTGCATGTGTGATATAATTCACTTAACATCTTCCTAATAGTAGACATTAATGCTTCAAGATTGCTTATGCTTCTATTCTTCATATAGTTAATAAACAAGTCTTGGATATCTGTAATGGCTTCATCAACATTACTATTCGGAACTAAATCAATATTCATCTTATCTACAAGTGCAAGAATTATAAAAGCATCAACATCAAAATGTTTAGCAAGCTCATTTTCCGCAAGCTCTTTAGCAATAGGAATACTCTCATTAAATGTCATATACTCACCTACATTGATAACATCACTTTAATCTTGGCTACTCTGTCTGCATACTTGCGCATACAATGTTCCCATCTTTCCTCTGCCTCTTCTGGCATATAAGTATTCTTCATTTCTGCATATATAGATTCTCCCATTTCCTTGAAATTTTGAGCATGCAGTAATTCTTGATTACTCATATCATGATAAAGTTTAGCCCATTGTGGATTATTAACTTTCAATTCAATATACTTTTCTGCATATTCCTCTGCTCCATCAACTTCATCTTTGATATGGTCGATATATTTATTAATTTTTCTCATAGCTTAATCACTCCTTCTCTACCACAAGTGCAAGGTTCTGAGCAGTTACTACCTGTCCGCCAATAACGATGGTGAGATTTGCTGTATCACAATCGCAGTTTAACCTTACAAGTGCAGATATAGGAAGAGTTACAATATCACCTGCCGCTGTTGCTGTTGCAATGGCTGTTGCTCCTTGAACTGGAGCACCATCTTTGTATAATGTAGCTGTCACATTTCCTGCGGCACTTGCGGTTACTGATACAGAGGCATTTACATCATAATACCCAGCTCCACCTTGACAATTACCGATTGATACACCATTACCACCTAACTGACAATACTTTCCATATCGCCTAATTACTGTAGATGGTACATAAGTACCACCAATACCAATAGATGTTCCTGTTGTAGTATTAACCACATAAATTCCTGATTTACAACTCATATTATTATCTCCTTTCATTAAAAAAGAGGAACACCGACAAGGCATTCCTCTATAATATCAAACCTTGTCTAAAAATGACTTAAATGTTACAACCGTTGTTGCAACATGACTGATTCCAGTAAGGGTTCATACCTGCTGTGTATGTTGTTGCATTAGGATATCTAACTACACCACACATAGCGGACTGAAGCTGAAGCTGGTTGACCTGAGCCTGTAAGCTATCAATCTTATTCTGCTGAATAGCATCAAGAACCTTCTGTGTCTGAGCTGTTGTATTAGCGTTAATAGCCGCAGTGTTAATAGCTCCGTTATAATTAACACCATCAATAGCTCTCTGTGTTGTACAACAGCAATCAGCAACCTGTTGCTGAACTGTATTGAAGTTTCTCAGTGTTTCGTAACCTAAATTACAGATTCCATTCTGTAATCCCTGATAGTCATGCTGAAGGTTATCATTCAATCTGCCGACTGAATTTTCCAAATTGTTGAAATTCATGGCATTACAAAGTCCTGCTTCTGTAACTGGTTCTCCATTTACATTTCTGGCTCCTCCAAAGAAACCACCTCCACCAATAAGTAAGAGGATTAAAAGTGCGAAAATCCACATTCCGCCACCACCTGCGCCACCGAACATACCATCTTTGTTGTTGTCAGTAACAGCGGCGATGTCTGCTAAAGATACTCCATCTGTCATAGTAGTATTCTCCTTCCATTTTTTTTAATATTTATATTGATTTTGCAAAATCCTTATTTCAACTGAGACATAAATTCATCTACATTTATACCTCTTTGCTGACAAATATTTCTAACTGCTTGTTCTGGATTTAATCCTTTTCCACTAAGCATGTTCATTATTCCTTTGACTTGATTTACATTATTCATCATAGCTTTTGCCTGATTAATTATCTGCGGATTTATCTGTGAGGTTTGATTTTGACCTTGAAATAGACTGCTTGCCATTATTCATCAACTCCTTTTTAAAATCTTCAAATTCTTGCCTACTTATATAATCATTATTTTGTGTTGGTTTTGTATTTTCTTTTACTTCTGTAAATGAGAATGTCCGTATAGATGGAAAGCCAGCACCATCTGTTGACTTCACATACATTATATCCTCATTTGTATCGAATAATGCTACTGTGCTATTAGCTAACATCTGATAAGCTTTAGCTCCATCAATGCCATTTACTCTAATAAGATTTTGCGTGGACATTTGAGGTTGAGTTAATGTTGAAAATTGATTGGGATAGAAATTATTCATCCCCATATTATAATTATTATATGGATTCATGTGTATCCTCCAAATCTATTAAATTATTTTGCTCTAATATTTTGATGGTTTCCAAAGCAATCTTAACAATATAAGCTGAAGGAATTGTATTTAATTTTTCGTTAGAAACCAAGTTATTAAAAATATCTTCTACTGTCATAAATATTTCCTCCTTCTTAACTTTAATATAATAAAAAAGTACACATCTAACAATGTGTTAAATGTGTACTAAATGTGTTATTATAAGACTTTGAGAATCTTCTTATTAACTTTTCTGCTTAACTGTCTAGCATAATCATAAGAAATATGTAAATCTTCAGCAATTTGCTCTAATGAAATTCCTTTAGCTCTTTCTTCAAACAATTTAATTTCAAGATTTACAAAATTACAATTTTGTCTAAAATAGTCAAGCTCCGGCTTAGTAAATTCTGAAATTGTCATTTATTACCTCTTTGACCTTCTTCTTGAACGAGGTCTGTTGGTACGTTTTACTGTTCTAGTTTTCGTCACTCTCACTCGTGCCAATATTAACACCTGCACTTTCATTATATACTGCATTTCCATTATCTTCCGATTGTATGTCATAAGACTCGGAAGTTGATTCTTCACTAGGTAGATTCCATGCATATAGCCATGCAAGATTTGTAGCAAATAGCATTATAAGCACAACGATAAATGCAATAAACCATCTACGGGCTTGAGTCTTTACTAAGTGTAAAAGCTCACTAGCTAAGCTGTCCTTTTCTTCCATTAATTAGTTCCTCCATTCTTTTTATAATTGTTAGTACTAATACCTAAAATTGCACCTAGAAAAGTATCAACCGCTGTAATGGTACCAACAATCTGTTCCCCAAAAGGTAGTCCCCATATGCTTGCAAGTGCAAAGTACAAAGTACCTAATGCAGGAAGCAGAATTAATGCTACCCACTTTAACAAGCTATATGTTTTGTCGCTTAGTATAAGATTTCTCATTTTATTCACCTTCTTTTTTCTCTAAATCTTCAATTCGATGTTCACTTACTCTCTCACGAGTGTCCATAACTTTCAATGTGGCTTCAATGTCATAAACTCGTTCAATTAATGAATTATGTTTGTCTTGTTTCTCTTCTAAACTTTTAATATCCTTCTTTATAAGAGCTACTTCATTTTTGACTTCTTCAATCGTGATACTATGTTGTTGCTTAGATGTGTATATAATCCCAATAAAGGATAATCCACCAGTTATTAACGCTACAACTATTGAAATCATATATCACCTACTAACTGACATATCTATGTCCTTGATAGTATGCGGCAAGCCATCCGGATGGGCATTTAATCCAAACATCATTTCCGACTTTTGTTATCTGCTGACAAGTTACGACAGTTCCTTTGTTTAATGCTCCATCATTGTCTGTATCATGTGCCCTGCCTCCAGAAGTTAATTCTGAATGTCTTTTAGCTCTATAATTAGTGCCTGCTCCTGTACGAACTTTAAGCTCAACTTGTAATGTATAATTGGTACCTACATGATAGTATTCATTACTAACCGCAGGAGTAGGTGGTTTAGGTGCAGGTGTATCTCTGGAATAATCAGAGCTTGTTACTATTACAGTATGTCCTTTGGTACAAGTAACAAGTATATCACCTTTATACAGCTTCATTCCGCTTCTATACTGACCAAGATTGTCAAATAGTCCTGTAGCTAATAACTTTGATTTCTCATTAGCTGTCGTGAAATTTCCTGGGTCTACATTAGTGGCTTCTTTAACACACTCTCTAGCAAGTGATGAGCAATCACATTCTGTTGGTGTAGTAGTACCAATGCCATGTGTTACCACACCTAACCGATTGTATTGGTCATATCCTATATTAGGATTACCACAAGCATTATACATTTTTGTTCCAATTGCATTTGCATGAGTTACAGATTTAGGTCTCAGCACAATCCAACCCTTTCTATGGATATAGAATCTTTGAGTCGTTACTTCCTGACCTGTCTGGTCACCAGCTTTTCCACCTGAGTACTTTCCTCTTTCATCATGCCTAGCTGAACCAACTAAAATCATAATTACAATTCTCCTTTCTTTTTATGTATTATAACATTTTTATATTATTTTGTACATATGTTAATTAAGATTAATTGAGAATATAATCATATTCCTCTTGATTTATAGTTCCATTTTTCAATCGCTTATCAATATCTTTCTTTGTGACTCTCTGAGGGACAGCTTGATATAAGCGTTTCAAACTTTGCACTAAAATTCTATATGTTTTTCCCATATTAAATTATTCCTTCCTGCATTAATTGCATAGTGTAATTGTCAATAGCTCTCTCTAATATCTAAATCTCACAATATTAATATCATCTGACCAATAGCCGAATGTATCGTTATCGCCATAAGCTCTGACGCTTACTGTGGCTCCGTCCATTCCGTCAGCAATAAAATCATCCGTATAATTCGTGGAGTAAAATGCTGTATAGGTTGTATCATATTCTTTGTAAGTTCCATCGGCTTTTGTGATACGCACCTTATAGGTTGTTGCGTTTTCGACCTTTGACCACTTGACTGCTACGTGACTGTAATGAAAATACCTTGATACACTCTTGTAGTAAGATGCATATTTCACCACCGGAGTAGCGAGGACGCATTTCTCGAGCCAATTTTTTACAGCATTGTTAATAGCATCTTCTAAAGCACCATCCGGTTGAAAATTAATATCTGGGATTTTAACAGACGGCGGATTTAACGGTGGTGTACAGGCAAATACCGGCACCACATTAAAAGCCCCCATTGCAATCACACAAGTCATCGCCATTATTGTTTTTTTCATTTTTCTAATCATTATTTTAGCCCTCCTTTATTAATTAGCTTCCGCTTTCGGTTCTTCTTCCTTATTAATATCCATCAACTCATTGTACTGTTCCTCTGTGATTCTCCCAACTACAAAGAAAATATCAATTTTATTCTTTAAATTGTCTGTCAGTCCGTTTCTTTCTTTAAGTTTTAATAATGCTCTGTATAACATCTTCTATACCTCCAATTCTGTAAGTGCTACTGCATACTCTGAATTTACATATGCTTCTGTCGATTGTGTATCCATATCATATATGTAATCTCGGTTGTCATTTAACTGTTGTTTAACATAGTTCCATCCGTTAGCCATGCTAATCGGATAATTAAATACTGTATATCCGTCAAGCTGTTCTGAATTGACGCTGATGTTTGTTACTGGATAATAGGTTGCAAGTTCTTTTAATGCCTGTATCTGTTCTGATGTTAAAGGCAATTCTTCTTTTAAAACTGGTAAAAGCACAAATGGCTTATTATTTAAAATCCAATTGTTAAAATCATCTGATGTTATTGTTGTATCTGTGCTAAATGCAAAACCAATGTTAGCTCTAATTCCGTCAGTATTTGCTGTAAAAGTTCCAATTCTATCTGGCGTATTAGTAACAAAAGCGAAATGACTGCTAATTGAAAAAGCGTTTTTTATAATTTTACTACCATCTATCCCTAGTGCTTCATTTGTCCCACCATAAAATCTAAGAACACCTTTATTAATTGCTATTCCCCACTGAGCCTGTTTAAGAAATAATTTTTCTACACATTTTACTATTTTGCCATTTTCAACATCCACATAATCCGCAATATACTGCTGTTCGTTGATTGTGACATTACCACCACTTGAGACTGGAATAGCATTTAATGTTATTGGCAACTGTATTGATTGCTCTTTGTATGGCTCAAATGGAGTAATTTGTTTACCTATTAAGATTTGTGGCTTCCATGTTTCGTTGTTGAAAGTATTTCCTCTTGTAATTTTAATAGATAACTTAAATTCATACATAGCATCTTGTCTTGTAATTACATAAGGTGTATTGATAGTATTGCTTGCAATTGAAAGGCTCTTTGTGTTCTCGTTGCTATAATCAACGTAGCATTTGTTTAAATGTTCAGTGCCTCCTATATTATTTGGACAAAATATAATTTCAGTTCCTTCTTTAAGCATAGATGGGGTATCTATTGGCAAGTAAATACGTTTATTATCGGTAAATGTTCCGTTTAATTTTATAACTCCGTTGCTTACAGTAATGGTACATCCAACATCTTGATATTCACCATCTCTAATTTTTAAGATATTACTTCCAAGTAGTTTTACTGTTGGATTCACAACGCTCTTAATCTCAACTGGATTTTCTGGTGTTGGTGTTCCATCCTGTGAGGATTTGCCATATATCATCATATCTTGAATCTTTCCATTGTCAGAATCGGCAAGATGGGTTTCACCTTGATTTGATGCGTAGAACTTTGTGATTTTGTTGGATAAATCTTCTTTTAGTGAATTAGTTTTTTCTTCTAATCCACTCAATCTATCTTCAGTTGTTTCAGGGTCTGTAGTTGAAGCAAATGTGCTTAATTTTTTAATTTGACTGTCCATCTTATTAAGATTCTCAGCATCAATGGGAGTGGTCTCATTGGGTAAATCTACAAAGTTAATTGGACTATAATCATCAACAAAGGCCATAATTTATTCCTCCTTATCTTCATCTTCTGCATTATTTTGTGTTTGCTCGTCTTCTGCATTATTTTTTGCTTCTTCAAGTACTTTGTTATTGTACTCCTCCAGTTCTTTATTTTTAACTTTTGTTGAAGCATTGGTAACATCATTCATTATGTCTTTCATAATTAATTCAAGTATGCTTGGATGTAATTTAGACTCATTTAAGATATTGATTATTTTGTTTCTTGTTTCTTGGATTAATAAGCTTGCGGGTTTTTCCATGTTTAATTTCTCCTTTCATTAAGTTCTTATTATGCTAAGATATATTAACACGCCCTAGTTGTGTTTTATCCACATATACATATAGGCTACTACCATCCCATTGAAATGTAAGCTCGTGTCCCATCTGAATCATTGCAGGATATCCGTCACCTCGCCAAGCTGACTTTAATATAGTCTGTGATACATTAAAATATGAATTACCATTAACTTGGAATTTTCCATTTATAACTAAATTATTGTCCAGGCAAGTGGTGTCTTTTCCTGTACTTTGTGCATTCCATACATCTCCATACATTGTCAACCATGCGGTGTTTCTCTCACCATCATAGCCTTCAACAGTGGTCGTGGATGCATCTATTCTCATACGCATATAGTTGCTTGAAGCTAATCCAAAGTAGGCTAAAAATTCATCTGGAGAGGATGTCATTTCTGCAAAATATTGGTCAGTCCCTACCTCTGTACCTATACCTAAGCTTGTATATAGCTTTAATGTCTGAGCACCACAATCTCCTGTATCAGATGCATAGAAAAATTGTCCCTGTTTGCTCGCATAGTCTCCACACTGGAATGAACCACTTAGTAAAGCATTTTTAGCTGTTATAGTTCCGTCCTTTGTAATTGTACAATTATCAGACCCAAGTGTCAAACGATTACCAGTTAGATTAATAACATCTGCACTTGCATTAATCATTGATATAATCTGACCATTATCATCTTTATCAATTTTAAGTTCCAGGTCTGCTTGCACTTTCTTAATTGTATCATTAGTGACAGCGAATGATTTTGATACATCAAGTTTTATTGAGTCTGTCTTTTGTGCTATTTCGGATTTTAATCCTTTAGCATAATCATTTAAAATAGAGGATGTGCCTTCAATAAGACGAGATAACTCATTCGTTTTTCCTTGTAACTTGAGAATGTCGTGATGTATACCATTAACTTCTGCAAGAGACTGGTCACCTTCCGATATAATGCTATCCATAATCATTTGAATGCCGGTTAATGTTCTTTGTAATACATAAGACTTATATACGTTATTATTCGTGTCTATTATTCTAATAGTATCACCAGTCTCCACACAAGGGTTACCTTGCAATGTAATGTTTACTGGGTTGAAAATTACTTTAGATATCTTAGAAAGAGCATTATTGGCAATAGTCTTTAATTCCTCAGTCCCTGATGAATATGTTAAAAAATTACCTTGAATAATATAAGTTACTCCAGTATCATCCCCAGCAATATAACCAATATCATCTTCACTTTGACGTATTTGTAATTTTGTAATCTGTTCAAAATTAGTATCTCCTACCTGAAGTGTCTTATATTCGCCCATCTCTAATCTACGAGTATCAACATTTCCAGGTTTTCTAGGAAATAATGATTTATTCGGGTATAAAGTCTTGCTTGGGAATAATCCTCTTGAAAATGGTTTTAGCTCTACATATGTAAATACATCATCTCTGGACATTTTTCCAAAGACTCCATTAATCTCACAGATTGCTTCAAGTACATCTTTAGCAGTCAAGTCAATATCATCTACTGATTTGGATACTTTCATATCATCATTAACCAATGTGGTTGATTGCTGAGTTAATCCAATATACTTAAAAAATGAGTCTCTAAAAGCTTTTAGTGTTATAGACTCATACTCAGTTTGATAATAAGTAATGGGTTCAAGTTCCTCATAATACTCTGTTATTTCTTTGCCATCTATACCAGTATATGTCCATTCTTTGGTAACATTTTCGTATCTAATTAAGGGCACTTGCTTGCTAGGAAATAACTTACTATACCAATCACTTACATTCATGGATGATATTGAGTATAATCTATCATAAGCCGTAATATTTCTATATTTTTTATCGCTTGTCAGTGTATCTTCATCAACTATATATGTACCAATTTTAAATGGTATATCATCTTTATTAGCTAAAGTTTCGGTAACTTGTAACGTTTGACCTTTCAATGAATTTACTGTATTAGCTATTTTGATTTTCAGACAAGAGGACTCGCATTTACCAAATGATAATTTACTGTCGGAGCATAATGACTCCGACAATGAGAAATCACTGGATGTAGATGAAAAATTTTTATTTGTTAGAATAGTTCCATCTGAGCATACAATTTTTAATTGCTTATCTACGGATGATTTATCAAATAAATCATAATACTTATAATCTATCATACATCCTCCTTTTTAGTAACCTACAAATTCAAATGATACTGTATCATAGTAGACTAAATTTTCTTCAATATCATCTATTGTAAATTCAGTATCAACTTTATATACCTTCTGAGTGATATAATCATTTATTTCTGGTACAAATACTTTCATAGTAACATCTTTTTCATTACTATTTTCGTATCTGTCCCGCATTGGTTTCATTATATCTTTTTCAAAAGTTTCATTATCAAGACCATCTAATATATCAAATGATATAGATAAGGGCATGTGCTCTAAAGCGTTTCTTGTTAATATTCCGTTTGCATTTCTGAAGCTATCTATATCTTGTCCATTCACTTTCACTTTATATGTTCCATACTCAATGTGCTTGAGAGGAAAAGTAAAAGTATCTATTTTAATCAAATATCCATTATAACTCATACTTTCCCTCCTTAATAAGAAAATGCACTTTTACCGGTTTGCTTTATGAATTGTCTATCTTGATTTCTAATAGCTCTAAATACTTCTTTTCCATCAATTTCAATCACTATTGGTGAGTTATCTGACATATTCATACCCTGCAAAGTCTCTTTTAATGCTTGCTTAATTGTATCCAATGGTGCCTCAATATTAGTTCCATGTTTCTGGTCACCTACAACGGATAAGAACGGTTGATTTGCTGGAAGCACCGCTCCGGTTGCAAGTCTAGGCAAGCTAACTCTTGATATAGTACTGAGATTAAATCCTAATGACTTACCACCTAATCCAGGAACCCAATCAGGGATGCTAAAATGTAAATGGTTAAGTGCCCTAATCATAGAATTAAAACCTCCAATTATTCCATTAACCATACTCTGTATACCACTCAGAATAAAATTAATATATGACCTAGCCACATTATATATTCCTCGCCATATTCCAGAGATAATAGATAGAATACTATTCATTATACGTGCAATACCACTCTGCATATAACTAAATCCATTTACTACATATGACTTGAGCGTATTGACAGCTCCTATCACTGTAGATTTAATGCCACTCCACGTATTTGAAATGAAACTTCTAATACCTCCAAAAATTGTTGTAATAGCAGTCTTTGCCGCATTGAATCCAGTTTTTATGAACTGAACAATTATTGAAATTGCTCCGGTGAAAATTGACTTAATAGTTGACCATATGCCTGAGATGAATCCAGTTAATGCATTCCAAATTCCTGTGAATATTTCCTGAACTCCTTGCCAAGCTAATGACCAATCACCTGTAAATATACCAGTAATAAAATCTATAATTCCACTAAGAGTTTCCATCATGCCTGATAAAATATCAGCTATAGTTCCTATAATTGATGATACATATTTTACCAGTGTTTCCAAAATAGGAGTTATAACCGGAACTACATTAGCAACAATCCATGCAATCAATGGTTCAAGTACATTTTTCCATAATTCACTTATTGCAAGCACTATTTTTCCAACAAGTGTAATTAGATTATTAACAAAAGGTTGGAGATGAGTTTCCCACAATGTTTGGATTGCTGTTGCTACTGTTGTTAAAAATGGAGCTACTTGACTATTCCATACATCTAAAAGACTGCTCACTAAACTGCTAAATCCATCTGTTATATTTTGAAAAGCTGGGGCTAAATATTCATCATAGACATTAAAAATCTGTTCAAATGTATTTTTTATTGCCTCATGAATTGTATCCATTGCAATAGATATAGGTTCAAGCAATCCCATTACAGCTTGTTGAATTTTATCCTTATTGTCAATAATAGGTTGAGCAATTAAATTATATAAGTCGGAAGATAATCTTCCAGTTAATTCCATAAAACCTAATGCTAAATCTGCACTAATCCCCATGAAATCTCCAGTTATATTTTTAGCAGTGTCACTTCTAAATACAGTAAATATCTCGGCTATAGCTGTTGATAAGTTTCCAGTAATTTGAGCTACTCTACTTGATATATCAAATAATCCAACTATTCTGTCAGTGATATATCCACTGTCTTTTGATAAAAAGCTATCAACTCCACCAACCAGATTTTCAACTATTGTCTGTCCTATACTAACCATGCTTCCTGCAAGCTGTCCTAACGTATATGCAACATTATTAGCCCAGTTATTTGCCGCATTTATAACACTCGGATTAGTGAATATATCTTGTAATTGCTTGCCAATACTTGCAAGATGTTTTTGAGTCCTTTTGATACTAGCATCAAAATCAGTTCCTAATCCATTTTTGAAACCTTTTTTAAGTAAATCTACAAGCTCTAATAATCGTTTCTTCATACCATCTAAAACTGTATTAATTTTAGAATTTGCTTGGTCTATAACAGAATTTGTGCCTGAGCTAATGTTCGGTGTTGTAAGACCACCGCCCCCTCCGGCACCTCCTGCGCCTGCATCACCATCAGACTGTGAAGTCATTGTATTATTTAATTTATCAAAAGCGGCTAATGATTTTGAAGCTGTCTTAGATGCTTTTTTAGTAGCTTTATCATAATCACCAACTGCTGTGGTAGCATCATCAAAGGCACCTGCTGTGTCTGATATAGCTCCACTAACTTGATTAGCACTTTGAACCTGTATACCAAATACGTTGGATAGTACAGAACCTATAGATTTAGCTATAGCAATCATACGACCCAGAACCATATTAAGTGCTTTAACTAAAGGAGTTAATATAGTGATTATTCCAGTACCTAATACTCCTAGAAATTCTTTCCATTGCTCACTTAATACTCTTGTTTGGTTAGCCCATGAATCTTGAGTATCAATGAAGTCATCTCCTATATATCCAAGCTGTTGCATTACATACTGATATCTAAGCATTACTCTCTCAGACTGAGACATCTCATTATATGATTTTGTAATACCTTGGGCTAAAGCAAATTGTTTTAGATTTACTTCAGTCATAACAACACCATATTGCTTTAAAGTCTCTGTTTCACCAGTATATATAGATTTTAATGCAATTGCGGCATATTTATTAGAAGTATTAAAGAAAGATGCCATATTAGCACTTAATTTTGTCAAATTTAGTGCCATATCTTTAGCATCTTGTGAGGAGGTTAGCATTGACTTGCCCATTGCCATGAAGGTAGAACCAGTTTGATAAGCTTCCAGTCTTGAGATTCCTAAATTCTTAATAGAACTATCTGCAAGAGCATCCATTTCACCACGCATATTTCCAAATGCTTTTTGAACTACGTTATCAACCTCAGTTAAGTCTGATGCTACATTAACAGCCTGTTGACCAAAATTAATAAGGGCTTTTAAACTAAATACAACACCTAATGTGCCAATAATTCCTTTTAACGAACTTTTTAAGGAACCCATAGATTTAGTTGCACCATTCATGCTTGTGCTTATCTGGTTCATAGCTTTGGTTCCTGTGTTTCCCATTTCTGTAAACTGAGGTTTGAGATTGTTTAATTCTTTTTTTAACCCTGTAGAATCCAATCCAGTCTCAATTACAACTTTACCATCTGCCATTATCTATGCACCTCCTTTCTATCCAATTAACGCATCCAAAGCATCTTTTTCTGCTTGACTACGTTTATTCTTACGCCTCTTTAAATCTATAATATCTTTATTCTCATTATAAAAAGTACGTTCCCACTTCTCTAATTTTTTATGCTTTGCTTTCTTTTCTCTAATACGAACTACGGTTGAGAACATACCTTCGCCAATCTCATTGAATAATCCAATAAATGTCCACCAGTGCATGTATTTAACATCTCTTACTTCATATCCGGCAATTTTATTAATAGCTGAAAAAATAATCTGCTCATCCTGTTCCCAATCATATAATTGTGGTCGCATATGTTGATTCTGTGATGATTGCTCTGATTGAATCTGTCCACCATCTAAGAACCATAAAGCTTTTTCGTATGCTGTACCAGTTGACTTAGGTATGTTATCCTTAAAAAGAATTGAAAGAACCACCATTATTTTTTCCATGTCTGAAAGTTCGTCATCCATACATGCTTGCATGATAACTAATATATCTCTATAATCTGTGCGGATTTCATAATCAATATTATCAACTTTCAATGTTGTTGGTAACTTACCAATCATATTAATCTACCTGCTTTGTATATTTCTCAATGTGTTTCATGCTCTTTTTAAACTCAGCTTCTGTCTCTTTCTTAATTATTGGCATGAAAGCTAATAAGAATCTTTCAGCAAATGTTACACCCTTATATGAGGATAATGCACTCTGATTTCCAAATACAACTTTACTTGCATTTTCATCATCAAAAAGGGTGTTAATTTCATTCTTAATAAGTTTATCCATCCTATCGAACTCATTTACTATATTAACTTCATTTTCGTTGATACTTGTAAGGTCTTTGATATACTCTTTAATGTGTTCCTGCATTGCTTCAGCACGAGGATATAAATTAATGTCTGAAGGGTTGAATGATATTTGTCCCCTTACATTTCCATTCTCATCTTCTATATCATATGTCTTTAATCCTGTTTCAATTTTAATTCCTGCCATAATTTTTCTCCTTATAAAAATAGGATAAGGATAAATTAATACCCTTATCCTTGTATCTAATCAATAATGGTTTTATGTTCATCATCTAATGATTGTGACTTTATATCGCTAGTCCCTTGACTAGCCTTTTTTGGGTGTAAATGTAGGTACACCACTAGCAATAGTTACTGTACCTTCTTTTCTATTTCCATCAAAGAGTACATCAAATGGAATTGATACTCCTGATGTATCACCACCATAAGACTGTGGCTTAACGATAACATCTTCTACCCATGCCTGATGAGTGGTTTCTGCGGTATCTTTGATAATAACTTCAAGAATCTGAGTCTTACACTTATCACCTTTTAATCTATTCATAGCAATATCCACAAGTTTCTCATATATGCTATCTTCTGGATTAGCATAGTATGGGTCAGCTGACATGCTAGGCTCATAACCATTATCTTTTACTGTTGTCTCTCCTAAAATATTCTTAGTGGTCTCTGTATCAGGATTTAGCTCTACTGACATATCGTCAATATCTTTTCCTATAAGAAACCATGTTGCAGTACCTGTTCCAAAAGAACTATCAATGTAATGCATTAATGCTTCTCGTGCTAATTTCATTTTTATTCCTTCCTTTCCGTGTATGTTATTTTTACTTGAAATTGATATTTAGATAGCTGATTGGTTGTATCAACTAATAATGTTGGGGCATTGGTAAGTACTTCTATTTTTTCTATGTTACACTTTTCTCCAAAATCTAGTCCGGAGTCAATTGATTGGTTATCAATCCATTCGGAAAAATTCTGAACCTCATCCAGTGCTTCCATATTTACATCGCTAGTACCTGAATTGTCATAGCTTGTAATCATGTCTATAGCAAATGCAAGTTCTTTTCTCATTGAACCATCAATAAATTTTTGTACTATACGAACTCCAGGTACACTATTCATTGTTACTGCGCCCACAAACATTGGTGTAGCATTAAAATACATCCAATGTCCTAAAGGCTCATAATTTTCAGTCAACCATTCATTTACTTGTCTATAAAGATTCATAATTTAAACATTTCTCCTTATATATTCAGATACACTCTGAGCAACGATATTTTTATACATCTCAAAAGCAGGAACTTCCCAATGACTTGTTGCAAGTGGATTTTGTTCTTTACTATAATTAAGAGGTATATTCGTTGGAACTTTAGGTACACCAGGTCTACTCCAGAATCCATAATCTTTATCATAGAAAGCACCTTTGCCTGTTATAGAGTCAACATATAGTTTTCCTTCCCACTGATAATGAGCATAAGGTGAATTATATGTAACTTTGAATGGGTCTATTGTAATATTACTAGCTAATATACCTTCTTGCATTGGTGTATATTTGGCAAAATATCTTGACCATTCACTAGCCAAGAATTTTCCTATTTTATCAGATTCAGCTAACCGATGAACTGTAGCAGGTGGATTATAAAGTTTGATAGTAATTTTAGCATTACTCATTACACACCACTCACTTTCAATCTAATAGTTGCTCCATGTTTCTTAGGAACTTCTATGATACTTCTTACTTCACACACCATGCCTTTATGCTTGTTCTTAAGCTGTATAATGCTATTTGGTAGAAAATCTTCATTTATTTCCTTTAAAAATATATAATCTCCTTGTGACAAAGTATAATAAGAATCTTTATTTTCAAGATTTTTCCATTCATCATAAGGCTTATACTTATCATCAAAAGGAATTAAAATAGTGAATGCTTGACCCATACTAACTTGTGTTCCATTAACATCAGTCACACGCTCAATAGCATATTGGATATTATGTAAGAAGCATTTATACCAAACATCAAGTCCAGTTATACTGTCAGTTTTAGCTAATCTATTAGCTATTGTTATTGTCAGTGCATCCATTGTTTTCTACCTCTATAAAGTAATTCGGGATACTCCCATAAGTATTCATTAACTAACTGAATAATCTGTGTATCTATAACACTTTTTCCTTCATTGTTTGTTGCACTATAACCAAAACTTTCAATCCCATTGGAATAACTAGTTAGATTCTGTGCTTGGTCTATATTCATCTGCTCCCAGAAATTTGTATTTAATCTAAAACAAAGATTAAATACTGCTTCTGGGATGATGTCTAATTTTCTGATTCTGCCATTTGTCAGATAATCTAACTTTGCTTCAACTTCAATTTCATGCTGATTAAAGGCGGTTTCATTGAGTGTACCACCTAACTCTTTATATTTGTTATAATCAAGATACATTCAATTCCACCGCCTTTCTATGCTTCGATTTTAGTAGACTTTCGTCCTCGTTTTGGCTTTATTTCTTTCTGCAAAGTTTCAGTTTCATTCTTAATTGTTTCATTGTCTATAGTTTTATGTTCTTCAACATATTCAACAGCACCATGATTAAGATGCTGTTGAATAACCATATCATTATCACTGTTAAGAATTACTCCTGTAGGTAAGAGTAATTGCATAATTTACACTCCTTTATTCCTCAGTGTTAGACTGTACCTGTGTCTTTCCTGCACGTACAACAGTGCTTCCGGTTGCTTCAATCTCTACAATGGCAATCTCATCATTGTCTGTTGCAGTGATTTCGGCTGTACCATCCCAATCAATATAATCAGTTACTGTAGCACCAATCTTTGGTAAATCTACTGTCTTGGCTGTCTTATACTTATAGGTATTAGTACCTGTCTTAGCAGGGCTTACGCTGATTTTAGTTTTTCCATTTGTAGAACCTTTAGATGATGTTACTACGATAACACCCTTTGGTGCGTAATAGAGAATAGTCTCTGGTGTAACACATTTAGTTCCATAATAGAAGAAAAGCTCAACAGCATATGCATTAGACATTGGAATCTTCTCTGCTGAATATGGGTTAGACATAATTGGCTGAGCTACTGAACCGTCAACCTGCACGATAAATTCTACATTCTCTGGCATATTGATTGTAGACATGAATCTAACACCATGAAATGTGGTAAACTCCTCTGCCGCTGTATTAACATTGGCGTTATTAACATTCTCATCCAGGTATTTTCTCATCTGACTATATACAGCTGGTGTAACCTGAACTGATAACATATTTCTAGGAATACCCTGAATGTAATCATTCTTGAGTGTCTCAAGTGTTACGATTGCTTCCTCAATAATATCCTGGATAGCTGTTGTTCCTGATGATGGTGTAAACTGTGTACCTGAGTTCACACACTCACGGAAAAACTCCTCATCTAACTCATTAGCCATCTGCATTGCATGATTGGCACTTCTACGAGTGATGAGACCATCTACACCTAAAAGTGAGATATCTTTCTGCTCAATCTCTTCTACGAACTCCTTATCTCTATCAATAGGAATTGTTACTGTAGCTCCTTTTACTTTCTCTCCTTCTCCACCTCTACGTGCTGTGCCGTAGTCCTTAGATTTTGCATTTGCAAATCTCTTTGCTTCTACTGTTCCGGCAGTTGGGTCTCCAGATAAGTCCTGATTCTTAATCTGTCCTGAAATAGTAGATTTCTGTACATTGTCAAGTACTCCGTCATATGCTTCATCTAAAAGCATTTTACCTTTTGGGTCAAGTAATACCGATAATGATTCAATTCTTGGCATAAGTTTTCTCCTTCCTTATAACTACCATATAATTGGTCTTTCTTTTGGTGTTGGTTCAGGCTTTGGGTCTGTGTTATCACTTGGATTTGTTTTACCACTAAAAGATGGTTTTGGTTCATCATTTTTAGGGCTTGGGTTCTCTGTGATAAATGCCCCAGCATCCTGCTCCTTGTATGCATTTACAAAATCATCAAATCCTAAGATTTTTCCATTTTCCATTGATAACTTTTTAGCTTTCAAGTCGGACATAAATGCCTTCTTTGCTGAGTTAGAAGAAAATTTAAGTTTAGCTGAATTTTCTTTAATAGCAAAGTCATAAGCCTGTTCAGCTAACTGATTCTCATAATCTGTCTTAGCAGTGTTATAAGTTGTCTGCAGAGTATTAAAATTAGCTTGTAAGGTGGCTAACTTCTCTGCATCTCCACCAGCCTCCTTCAGCTGTGTCTGTAAATTAATTAAGTCAGCATCTCTCTGAGCTATATCAGTATCATATTTTGTCTGAATAGTATCTCTCTCTGTCTCTGCTTTGCTTAGCTTAGTTCGTAAAGTATCAACCTCGCTCACTGTCTTGTAATTCTCCAAAACTTCCTTGTCAAAAGCTTCTTTCTTATCCTCAGGAATTTCAATTCCACAAGATTTAAGAATTTCGTAAATGTTTTTCATGTTTTATTGCTCCTTTTCAACTAAAATAATTGTTATAGACCACTTTCTGGTCTGTGGTTTACTTCATATTGTATTATACACAAGTTATCAACATTTGTAAAGTAGTTATTAACAATTTATACACATAGTTATAAACAATTAATCAAACTAAAAAAGTTATCAACAATCTGTTGATAATTATGTGTATAACTTTTTTAGGAGATATTTGAGAATCCTCTTGACATTTTTAGTTTTATGTATTACAATATACTTGTAAATAAGAAATACATAAAAACATTTTTCTAGGAGGTCTTTATATGACAAAATCAGAATTAAACACTTTACAGAAATTAATGGAGAAAGAGGATACTAAAGGAAAGAAATTACTTGACCAGTTCATATGGTTGAATACTTCAAAGCCTAAATATGGAATAGGCAATTATTACATAATAACTGACATAGGGCATAGAATATATGGTGTTCCAATACAAAATAAAAAAGGTAAATTAATTGAAATAAAACATATATCATCAGAGAAGAAATATGTATATGTGTTTGAATTAGAATTTGAGACTACTGATGCAAGGCACTTAACTTCAACCGCTTATGTTACGGAAAGGTACATAGGAAGAAGAGTACGAGATAATCAAAATATTATAACACCACAAGATAAATATGCAGATTCTGTTGGTGTTGGATTAAATGGTGATAGAGCTTGGTAATAATAAAGACCTACTTAATTATGAGTAGGTCTTATTTTTTATATGCTTAATTTAATTGACTTAGGTTTTACTTGCTTTCCTGTATATCCAGGCACATAAGTTCTATCCATTTTAGGAGATAGTCCAGCTTGTTGTGATATAGAATTATATTGTGATTGTAATTGATTTATATTAGCTTTTATCTTCTCAGCCATTTCTGTATCACCCATTGTATCAGCAAAGATATATTTATCTTTTTCCTTTCTAATCGTTGTCTCCATATTTCGCTGAGCTTGTGTAGCCTGATATTTTGTCATTTCTCTTCCATTAATATTTACCGGTTTTTCACTATTAGCTTTATACTGTTTAAGCTCCTTATCAGTATAAGTTGGTTTAGATACACCTAGTATTATTGGAAATGTGTAATGCTTACAATTACAAGTAGATATATGACGCCTTAATTCTTCATTTCGTAGTTCAAATTCTTTTTTGCTGAACTGCTTTCCTTGTATATCTATATGGTCTCTTGCACACAAAGCATGAGCTGATACTTCTACACCATCTGCACCAAATTCTTCTCCAGCTTTTTCTCTGATGCCATTATTAACTTGCCTAACCCCTTCTAATACATTCATTCTAACTGCACTGTCTAATCTTCGTGTAAGACCACTTGCATATGTTACTTTTAATCCTTCATCTGCGTATCTCAGATTAGATTGAAGAGTAGAATCTGTTAATTGCTTGTGTATGATGTTATTATAGGAATCTATACCATTTGTGACAGCATCAATAGCCACATCAACAAGGTTTCTGTAAGGTTCAAATATAACAGTTGTATTAGACATATTCATAAATGTGTTATGTGTTAGACTCTGTACACTTCTAATGTAATTCATCATGTTTTGATTTTGCTTAAAAGGTATCTGTATTCTGTTATGAGCAACATATAGTTCATATGCATCTTTATATACTGATAGCCCACTTAATTCTAATACTTTATCAAGCTCATCTAATGTCTTTCCGGTTTCCTGTGCTAACATATATTCAATAGAGTCAATGTTTTGTTGCATTTTAGACATTTGCTGTAATCTGAAAAGGTTAGAAGGAGATAGTTTTCCTATCTCCTTTATCTGCTTTGCCATAAGCTTGATATAATGAGTATTTATAGCATCAAATCGAGCTGATACGATATAAGCATAATCTGTTAAATCTGCTTCACTAATCATTAGCTGTTATCTCCTTCATTCTGTGTGGGTTCGTTATTATCATTTTGATTATTCTCTAATGTAGTTTCCGGTACTTGTGTGAATAAATCATTTAACTGCTGTTGCTGTTGTGCCTGTTGCATTTTATCTATAGCCAATTGAGCAGTTGTTATAGATTCACCTGTATACCATGCTCTTACTTCTGCCTTGCTTAAAATACCTGCTTGTTCCATTGTGAGTTTCTGCTCAAGTTCTGTATCTGTATCAGTAAGTATACTATCCTTCCAATCAATTTTGGTCTCATAATCACCATCTGCAAAAAGCCCATATAAATCAACAAATACATTCATAGCACTTACTGTATCTAATATAGCACTCTCCAATGCTTCCTGCATGGCTGTAACAGTGATGTAAGTTCTTTGTTTCATTAATTTGATTTCTGTAGCTGTCTTAGCATCACTGTTTGGGTCTGATATAGTACCTCTTGCAAGTCCTATAACATCCTCAATTATACATTTATAATTATTAAGACCTTGGATATAATTATTATCTCTCAAAGATGGAGCCCATTGATTATATGTCTCATCTGAACCTAAATCCAACTTTCTATATAATCTGTTCTTGCACTGGTCTAATTCCATCTGTGTGCCATAATAGTTAGTGGAATATGTGACAGCAGTAGGGTCTACATCAACTGCAAGCTGTCCACCCTCATATTCCCAGTCAAGTCTTGAAAACTGATTATCTGCTCTTTCTATAATGCCTACTGCAGGACTAAATAATGATATACCTAATGGGCTGTCAAAATCTATATTATTTGCAATAGGTACTTTAAAAAATCCATATAATGGTTTATCTACATTTTCAATAGTAACCGGTTCTTGTGATATTGTAGCCCATCTATCTACATCCGCTAATGGAATTTCCTTACCTAACTCCTGCTCTTCATTGTCATCTGACTGTACCAGTTTAGCTTTAAATGCTTTATTCTCAATAACAATCTTATTTTCTGTTTGAGAAAATGTCTGTCTCTCTACCTTTGTATACACGTACTCCCCAGAAACAAATTGGTCATAAAATGCTATGTCTGTAATATTTCCATCATCATCAAAAGCTATAGGTAAGAAATCACCTTGGAAACTAAAATCAAAGTAGATTTTATTGTTTGATATATAAGGCTTTATAATCATACCACCTAATGCAAGGGCTTTTTCTACAGCTTGAGGTAATTTCTTAATAAGCTTCTTTTTATAAGCATCATTTAGAAATTGTGCTCGGGTTGTTATTTCCTCAGGTTGATTAGATTTATCCTCGTCTACATCTTCATCCATTCCAGGGTCAGTTATTCTTGTTTCCAATTCGGATAGCATCTGCTGTTGAAATGAATTACATATCTGCTTAGCTAAACCTAATGAATATATACCCTTATCCTCATCAAGCCAAGGACTTTGATCCTTATACATTTGCTTCCATAACGTAAAAGCATCTGACATAGAAGTGGATACAGTTGTTTCTTCTATATCTATTGCTTTAGTGATTGAAGTGTATCCCAGCATCTTGTCAATCGCCTGTTGTATTAATCGCAGTAATTTTTTTATCATCTTTGTTACTCCTTTCATATTTAATAATATTCATTATTATAATTATAAATGTTGATAACTAATAACACAATAAAAAGTTGTATTATCTGCCTCGCCTCTTCCATACTTGCTCCATAGCATATCTTGTCATATCTATTGAATGGTTATCTTTATCCGGATAATTAGAAGTTGGATTTCCATCTTTATCCAGCTCATACTCATACTTCTTAAATTCCTCAGAAGTGTTAGGACAACGAACTGGGTCTATTACTATCTTAATTAATGACTGTAACCACTTCATTCCATATCTTACACTATCTGGTCCTTTTTCTGCCGCTCGTGCATTAATTCCATAGCTTCTATAATCTGCCACTGATTTCTGTTCTGCACTATCACAAGTCACCACATCAAATCTGCCTAAATGGAAATCATCTAATAACACTTGAGCAGTATCTTTATTCTTCATCTTATTAGCTCTAAATTCCTCAAAGATGTATAGTGTCATTCTTGCACTATCATAATACATGCATCCATAATGGAATGGGTCAGGATACCAACCCCAGTCAACACCTCTGTATAGCTTATCCCATTTAGCAATCTCTTTATCTGTGATTTGTCTAATATCAAGATTATCAAATACCTCAGTTCCGTTTCCAACTGGTATTCCTAAATACTCATGCTCATATGCTTTAGGGTTTACTTGCTTCAGCCACTCCGCATCATCTATAAATTGTTGTCCTAGCCATTCAGGTGGAGCTTGTAAATATGTTGTATGAGATACGACAGTATCAGGTCTTAGTTTTTCTTTCTCTATATAATCATTAGCCCAATTCTGTCTTGACTTAGGTGGGTTCATAGACTTAAATACTATAAAGTCATTACCACCTCGGATAACAGACTGCTGAACTTTTCTTATTTCTTCTTCGCCTGCAAACTCATCAAACTCCTCAAACCACAAATAACCTATATATCCAAAAGGCACTTTGATAGATTTAGACTTTGCCGCTTTATCCAATCCCTTAAATATAATTCTCTGTCCGGTTCGTAGATATTCCGCTCTCATTGGAGATTTAGTGAGCTTCCAATCACTTGCTACACCTAATTTATCAATAGCCCATTCAATTTGTGCAAATACAGAAGTCTCTAATGTATCTCCTACTTTTCTATAAATGACTGCATGCTTCTCAGCATTTTCCTTTTTCATCATATTAAAAACTATTTCTATAGATACAAATGAGGACTTCAAAGAACCTCGTCCACCAGTCAAGTCATAATATGTGTGCTTATGTTTTTTTATATCATTGTGAATATTATAGAAAGCTGAACCTATGCAATTAATAAGTGATGTCTTTTTACTCTTCATTATCTTCCTCTTCCAACTCAGTATCATCTGGAATATCATCAACTATAAGAACCCTTGCATCCACATTGATATTCTTAGATTGTACATCTAATCTACGTGCCAGCTCAGAGGCGGCTCGTGTTCTATCCTGTACAGATACATCCATATCAAACTGGTCTTTCTGTTCCCCTCTCATAACAGAAGTAAGGTATTCCATGACTTCCTGGATGTCTGCAATTCTGCATGATTGCAACCTTTCATTTATAGCGTTGATGTATCTCCTGACATTATTTTGTTTTAACAATCTACATCCGTGTGCGGCGGCTGTCTTCACACTATATCCTGCACTTATTGCTGATTGTGTTATATTATTTGTTTTCATATATTCTTGTACAAATACTATTTGTCTATTGTTTAATAACTTCTTTGCTTCTATTTCTTTATCTGTTTCTTTAGTCATTATCTTTCACCTCATCCCATAGATTTTTCAATGTTTTTATCACTTTTATTTGTGATGCTGTTTTAATTAATTCTTCTTTTCCCTTTTTTACTTTATACATTTTTATATATCTATTTTGCTCTTGAGAATAGAATTGATATGTATTTATACATACTATTATATTTTTTGATTTTAGAGCTGTTTGTAATTTATACATTAACTCCCTGGTATTCATTATCCCGCCTCCTTTTTTATGATTTTTAACATATAATGTATTATATTTGTTAATTATTATAATATGTTTTGTTAAGGTTGTAAATAAAAAGTAGGTGGTATATTTCTATACCGCCTACTTGATGCACTTTGATTTGTATTATGGATTTTATATGTTAAATTAATGGAGAAGTATTATCTAACCATGTTGACCACCCCCTTTATGTAATATATGCACTCTTGTCTTATCTACAGTCAGCTCAACAAATCCATCTCTTATCTTATATCTAAAAGTACATTTATTGTCTGTCTCTGTATATGCATATACTGTTAATGCGATATTATCCAATATGATTTGCATATATGTTATCGCCTCCTTTTTATTTATTATAACACGATAACCAAATATTTTATATGCTAATCTACACTGAAATAATGGTTTTTATAATGGAACTTAGGTGTTCCAAATGAATGATAATGAGACATTCTAAATGCTGTTATCTCATTGTCAAGCTGACTTTCAAGTTCTGTATTTATAGCTTTGTATGTTTCTTCTGTTGGTGTAACATCATATATTTTTCCATTGCTTACCACTTCAAATTGATGTTTCTGCATTATAACATCTTTTACAGTGTTTGGATATTTATCTGAATCTACTCTATTTAGTATTACATCTACAACATACTGTTTTCCAATAAATCCTTCTGTTCCGGCTTCCGACTCTATACATTTTGCAAATAACTCATATTCATCATTGTCCATCCAGTAACTAGGATGAACTTCACAAGATTGAACTATATTTGTATCATTCTCTTCTATGTATGGTGTAGCTGTAGCAACTTGTTTATTACTTTCCGTGTTTTCTGCATATAAATCATCCTGTGCTGATTTTACTGTTGTGATAAAAAGTATCCATACAATTATAAGAATACTTATGCTTATTATATTACGTTTCTTTGTCATTGTTCTCCTCCCATAATCTTTTATGATTATTTTCTTTTTGCCATTTTCTCCAGCATGTTATCCCCATACCTCTATTAATAGCTTCTTCCGTTCTTAGCTTTCTTCCGCATCTTTTGCAAGTTGTCTGTTTGGCTTCATTCATTAGATTTCTCCTTATGTGGACTTGATATACAAGTCAAATAATATATGCATTTTGGGGTGCAATTATATTCTTTATCATAAGCACATTTACGACCAATAAGCTCAGTGCTAGATATCGTTCTTGTTTTCATATTTTTCTCTCAACTTTCTTAAATATTCTAATTGCTCTTGGTCTTCCTTCTCCCTTTCTTGCTTATTTACCGGAGAAAGCAAAATTAATAAAATAACCATTAATGCTGATATTATTAACAGCAACAGTAATAATACTAATATAACTAATATAAACCAGGTATTCATTTTTCACCTCTTATTCTTCAGACACCCAACGCTCTACCTGCTCAAGGTTGCACTCGATATAAGAATCACATACATCACGAAAAACTGCGATTTTTTCAGTTTTTCCACCCCATGTATGAGTTTTAAATTTTACGAACCAAGCACTACGACTAGCCCATCCACACCAATATTTCTTTCCAACAACTAATTCATTTGCTTTCATTTTTATGTCCTCCTGTTTTTTATGTATTTTGTTCTTTGTTTTATTATGTTTATATTGTAATACATAAAACTATATTTGTCAATAGTTTTTTATAAAAATACATAAAATTTATTGAGCAAGGCATGATAAAACAGCATATTCAAGAGCTATATCTTCATCTATAGTTCCCATCTTAATTCCAGACTCTATTTCCTGACATTTAAGCATGTTCCTTTTTACTTCTGCTATACTATATCCTCCTACATTCTTAGTACAGCCATACAACTCTCCTTTTGTCATTCCAGTTCTTTCCATAGCGCCTTGCTTATTGCTTCCCAATCCTTGATATGCTAATAAGTTTCTAAATCCATTATATAAGATTGATACAATCATCATAGCAGGCTCACCTTTTCTTTTAGCTTCATCAAGTTTCTGTATAGCTGTTTCTGGATACCCACCTAATACTGCATTAGTTAATTCAAAGGTTATATCGCCTATTTCTTTATGAAATAATCCTTGTTTATCTAATTGCACAAAACAACTATCAATGGTTAAGTCAGTTCTAACAGACGAATATTGCTTAATCTTATCTATTTCCATAAGTATTCTACCATAATCATAATTGCAATATTCAACTAACTTGCTTGAATTTTTCTCACTTAAATCGGGTAAATCTTTAGATATGTATGTTTGTAACACTCCTCTACTCAAACGTGCAAATTCAACTAAATTTTGTTGATTCTTCTTTACAAGCGCTGAACGTTTATCTAAGCTATGATATCTAAGAACGATATAATCTTTAGTTGGTGTATTTCGTACAGTTTCCCAACTATCCTCAGCTCTTAAAAATGCCATATCATCCTGAACTACATATAATCTAATAGATTTATCAAACCTCTTCTTGTTTATATTTTGCATTATATATGATACTGAATCTGCACTTATGCGTTTAGTATTTGTAACTTCTAATATATGTGTTAGGTATATATTTAGAATTGTTTGTTCTTCCCCAAATAGTATCAAAAAATGTGGAATATCATTGGCTGATATACGTTTCATTAAATTTACAAGCTCCATGTTTTATTTCCTCCTGTTACTGTGTAGCATGGTGGTGATAAAGTGATAGGTACAAAGGTTACAAGATATATAATATGAGTGGGATATTTAGCTCTTAAACAGTTCATTTTCTTTATTGCCATTGATTTATTCTGATAAGCCCCACCTCTGGCATTAAAATACATCCGTTCTTCTGTCAGGTCTTTTATAGTATATAATTCCATTAGAATAGCTTTCCTTTCTTTTTAGATGTCTGCTGAGTCACATGAACAGCTTCAGAGAATGAGTTATTGTGAATAATATGATAAGTAATATGATACAAATACTCTTTATCATGCTCGTTAAGATTATAATACAAATAAAATCCGGTGCTTCCATCAAAATCATTCCCAAAAGCATATCCATATTCTGTGTCTGATATATCCCCATGTTCTTTATGCATACTCACAAGCTGTTTACAATATCCATCAAATAATGAGTCATCTATTAGATTTTGACTTAATTCATAATAAGCTATGGAAAGTATTATTATTTTTCTTTGCAGAAAATTGATACAAGTGAGTTTATCCCATCTTCTTGGAAATTTTTGCATTTTTAATCACCTCATCAATATATTTCTGACAAGCTTCTATACAATCTTCTTGTGTTTTAAATTCTATTCCATCCCATAAGCTACCGTACCTTATATCTCTTTCATCATTGGAATTTAGATAATAATACCAAACATCTAAATTTGGTAAATAATGTATATAACATTCAAACTTTTTATATTTACCTTTATAAAGTTTGCTTGCATAATAATTTGGAGTAACATCTTTAAGTCTCATTTTTTAATTTCCTCCAGCATTCTAATAAGCATACCCTCTATACTTGATTTCTTGTTTATTGTGTTTCTGCTTAATTCTTCCTTACATATAAATATAGCTTTTAAACAGTCAAACGACTTATGTATAAGTGCATTTGCCTGTGCATTATACAATCTTTTTTGAAATACTTTAAAAAATAATAAGCAATCAATCTTATCTGTCTCTGTCTGTTTAGCTTTTAACTGTGTACAAGCTTTTAATAGTTTAGTACCACTTTTTTCCCTCAGAGCTTTTAATACATCATCCGCACAATCTTCCGCTCTCTGCACTTCTTCATGTGCAACTTGTAGTTCACCTATATTAGTGCAGTACTCAAGCTTTAATTCATCATCACTAACAGAACTCAATTCCTGTATTGAATAAGGCTCCATTTTAATAACTGTTCCCCTGCTTTTAATAGTACCTAACATATTATCAATATTATGAACTGTCATTATAAAATAAGCATTATTAGGTGGTTCCTCCACAACTTTAAGAAGTGCGTTTTTTGCTTCATTTTTCATATCATCAGCATTTCTAAATATATAACAAGTTGATTCTGTAATAGTATAAGCATTTTCTATTGTTTCCCGGACATCTGCAATACTATTTCCCATAATTATACCTTTAGCATTTATCATTTTTATAATGATTTTTGCAAGTGTCAATCTACCGGAGCCTTGTGCTCCGGATATTATTATGAATCTGGGAATAGACTTATTACATCTCCATTTAATAATAGTATTTATATTATTTTTCTGTCCTATCATTTTCCTGCCTTTCATATTCTTCCATAGTTGGTCTTTTTCCATCTAAATCATCCCAACTATAAAGCTTGTGATTTTCGTCTTGCCATTGACTCTTGTAACAATTTCTACAACTACATCTTCCACTTAACCAACGCATTTCTTTATAATACTCCGGCTTTCCACAATGCGTACAAATTATAATTCTTCCCAGATATTTGTATAATTCGCTCATATATCTACTCCTTTCCACAATAAATCAAGATAGATAATTCTACTAAAGTCTTAGGGTCACTATCCCATTTAATCTGACTATTCAAAGAAACTACAAAGTCCATAACATTGAATAATGTATCATCAATAAGCTGTTCCAATTCATTTTCAAGTGTATTAGGCAAGCTAATATAAGTAAAATTCTTATACAAGGCATACTTTTCCACCTCAAGAACAAACTTTGCAAAGTCTTTCATAAACTGCTTTACATCTTTACCCGCATTATATACATTTTCTATTGTAGTAATAGCAGTTCCTTTTTCTTTATTCTGTAAGGCTGTTAAGAATAATATAAATGTATTATAATCTTCACCACCTATAGTTTTTAAGACATTTTCCAGTGTTAAATCGTGGGATAATGAAAGACATTTATCTAATAAGGTAATAGCATCTCTCATTCCGCCGTTACAAACCTTGGCAATATATTCTAATGCTTCGGGATATCTTATTATATCACTAATATCCCTAAGGTCAGGGTCATTATAATCTTGGGAGTTTTCAAGTACACAAATATGCTCCAATCTTTTTACAATTCCTTCATTACTTATCTTCTGGAAATTGTATCGTTGTACTCTTGAAAGAATTGTTGCAGGTACTTTCTGTGGGTCAGTAGTACAAAAGATAAATATTGTAAATTTTGGTGGTTCTTCCAATGTTTTTAATAATGCCTGCCATGCCCCATTTGACAATGAATGACACTCATCCACTATGAATATCTTATACTCTGCATCAAGTGGTTTTCTTTTTGCATCTTCTATAATCTGTCGTATATTATCTACACCACTATTACTTGCCGCATCTACTTCAATAGGATTTCCTTTTCCATCATTTATCATATTTGCAAATATTCTGGCACTTGTAGTTTTACCTGTTCCAGCAGGCCCCGTAAAAAGATAACCATGCTGAAAAGTTTTTGTCTCTAACTGGTTCATTAAAATATCTTTGATTGCACTCTGTTCAGTCATATCCTCAAATACTTTTGGTCGATATTTTACTGCTAATGCTTCCTTTGCCATTATTATAATTCCTCCTTGAATTTTAAATATTCTAAAAATTGTCTTTCATTTAATACATACATATCAGTTTTATCATCAGGTGAAAATCTAAAAGCTAATACAGCTTCTTCCTTTCCCTGTTCAAATGCTTGCTCATTCATTTTTTCAAGCCAGTTTTTCATAATAGTAAAAGATTTTCTTTCTATTGCTGGGGTTTTAGCCTCTATAAAGAATTTATCTGTATGTACATCACCTCCACCGAATTTTGTTCCACCGGAATTGCTTTGTACTTTACCACCGGTTACTTTTGCTATATGCTGTTCTTGTTTATCTGAAAAACATCTAGTTGTCATCTCGTATTATCGCTCCATTCTCAATTTGTCCTATAGATATCGGGGTATTGGAATCCCACCATGCATTATTAATATGAATTGAGTTATTTATACAACATATACTCAAATAAAACTCTTTGCTTGTATCATATTGCCTAGCAATATCCCTTATCTCTTTTACATGCTGTAAAATAAGCATTTCACATTCTTCTCTTGTCATTTTATATTTCCTCCTAAAACTCAAGCTTCTTTCCAAATTGTATTGATTGCAGTGTAGGCTCATTATAATGACACGATACCTCGGTAACCACTGCAATTACATAATTATTCTTCATAACATCATCATCGGGAAATGCTCGGTCAATAGCTTCAATCAATTCTTTTTTTGTTACTCTTCTTGTGCTGTTACTTGTAATACTTTCCATTTTATATTTCCTCCCATTCTTTTATTGCAGATTTAATCACGTAACCTGTCCAACTTATATCATCAATCTGTTCCATAATGTGTTTCAATTTTTCTTTAGCTTCTTCCTCACTTTCTATTCTTATTAGTCCTACTTTTTCACTACATTCTGATCCTATTCCATATAGCTTAGAAATTGGATTTGTAAGTGTTTTTCCACATACAAGACATTTTGATGTAGGTTCTGCTTTGCCTTGTAAACTCATATAATACATTCCTCTTGTTTCTTTTATAACTTCCCCTTGCATAATACATAATGGCATTGGAACACTATTATTCCACTTATCTTGAAAATCAAAAGTAGATGTTGCTGGTTCTGTCATATATTTCTTAACAGTGATTTTATAACTTTTACCAACATCCATTTTATTGCTAATATGCTGTGTGGCATATGTTACTCCACAATGTCTTGTTGGGAGGATAAACTCAAATGGCTTACCCTCTTCAAAATTCATATCTTGAAATCTATGAATTTGTTTAAATATTTCTTTCATTGGTTATCCTCTCTACTTGCTCTTGTGTGAAGAATGCAGATTCTTTTAAAAAATATCTTCCGTTGTCAACTTCTTCTTTATCTCCATCCTCGTTTTCAACTTTCTTTGTTGAACGTTTCCACACTGTAATCTTATGCTTTGACTTCTCGCCTTTTTTAACTTGATAACCTAACTTCTTCCATTGTGCATATGTATGTAAGATTATTTTAGTTGGGTCTAAATTATTTAATTGCATATATCCTAATATAATTGCTGTATTTGTCATGCGCGTTCCTCCATCTCAGGAAGTTTCAAGCTCCCATTTTTTGTAAAGTTTTAAAATCCAAATTCTGCTCTTAAATTCATTGCATATTTTAACGCTAATGATGAACCTGCAAGAAGCTTACCACTATTAGTTATTTCAGCACAATAAACATCTCCAAATTTCTTATTTGTAATAACAACCTTATTTCCCTGTACATTTACCATAAAAGCCTTGTTTTCAAATGTTCTCATATCTTTGTTCCTCCTGTTTTTATGTATTTCTTATTTACAATTATATTGTAATACATAAAAGTATATTTGTCAACACTTTTTTATAAAAATACATAAAAAAGTTACCCACAATTTAATGTGGATAACTTTTATGAAATGTTGATAACTATTTTCTTCCTTGCGTCCTATCCAATGCACCCTTCATACCACTTCTGGAAACATTTCCACCGGATTTAGCTTGTTTTGCCTTCCACCCGTTCTTTGTATTGGATATAGATATTGCCTTAGATGTATCTCCATTTGGTAATAGCTTAGTTTTATCTTCGGATAATGAAACATCATAACCTCTATTATGCATATCTTTCACAATTCTTTGTGCAACTAATTTTTTTGCATTTGCATTTGTACCATAATTATCAAATTTACCTGTTTTAAAATAATCTTGGACATCATTAGCAGATGGTGTAACAGTTCCCACCATAGTTGAGCCTGCGAATGTTCTAAACTCTCGCAATCTTCCAACATTTTTCAAACCAAACTCAGATTTATATGTGTTTCCACCTGCCCCAACCTGTTTATTAATAGAAGAACCTCTTCCTCCCAATATAATCAACTCCTTTCTTTTACAAAACTACAATATGCAGTTATAAATGAAATAATTTGTTAATATAAAATAATCTATTGTTGTTTGATATAAACATATTTTCTTCCATCTCTAACTTCCATGTCCAATACCTTATATTTTCCTCCTGATATATGCTCTTGTTGATTTTCAAAATATTGATTTCTATAATGTTTATTTACTTGTAATGAATTTTTCTTTCCAAGCATTACAAATACAGCAGGCTTATTTCCTCCTAATCCTTCCTCTTCTATAGACTCGTTTACAAAAGAACGCCTAGAAGAAAATCCTCTATAATTTCCATTGAATTGGAAAATTTGTCCTTTCTCTAATTTGTCTGCAGTATAATTAGAATCTTCCACTCGGTATAATTTTTGTTCGGTTGCCTCCATATGGTTTTTCAAATAATCCAGAGCCTTTTTAGACATTGCTTCCGAAGGTGAACCATAACCTCCCCCAACATACGTCTCTAATTCATTTGCAAACTCAGAAGATGTCATTGCTTTAGATGAACCTTTTCCACTACCTGAGCTTCTTCCACCCATATTTAATCAACTCCTTTCTTTTTATATTATACATTATAATTTACAAAACTACAAAATGTATCTATATATGATTTTAGTTTATCATAACTTTTTTAGGACATCTCAATAATATATGACTAGGTTGCAATCTTTTTTCCATATATTTAGCACAATATATAAAATTATCAAATACCTGTGGATTCTTAATACTCCCCACTGCTGATAGCATAATAACACTATCTTTTGGCATTCCATCAAGACACCATTCTAAACTATCCTTTGTTGACCAATTAGGGGATGGAATAACTGTAATTCCTTGCATTTGACACATTCTGGCAAACCACAAATTCCGATAATGATTGAATCTTTGCAAGGGTTCAGGCATATCTGTATAAAGACTAAAATCTGGCATCACAATCCCTTTATAGTCTTTCAGTACATCAATATATCTTTGAGAGCTGTTCCATATTCTGTTGAATAAATAATCCTGTATATAGAAGTGCACAAAGTAATCTTTATCTTGATTAGATAAAGCATAATTGAAAGGCAGTGTTCTCAGTCCTCGCCTTGGTATAAATAACGACTTTAAGGGTTCCAATATCGGGAACCCTTTATCTGTAAATTCCATTTCAGATGGTGTCTTATACCAATTCAATATATCTTGTCCGTTTAGATATGCATTACTCTTCATTTAATAATTTCTCCAATTTTGAATAGAAATCTTTATAATTATCATTTTCTTTTAGGTACTCAACTAGCTTGGATTTACCTTGATATTTGCTTAATACTTCACCAGTTTCTATATCAACCAATGAGAACCATGCCCCACCTTGTACAACTAATCCCATCTTGATAGCTACATCAACTGCATCTGATACATAATCAATTCCTTCAAGATATTTCAGAGTGTAAAATCCTACTTTTCTATCAGGTCTGCATACTTTAGATTTCACTAATGCTACATTCACTATATTTCCTGCTGGATTCTCACAAGCTCTTGAAAGATTATTACCTTTTTCATCAATGTAGTTTCCTTTTCTAAATTCAAGTCTTGTACTACATGCATGTCTCCAACATCTTCCTCCTGTTGTAGTGGTTCCTCCATATGGACTATTCATATCATCTCTAGCTTGATTGATTCCGATAAATGTGGTTTGTGTTCTTGCAAGAACTGGAGTTATTTTCTTGCTAAATTCAGTTAGTGCCATACTTACTCCGCCATATGTTCTTTCTCCTATCTGCTTTTCGTTTGCCTGCATTGATACCATAGCACCTATTGAATCTAAAATACCTAGGCTTATTTCTCCACTATCTATTAGTTCTATCGTCATATTAAAGACTTCTTCTGCCCCCATACTATCAGGGTCAAGATAGATTATATCGTCACAGTTCAATCCTAACTTAGTAGCCCAACAAGAGTCAAATGTATGCTCAATATCTACAAATAACACTTTTTTATCTGGAAACATCTTTTGAGCATTTCCAGCTACATCAATAGCCGTAGTAGTCTTTCCACTTCCATCTGCGCCATAAAACTCTGCTATTCTTCCAACTGGAATACCACCATATGTCATATAATTTAATCTGCATGATGAAAAAGGAATCTTCTGTACTTCTTGAAAGTCTACTCCTAACTGAATATTTCCTACTTTCATTTTCTTATTTAAGTCTTTTATAATTAAATCAAGATTACTCATCGTTCATTCTCCTGTTCTCTTATTAGACAATAATTGTAAACCATACAGCCATCACAAGTCTGTCTTTGACATCCTTCCTCTAAATAATCCGCTCCATCTTCCATATATTCCGCTTCGCTCATTCTTCATCACTCCTTTATTTTCATAAATTATCACGCATTTTTAATTCATTGAGCCATTCAGTTTCATCAATTTCATTCCAATTAACTGCATATTCTTCACCAATTCCAACAGGAATAAAATTACCTTCTAAATCTTCTGCGACTAAACAGGGCGAATAATACATATCAGAATTTACTTCTCCTAATATGTGCATTTTCTTTCCTGTGCTATGTTCATAATGTTTGCCAACTTCAAATATCATTCTTCATCACTCCAATCATTTTGCAATTCTGTTATAAAGTCCTAGTTTTTTATTTTCTCTCTCTCAGATTATTTTCCTTTCTTTCCGGTTATGATTAATGCAAGTATAACAATTAATACTAGCATACTAAATGCACCTACAATTACACCTAAAATGAATGGGTTTACATACATAATTCTTTTTTCCTCCTTTAGCTTTAATCTCTGTCATTCTCTTCTGTATACTTTTCTAACCAATGTCTGTCCAAATCGTTTTGAGTATTTATTCCCAATAAATCTGGATTGTCAAATATGTTACCAATAACTTCTACTTCAAAACTGTGAAAGCTCCACAAATTCCACATTGCACCAACTAAAAATACATCTGATTTAACACAAATCCAAGAGAACCGATAATAGTTATTCTGATAAAAAACTGCATAAAAATTACCATATATATCTCTAACAATGTCATTCTCCCAAATCAACTTACCATTCTTGTCTTTCAAGCCTGTGCATTGACAGATTGTGGATTCATCATTTATAAAAACCATTACATTTTTCTTTATATCTCTTATATAAAGTCCATCTGGTTCTTTTACGATATTTCCTATATGCCATTCATTAAAATGTTTTGCCTTAAATAAATATCTATCTTTCATAATCATTATCTTCTTTTCTACTTACATATCATTTTCTAAATCATCCACCCATGCTTCAAAATGCATATTCAGATTTTTTACCGTTACATCAATTTGATTTACATCACCTTCTTGTTTACTCAAGTAATTAGCTATTTCTAGCATATTAATGATGATATCTTGTTTAGACATATTTTCTCTTATTTTTTCCATATTTTTTGTCCTTTCTTATGCACCATATCTTTCTAATTCCTTCAGAATCTTCTCAGCTTTAATATTGTGTTCGTTACATTTTTCAGATAATAAATTCATTATTGAAAGATAAAATTTCGTTACAGCAAGATGAAATCTAAGTCTAACTTCATTCATTTCCCCCACCTCTCAATTCTTTCAGTTTTGCTTCTGCTTCGGATTCGTTCAAGAATACCGACTTGCCGATTTCACTTTCTGCAAAACTTCCTGTGATGCTTCCGCTTGAGTTTGCATAATAGAATACGGCTTCTTTTGTTGTAACAGGTTCACAAATGTATTCTTCGCATTCACCAAATGAAAAGGCTGTTATTGTATATGCACAAGGTCTGCCATAGTCATTATCCCATACTGTATCTCCCACCTTACAAGGCAGTTTCAAAAGTCTGTCCTGTTCCTCTAAATCCTCATATTTGCCTAATTTTTCTATCAGCAATCTCTTATAATCGTAACTGTTCCTTCCACATGGCAAGCTGTCAGAAGCCCCATGTGTTCCGTCTGAATATGTCTTTGTTAATCTCTCCATTACTGCTCCTTATCCGGAAGTTTAGCTAGTTCGCATACTGTACACATCTCACCAGTCCATGATGTTTTTCCATGATTCCAAGCGTAAACTCTTCCATTCTCATATCTCGCAAAATGCCTTTTAACCCACTGGTGAATACCATTATACGTTACTAGTATCGGTGTATCAACTGCAACTTTTGACCAGTCGACGGATAGTTCAACATATTCGCTATTCGCCCATTTTTTTCTTAAGTCTCTACAAAATTCATTGTCATTAAACCTGAATAAACACTCTTTACATGTTGTTCCATGACACCTCATTGGCTCTGATGTCACTTTATTAACTGCTATTGAATCACCCTTACAAGCAATATCCAGAATCTGTTCTGCAAATTTCTCTCTATTTGTCATAGTCTTTTACTCCTTTCCCATAATCTGGCATGTGTTTAAACCTCTCGTATGCCTTATTATCTCTGTGTTTTTCCATGTAGGCTTTTTGCTTATTATCGTTTGAATGCTTTATATGAGCATTTTGAGTACTATCATTATCCCATGCATAAATCATCTACTATTCTCCCTCACTATGATTTATATATCTGCTATTTGAAAGTTCCATTTCTGTAATACGTTTATTCATTACTTTTTTTAAGCTATTAAGCATTTCATACCCTGTATCCATTCTCAATTTTACTTTTTTATATGCTCTTGAATAGATAGCAAGAGTCATTGTTTCTGCTTGTGATATAAGCTCTGCTTGTGCCGTTTTATCTGCGACTGTTTTTCCTGTAGCTTGTTCTCTTGCTTTTGAATATACTTCTTGTCTTATAGTTTTACAAGTATCTTCTTTAATACCTAAATCTTCTTGTGCAGAACCTGTAAAATATAATATATTTGCTAATTCTAATATATGCTTCTCTAATGTATCATCAGTTAAAGAATTATTTTCTCTCAACTCTAATCGTATAACTGACATTTCTACATCAAGTGGCTTACAATAATTATTTACAAGTTTATCAGATATTTCCTTGATTGTATCACTTATATTATCCACTTTTTTCATTATAGATTCAGCAGTTTTTGGTTGTTCGTTATTTACTTTTGTTCCTTCTCTCCGACTTGCCATTTACTACACCATCCTTTACTTTTAGTTATAGGTTTTTCAACCGAAAAATAATCACAATCTATTCTTGTTATTGAGAATGGTAAATCTTTATTAATATAAGCTAATTGACCATTTACCCTATCAGTAATATCTTTCATATCTGCCATGTACTTACATACAGATTTTTTATCACAATTAGAACAACGATTAGTTACTTTCTCTACCATTATAATGCCTCCTTCCATATTCTGCTATCAACAATGCCTCCGCCATTCCGTCATGGTCTTTCTTGCATCTGTCTGTGGCTTTTAGGTTAACATTTGGAAATAATCTCTTGCATACTTCAATAGATGTATTTTTATCAGAAGTACAAGAAAATTCTTTCTTCCATTTCTGCGGTGTAACAAGTTCATAAGGTATTCCGTATGCTCTTAATACGCCTTGAATAAAACCAAAATTCATGCCGAAATTGAAAGTGCTTGATACTCCCTGTTTAGGCATTGCATGAACGTGCTCAAGATAACAGATTACATCATTCTGCCAACATTTTGTACATACTAATCCTAGACTATTTATTAAAACATCATCAGAGTACGGATATGCTTCGCTGTTATTTTTACCATCACCTATGCAAGCTATTCCACCATTTTTCCCCGGGTCAATTCCTATATATATCATTGTTAGTTATCCTCCTTATACCATTCAAATACAGCACTATAATCGCCTTCAAAATATGTATAAACACACTGAGTGCAAATTAGCTTATGCCCATTACATGATACAGAACCTTCTATATTAACTTTTTTTACCACATAAAACACAAGTATGTCTTATTTGCCCACTATAAGTTATACCATACTGTCCGAATACTCTTACATTTTCTTTATCAGCTTCTTCATTTATTTCTGGCAATTTGTCAAATAAATCCATAAGAGGAGTTCCATTGAATGTTGTTTTCATTTTTATCCTACCTTTCTGCAAACTGACTTATATTTGCACCATTTACAGTTTCTTGTATCTTCTGTCTTTGGAGGTGCAATCATTCTTTCAACATATCCTTCACATTCTGAAATATAATTGCACAACCAATTTTTCATATCCTGAGTTACTTCAAACACTTCTGGAACCTCAAGTGTGCAGATGTCTCTGTTTTCATACATAACAAAGGCTTTATCCAAATCTAAAACAGTACAATAACAGATTACTTGATTGTGGTGCTGTTCTAAACAGTGGTCATTCAACTGATTATATTTGAATGATACTACATTCTTGAACTCCCAAAGAAAATCCTCATTTGTAGATATTCTCCTTATAATTCCATCACATCTAAAAGATAAGTTTAATGCAGTATCTATAAGATGTGTTTCTGCTCCTTGCTTTTCTTTTACAACTAATGATTTACATTTGCCGAACTTCTGTTTTTCTTTTACATATTCTGCAACATCAAGATATTTCCAATCGTATCCCATTTTCTGTAAATTCAACAAAGCATTTTGTAATGCCTCATGCCTTGCTGTTCCTGTATCTGCCATTCCTGTTGAATTATATTCTACAACCTCTGGGTCTTGTGGTGCTCTTGTTCTTGTAAAATACATATTTCTCATACAATGCAAGGAAGATGGCTTATAATAATTACTTCCTGTCCTTCTTCCTTCTTGTTCGGTTCTTTCAATACAACTCATAACATCCGCCAGAAACTTCTTATTTGCTGGAAGTTGTGGCTGGTTATTATTTATTAAGTTTAATAATCGTCTACTCATTTATTACTCCTTATTATTCAAATTGCTGTTCAAATATCTCTCCATCTTTACATACTTTTATTTCCTTTATACAATGACCTTCACCATCTAATATATAAGTGACTGTATACAGAAACTTATTCATATAGTCTACTCTTTTTACTATTATATTCTTATCTGCATAAATAAGTGAAATGTTCATGTTTTTTAGTCTCCCTCCTTTATAAATAGTGTTTTATGTGTTATCGCTTCACATTGTCCACCTTTTAATCTCCCGTTTATTAATATAAACTTACGATACCATCTTCAGAAAGCATTATGCCTAAAGGAATAAGCTTATTATGGCATTCTTCAAATGTTATATCTTCCATAAATCCTGCCATTAAGATATTCTTTACTTCACTTGTATATCTCTCACTATTTTTTACTTCTTCTTTAATTTCTGTTAATTTCATTTTTATGTCCTCCTGTTTTTATGTATTTCTTATTTACAATTATATTGTAATACATAAAAGTATATTTGTCAACACTTTTTTATAAAAATACATAAAAAATCCTCCTAGTATTTAAACTAAGAGGATTTTTCCAGGAGGTAAACGCAATGAACGAAAAGAACGGCTAGGAAACCTATCCTAATCTGTCACAACTTTATTATAATACAGATTAATAATTTTGTAAAGTATATATGCTTATTCAGATTTATTATCTAATTCTTCATCTTCAAGCAAAGCTATAACCTGTGTTACTTTTCCGCTTTCAATCTTCAAAGCATTTTCGTTTCCATAGCAAATCTTTACAGTATCGTCTGGATTAGCTTGCAACTGTTCTTTCAGCATTGGAATATCTACACAGCATACAAATGGTTCAAAATCCTTGCTTTCTACATAGTTAATAGTCTCTGTTGAAGCATCCTTTTTACTATGAATATTGATATCCTTTCTTCCGAATGTGAAATATGCTCCATTCTTATCATAAGGCTCAATGAATAATGCAAGTCTATCAAGTACGGATAAAAGTAAATCCTTTGGTACTTTGCAAGAAGATGTAAATGCTTCATCAAGATAAGCGTTTACTTCAGTTGCTGGGAAATCTTCAATTCCTTCCATTAATGCACCATCAATAATCACATCATCTGTCACAAACTGAATACTCGTTCTTCCTATAAAAACCACAATATCTTCCTTTGTATTCAATGTCAATAACTGCATCTGCTGAGCAGAAATAAGAATTGGCTGTTCACAATCAAACATCTTAAATCCATTAAATGTGATAACATTTGCATCCGTACTAATAACAGTATCCCCGCAATAGTAACCAGTTAAAGCTGGATTCTCAAGTGTTTTTGCAAGTGCTGATTTATTAATGTTATAAGCCTGCATAACACTTGATAGCTTAGTCATACACTGTACATTTTTATCATCCATCATCTTAATATCTGGAAATGAGATAAGTCCTTCCTCATCTGAAATCAATGGAATCTTATAAGTTCCATTTGCTTTGACAAAAAGTACATCATCTTTTACAGATAAGTCAATATCCTCAGATGTTGTCTTTGCAATCAACTTTCCAAATTTATCAGCATCTACTGTGATATCCATATCGTCTCCAGCTACTTTGTCGATGATAATACATAATGTATTAGTCATATCTGTTGTAAGCAATCTTAGCTTTCCATCTGATAGTTTAATACCAATCATGGATGTAATAGGAATAAGATTATTGAATCCTGCTCCTTTAATTGCTTTGTTTACTGCTTCTTTCATTCTGCTTGTTACTACTTTCATTTTGTTCCTCCTTTAATTCAAGTTCATTAATGAATAAGCTTCTTTTCTTAGTTCAACATTATCATTAAACTCACCTCTTATAGTGGCTGTCCTTGTTTTAGCTCCTCTACTCTTAATACCTCTAGCTGTCATACAGCTATGTTCTCCTTGTACAACTACTAATACATCATTTGAACCGGTTGCCATCTGTACAATCTCAGCAATATCTGAACCTATTCTTTCCTGAAGCTGTAGTCGCTTTCCAACCATATCAGCAATACGAGCAAACTTGCTCAATCCCAATACTTTGCCATTTGGTATATAAGCGATAGAAACAGTCATGTTATACATAAGAGCTAAATGATGTTCACAGTAACTAAATATTGGAATATCCTGTACAACAACTAAATCATTATTATCAGTATCAAAGCATTTACAGAATTTATCTGCAATTTCTGCATTAGTATAATTCATACCTTCAAATACTTCTTCATACATCTTTGCCACTCTTTTTGGTGTATCTACAAGTCCTGGTCTATGTGGGTCATCACCTAATGCAATTATTATTTCCTTAATTGCTTTTTCTATTCTGTTCTTATCAATCATTTTTAAACACCTCTCTCATTTGGATTCCATATAATCTTATGTAACTGAATCTGAACTTTACAGCCATACATCTTATGCTTTAATAAATAATCCACTATTTCTTTAGGTTCAATTTCACCGAATACTGGGCTAAAATATATCTGTGCCTGTGGATTATATTTCTCAATAACTTGTAATGCTTTATTCAAATCCTCCTGACTGCCTACAACAAATTTAAGCACATCATTTGTGGATAATAATCTAAAGTTATGACAATCCATATGATTTTCCATACCACTTGAAGGGCATTTATAGTCCATTGTAAAGAATAAACGTGGACTTGCTGGAAATTTTCCAATGTACTGTGAACCATTAGTCTCAATATTTACCCAATAACCTTTTTCCAATAATATATCAACAAGTTTATTGATACCAGGATGTACAAGAGGTTCTCCACCAGTTATTGTTACTGAATGAATACCTCCTCTTTCTACTGCCCCAACAATCTGTGGAATACTCATAATTGAATATCCTTCTCCTTCACACCCATATCGTGTATCACAGTATGAGCAATTCAAATTGCATCCAAATAATCTTATAAAGGTAGTAGGTAAGCCAGCTCGCTTACCCTCACCATCAATGCTTTTAAATATTTCTACTACTTTCATTTTTTAATCCTCCATATAAACGGCGATATTGCCTTCACTTTCTTGAACTTCTACTTTATAACACTGACCAACTTCACAGATAGCTGAAACTCTCTTACATATCCATTTTGCCATATTCTCAGCAGTTGGATTAAGAGGATACACAACATCATTAATGCAAGCATGGTCTAACTTATCGTGTATTTCTTTTTTAATTTTTGTAAAATCTACAATCATTCCATAATCAGTGAGCTTGTCTGATTTACAGTAAACAGTAACTATCCAATTATGTCCATGTAGGTTCTCACACTTGCTATCATATGGGAGCTCTAAATGATGAGCTCCTGCAATTTCCATTCTTTTTGATACATAATACATATTTTTAATCCTCCTCATATTCGATAGGGTCTTTTACACCATTGACTTCAAAAGCATGTTTTCTGTCTATACATGTGCCACATTTACCACAAGCCTTTTCACCCCCATGATAACAACTCCAAGTTAATTCATACGGAACATTTAGCTCTAATCCTGTCTTTACCACAGTAGCCTTATTCATATGAATAAGAGGTCTGTTGATATGAATCTTACCGTAAGTTCCAATGTTAATTGCTTTATCCATAGCATCCGCAAATTCTGGAGAACAGTCTGCATAAGCTTCTCCAGCGGCATCATCTGCATGAGCTCCATAGAACACTTCCACTTCTTCTCCAGGGAAAAGACTATCTGCAAAAGCTGTTGCAATGGATAATAATAATCCATTTCTGAAAGGTACATAAGTACCAACTCTACCCTCTCCATTCTGCTTAATCTGGTCTGCATAACTCATATCTAAGATTTCATCTTTAGAACCTTTGATAAGTGAGCAAACTTCTCCAGCATATTTCATTACATTAGATATATCTTGTTCAATATGTCTAACACCATAATATTCTGCTATCTTTTTAGCACACTTTAATTCTTTATCATGCTTCTGACCATAATATAAAGACGCTGTTATAACATTGTCTTTACCATACTTATTCACTGCTATTGCTACACAAGTTGTTGAGTCTACTCCTCCGGAGCTTAATACTAATGCTTTCATATTATTTTGTCCTTTCTAATGATAACTGGTCGAACTGTCTTTTTGTAACCATACATTCATAGCCTGACCTTGGTTTAGCATAATTAGCAAATGGTAATATAGAAATACCACCTCTAGGTAAGAAATTACCTTTTACTTCAATGTACTTAGGGTCCATTAATTTAATAAGGTCCTTCATAATGATATTAGTACAATCCTCATGGAAATCACCATGATTTCTAAAACTAAATAGATAAAGTTTAAGCGATTTGCTTTCTACCATTCTTTTATCAGGAATATAGTTAATTATTATTTCTGCAAAATCAGGTTGTCCTGTTTTTGGGCATAAGCTTGTAAATTCAGGACATGTAAATGTTACCATATAATCATTATCCTGATGCTTGTTAATAAATGTCTGTAATACAGAAGAGTCATAGTCATACTGATAATGTGTATTCTGATTACCTAGTAAACTCACTCCTTCTAATTCTTTTTTGTTTCTTCCTTCCATTTAAGAAGTCCTCCTTTATTTTTTAATATTTATTATAAAGGAGCAGGATGTCAGGTTATACATAACTGCTCCTTATAACCTTAAAATAATGACCTTTTATTATAACTTTGTCCAGTAAACTTATAGTTGTCTGCCCATTTTTTTAAATAGATACAATTAGCAAGACTTCTTTCATAAACTTTATTGGAGAAGTCATCAAATTTTACTCCAATCTGTTCTATATATTCTCTTATATACTTTTTGGTAATAGCGTCTTGATTTACAAAATGGTCGGGAGAGTTTGTACGAGTTCCAAACCCTATAAGCGTATAACTCATCTCACCAGGCACTATATTAGGTTTAGGGATATACACAAATCCATATGCGGCTTTCTTAACCCAACCCGCTGAATCTGCTGACCAAAAAGGATATCTTTCAAGCAAATATAATGAAGTCATGCCAAATGCATGTGTCTTGACATTTGGATTACTTGAGCTACCAATAATCTTAAACACTTTGTCCATAAAATCAATTTTTCCATTTATATGAGAATCGTTTGCTGGGGATATTCCTATATATTCTATATGGTTACCCTTCGCATCTTTATATTCAAGCATGTTATTAAGCCACTTAAAATCTTCACCTTGATGAAATATAGGAAGTAACTTATTAACTTCTTTTATATGCTCTCTCATATATAAGTAATTCTCCCAACTTTGTCGAGGAGCTAGTAATACTTGTTGTCTAGTTTTAGGTTGCTTATATACACCAGGTATCTTATCCACTTGTGCTATTGCATTGCACCTACTACTAATTGAATTAGCATAAGATATATAGTCATCAACATCAATTTCTACACCTCTACTATGAGCCGCCCATGCTCCTGAATCTAAAAATATGTTATCTCTTCTTCTGCTTGATAACCAATTAGATATTGCTTTTCTGTCAGTTACTTGTGTAAATAACTTAAGTACATTATTGGCATCAAACCAATGTTGTAGATAATTACTAACGCCCCCGCAAAATATAATCTAAAAGGTTCTTGACCACTATAGCAAGATTTTATAAATTGGGGATATATCATATCAACGCCTCCTTTTGAAAATCTAAGAGATATCTTATATTCTTAATATAATCACAATCATATGATACATGATAACAATTTCCTAACGTATTATTTACAAATTTATGAAATGAAATTCCTTCGGGTAAGTTATCAACTTTTTCTCTCATATATACTGTAACCTTTTTAGAAAGAACATCCACCTCAGCCAATCTCTTTGGCTTTTCAGTATTTGTCTTTATTGTGAGATAATTTCTATTTGTCTTATAAGGTACTTGAACATACTCAGATAAAGAATCAATAATATGTGAAAGAATTAAGTCAATATTATTCTTTTTATTTTCTGATTTTTCGTTCTTAACAGAATGTCCATCCTCAACTGGTGCAATTTTATTAATAACCTCTGGTTTTGATTCTTTAACTTTTGTAAAAATCAACATCACATTTTTTCCACCATCTTTTTATAGTTGAGGAACAATAAGATAATTGCTTACCTTTTTTATCACCATTTAAAAATTCTATTGTATAAGTTTTAAATTTTTCATTAAACTCCACCAATTTAATTAATGTTGTATTATCTTTCTTTGATATATAAGTTATCATAATATTCATACCTCCATTGTTTATGTATCTGTTATCTTTAACATATTTGTATTGTAATACATAAAAAGGTATTTGTCAATAGGAATTTCAATTTTTTTTAATTTATTTCTACTTCTTCGCCATACCAGTTTTTAGTGAAATCCACATCACACCTGAATGGAAGTTTAATTAAATGAGTTGGAGCTGTTCTCATAAGATATGAAAGTCTTTCTCCTGCTTCCTTTGCATTTTCAATAGGACATTCACCTATTACCTCGTCATGCACTTGTATAAGCAGATAGAAATCAAGCTCTTTCATTCTTTTATCATTATTTATTGCTATCATTGCCAGCTTTGTTATATCCGCCGCTGAGCCTTGAACTCTTGCATTAACACACTGCCTTTCTGCTTGTGATATGAATCCACCATTATCTTTAATTTTAATTCCTTCAGCTAATGCTTTTTGAATTATATCATTTTTCTTTTTCCAACCAAACGCTTTATCAAGTTGTTTGATATAACTATCTTTTACTTTCTTAGGAACTTCTGTTGATACTTCACTTCCAAATGCTAATGGGTCAAAATTAGTTACTTTTCCAGTATAACTAAACTCATATGGCTCTAACTGCATATCTTTTAAATGTCTTCTTCTACCCCAGGCTGTTGTTACATAACCTTCGGTTCGTGCCATTTCTTGTGAGTCTTCAATAAACTTTCCAAGTGCAGGAAATGAAGATATAACCTTATCATATATAGCTTGTGCCTCTTTTGTAGATACTCCAAGCTGTTCTGCAATAGATGGAATTTGTCTGCCATACAAAATTCCAAGGACTATGCTCTTGGCTTGTGTTCTTCTTTCTTTTCCTGCTGGGTTTACTGTTCCATCTTCTCTGAACTCTTTACATTCTTCATATGGCTTATGAAATGCAAGTGCGGCAATAGTCGCATAAATATCTTTTCCATTTATAAATGCTTCTTGCATTTTCTTGTCGGCAGATAGATGAGCAGTCACCATTGGCTCTTGCTGACTAAAATCAGAACCTATAAGCACATAGCCATCTTGTGCTTTAAACATCTGTCTAATCTCTTTGTTATGTGAAGGAATATTTTGTAGATTTGGGTCCTGTGAACTGAATCTTCCGGTCTTTGCCCCATATTGATTATAACTTGCGTGTACTCTTCCATCTTCCAATGCAATTTCAGGCATTTTATCAATGTAAGTTCCAAGTAACTTTTCCACATTTCTCATTCCCAAAATAGCTTCACAAAGATTCTTTTCTTTACCTTGTGCAAAGTGCTTTAGAATATCCTCACCTGTTCCTCTAGGTGCTTTTTTATCCGGACTTTCCAATCCTAAAATATCATAGAATAATATAGCCAACTGTGTAGGGCTTGATAATGATATAGGGTCTGATAGCTTATTATTAGGATTTTTCATCTTGTAATTATCAATTTCATTCTGATACATTGCTATTGCTTCATCAGCTTGCTTTTTTCTTTCTTCTCTAATAGCATGATATTTTTCATGTAGATTTTTACATACATCAAAATCAAGACATACACCTCTGTCTTCCATATCTGCTACAACTGAAATCAAGGGCATTTCAATATTCTTGAATACATTATAAGGTCCAGCTAATACTCGTCTGTTTAATAATGTTTTTTGGTATTCGTATAATTCATAAGTCTTTATAGGGTCACCTGCCGCATATAAATATGCTGTTGATATTGGAATATTATCAAAAGTTACACCATTAAATAAAGAATCAAATGTCAATGATTCTGTATCTTTGCTATCACAATATTTAAGATGTAAATCCTTTAATCTATGACTTTCTTCTTCATCTATACAGTATGCCGCTAACATTGTATCCCAATAAGGTTTGAAATCTATTCCAAGTGTCTTTCTACATACTCGGATATCATACTTAGCATTATGAAAAACCCATCTAATATCATTATGAAATTCTTTCATAATCTTTGATACAGTCTGTTCATCTAATTGGTCTTTAGTTCTCACACCTGTTATATATGATTTATGATTGATAGGAATATATGCCGCTTTCTGTCCAGGTGTATAAATACATCCACCAACTATATCTACAAGTAACGGATTTAATCCTGTTGTCTCTGTATCTAATGCGCCTTCTCCAACTTGCTTCATCTCTTTCATATATTCATATAACTGGTCAGGTTCTCTAATAAGAATATAATCATCCTTATGAATTGCTAATTTTTGATTAGCAATTGCAACTATAGATTGTACTTGAGCGGCTAGATTATTTCCGCCGCTCCTGATACTTGTTCTATTTGTTACAGTTTTAGATTTCTTGATTATATTCTTATCATTGCTTTTTGGTCTTGCAAATGATAATGCCATATAATTTCTCCTCTAGTTTTTTATACAAAAATTTTCCCACTTCTTATAAGCGTCAACATATGTTTCATTTTTATCCCCATTATAAGTAATTTCATAATACATGCCATCAGAAACCGTTGTGCTAACAAGTGCTTTATTATTCTGTAAAATCTTACAACTCCAAACTACAAAGACATCATTCTTTGTGATTTCTGACCTTTTCCCATCGGACTTATCGTGATGTTTGTTAAAGTAATCAACTACAATGTCCTTGCATAAATTTAAAAATGTATCATTTCCCATTTTACATACCTGCCCTTCTGCTTGTTGCTCTACTTGCACCTCTTCTTGATGGAAGTGGTTCAGTGTTTCTGCGTCTTACCTGTGTATTATCTTCCTGATTGCTGTCTGTATTATCTGTATCAGGAAATGAACCTGTATCAAGATATTCGTGCATTTCATCAGCCGACTTATCCATGATATATCCGCCTAAAAATTCCGGCTTTTCATACTGCGATACATCAATAGGCTCTTCTGGTGATAACTGTATATCATAAGTTGTTTTCTTATCACCTTTTTTGCCATTTCTTATAATGTCTACTGGTCGCTCTGTCATATCTCCCCAGCGATTTATAAAATTCTTAATCTTTGGAATAAATGTCTTTCCACGATTCCAAATCTTAATCTTTCCATCCTGCTGGTCAACCATTGATAACATCATAATGACTTTTGTTTTAAGTCCTGCTTGACAGAATGGACATACATCTAATGGGTCATCATAGTTTCTTAAACATGATACTGGTCTTGTCTTAGGATTTCCATTATCATACTTTCCAACTTCAACTTCGTGACAATTAAAGATATCAACATCTTCCATATCATGTACAAGTAATTGAACTGTAGCACAATCTCCATCATTTTCAAGCTTTAGAAAGTCAGTGTCTAAACTGTTTCCATACTTGTCTACTTCGTCATAGTTAATTCTTCCCATACTTCTTTTTTCCTTTCTTATTGGTGTTAGTTGTTTTAGTTTTTGAATAACCAACCCCAGATTATTCACTGTAGCCCTTAACGCAATTATCTACATTCCAATATAAATAGAGTTTTATATCGAAAAACACCTTGCACTCTTAAACGTCCTTTATCTTGGATTTAAAAGGTCAGTAAGAAAAGAATAAAAAATTTGACCTATATGGAATAGTAGGAATCGAACCTACGCCTTGCCAGCTGATACACGCACTTGCCATTTATACTATATTCCATTTTGACAGTATTCCCAGCTTTATTTCTGTCTTATCCCAATCAACGCATTTAATATATCCGGTGCTTTTTACAACTTTTGTCTGCCAGGATATAACAGCCCTTGTTGGATTTGAACCAACGGATGCGAGAATCAAACTCTCGTGCCTTACCGCTTGGCGAAAGGGCTATATTAGTGTTTTATGTGTTATCGCTTCACATTATTTTTTATGCAACTTTTTCAAAATGTCTTTTTGCTTGCTCTAATGTCTTAAAACTTCTTGCGAATGAATTATATGGTGCATTATGTGAATCTCTTGTAAGAACTGTATAATTTCCATTAGGTTTTTCACACAATACTGTTTCTTCCCCATTTACATTTGCAGTTGCTTCAATTACTTTTAATTCCATTCCTTTAAAATTTATCATATCAATTACCTCCTTCTATGTATTTTGTTTTTTATGTATTTCTTATTTACAAGTATATTGTAATACATAAAAAGATATTTGTCAACAGTTTTTTAAAAAAATAATTTTGCAATTTAAAAATTCTTCTTGCAAGTCATTTATATTCTACCCAAACTATAACCGTCAATTATATATTTATCTAATTCATATTTCATAATTCGCTTTGTTTCTTTATCTTTATGCACCCATATTCTTCCTAATGCTTGTACTCTTATTTTATTCTTTTGTTCAGTGGTTAGATGTTTACCATTCATAGTTCCAATTTTTCCATATCTAGGATTATTTTTCCCAGCTAATTTACCTTTCATAGAATTTGAAAATTTATCAGCTCTACTACCATAATTAACATTATACTTCCTATCACACCATTCAAGATTATCAACATGATTATTATGCTTGTTTTCGTCAATATGATTTATTTCAGAATAATTATTATCATTGTGTATAAAAGCATTAGCTACAAGTCTATGCACAAAATAATTTTTATATTTTCCACTATTACATAATCTTACAGTTAAATAACCTCTATTATTTAACTGAGATAACACTATACCCTTCACAAACAATGTATTTTCATTCCTTAAAACATATCTGTCTAACGATTTAACCCTTCCGAAATTACTAACCTGATATAGTCCTTCATAACCTTCAATATCTTTCCAAATTTCTTGCATATTATTTCTCCTTAAAATGTTATCTTAATATTTTCAAATTCATTGTAAGTGCATTCGTTTATATCCTTTCTATTTGATGGTAATATTATTTCTTTTATAATTTTATTAGTTATATATTTTTTAAGTCTTATTCTAGCTTTGATACCAGCAGAATCATTATCTGTCGCTAGTATAAATGTTCTATTAGGCATATTATTTAATTGACTAAACTGTAAATCATTTCCAAGACCATTAAGAGCTACAGCATATTTATCACAATGAGTCCATATAGTTATTGCGTCAATCATAGATTCACAAATATATATTTCTTTTGGAAATTCATCTAATTGGTATAACTCGTATAAACCATATAAAGGTTTTTCCACTCCTTGCGGGTAACTAAAGAATTTTGTATTTACACTTCGTCTGGCAATGAATAAACAATTACCATTTTTATCTCTTATAGGAAATGTGATACACTCGGTTTCTTTATCATAACCAACATCAAAAATCTCAATAACTCTATCATCCATTTTTCTTTCATACATATAAGGATGAATATATCTATACTTATCTAATTCTTCTTCTGTAATTTCTCCAGAGTATTGTTCAGTTGATTTATTGCCTTGTATATGTTGCTTAAATCTATGGATATCGTTATTATTCCGAATAGTAATATTATTCCTACCATTAAATCCCTCCATTATATTTGGCCTTGTTTCAATTTCTACTGTATTAAATCTTTTTATTAACCATCTTTTTCCAAATTTTCCTTCATCTTGATATCCATATAATTCAGATATCATCTCTTCTATTGTTCCAGCCCAGCCACATGAGAAACAATGGCATTTATCAATATCACCATTTACACCAAAAGATGGCTTTCTTTCCTGTCCTCCTTTGTGGAAAGGACAATTCGTCTGGATGTTTTCCCCATTATTCCTAAAAATATGAAATCTGTCTACTCCATGCTGGGCTAGGTCAAATTTAAGCATATCTAATATTGATTGAGTATCAGATTGTATGATTGTATCTTGTAGTTTTATCAAGATTTATGCCTCCTCAAACCCCCCAAATAATTCTTCATACTTTTGTAAGTCATATTCCAGCAATAACTTTTTAACATCTTTCTCAAGTAATTTAACCCCTTTTGAATAACAACCTGCATAGTATGTTAATAGCCAATTTCCTTTTTTGCTTTTCCACAATTTGACATCATTTCCATAACTTCTCAGTTGTGTATTTGTTAATGTCAATGTCCATGTGTAAGTATATTCACATTTTTCTGAAATCAATTCCATCTTATCTGTATCATATTTTAAGTTATCAATTACAAATACCATTTTAATATTCCTCCTCTTCTTTATCGTGATATCTGCGTCTTAAATCCTCACTTTTTTCTTCATCTTCTTTTCCTTTTTCAGGATTAGGAATATAATCAAAAGTACCTCTATCTGTATCCCAAGCATACACCCATTTAATTCCAACTTTTGAATTTCTTGCTTTTACATTCTGTATTTGCAAGCCTTCTTCTTTTTGTTGAATTGAAAGAACAATTGAAGCGTTATAAGCTATTCCATCTGAATCTCTTATATTTTCGAGTTGTAAATCTTCATTTATTGTTCCTTCTCTGTTTGACTGCACAACAACTAAAACTGGTATTTTTAAATCAATACTTAACTGCATTAAATCTTCAGATATGTTTGTTAATTGTGTGGTCTTGTTATCTCCTCTTTTTCCTCGTTCATCCTGCAAATAAGATATACCATCTATAGCAAGTATATCTAACTTGTTACTTTCACACCAACTTTTTAACTTCGATACTGTCACTTTCTTTTGAAAATGTCTTGGATGTGCAACATAGAAAGGTACTCCTTCATTAGTTAATCTTTTAATATATTTATCATACCCCTGCACATCTTCACCCCTGTATAAAGCCTGTGAAGAAATATGCTGATGTACCGTATCAAATCTATATCCTGTTTTATTTGCTGACATCTCAGGTTCTAAAAGTCCTACTTTTGCATGATATACTTTCCATGCATGTTCTAGCATTTTAATGAGTACCCAAGATTTACCTTGTCCGGTTCTTGCAAATAAAACTACAAGTTCCTCACCTTTATGCCATCCCCCCAGGTCATTGTCTATCTCCTCAAAACCACTCGCTATAAAGTGAGTATCTTGATTATCTTTTGTTTCTTTCCATTCTTCAAGTCTTTCTTTTGCTTGTGAAATAATATCAGTTCCTTTTATTGCACCATCAATCTTCAATTCAGGTATTTTTGCTTTCAAATAATCTACAGCTTCATAAGCATCTGTCTGCAATAGTTCTGCCATCTTTGTAAGCACTGGAACTGACTGAGAATACAAGTATTCTTCTCTAAATGTATTTACAAGATATTCTGTGGTTTCAGATACATTGACTACATCAAAATCCTGAAACTTTGCTATGAATGTTTCTAAGTCTGGAACATTACCATATTCTTGCTTATGTTCCATTATATAGTCATATTCTTCCTGATACTGATTGAAATAATCTCTTGTTATATCATTTAAATCTAAAAGAGATGTATCTTTGTCTTTCAGCACTTTATTTATTATTTGCAATTCTACCATTAATGTACACCTCTTTTATCTTCCTCTATGAATTTGATGGGGAGGGAGCAATTATATATTCTACTAGCTAATCTATCACCTAACACGTTTTCGAGTTGTTCTTTATCTTTATTGCTTGTGTATATGTTGCTTTTTCCTGCATTAATTCTATCATCAATGTACTGGAATAGAATCTGATGCTCATAACCTGATACTGCAAGTTCTCCTATATCATCCCAAATTACCAAATCAACTGTACTAATAAGATTGCATAACTCCTCAAAGCCTTTTACATCTTGTGATATTGACCTTTTACAATTATATAAGAACTTAGGCACACTTATGAATAATGCTTTGCAATCTAAACAAGATTTATGCCATATGTTGTCAAAATAAGAATACATTAATCTAATTGCCCAGCTCGTCTTCCCATTACCACAGTTACAAGAATAAATATATAGATTATTTCCATTGTTGATAAAATCTAGGATATTATCACTGATGTCTTTAAGCTTCATAAATGCCTGTACATCACCATTATCACAAGCTGTTAAATCTTTGTATTTCCATAAAGATTCGGGCAATTGAGACTGTCTAAATAATGCATACATTAATTTATACCTTAAACAGTTTTCAGTGCATTTATTAGTGCATTTCCGTTGATACCAACAATCTTGTATGTTCATCTCAACCCCTCTTTTATCTCTAATCTTTTTTGAGCCTCAATGAGTGCATCCAAAGTATCTGTGCTTTGTTCTATATGAGACTTCATTTTAGCTATTGTATCGTTTAGCTCAAAACTGGTTTGAGCTATCCAGTATCCATCATTGGGTGTACCACATATTGCATATCCATCATCTCTAAGCCGCTGAATAATATGTCTTACATCTCTTGTACTGAACCCGGTGTTATTGGATATATCTTTCTGATGTATGCCAATAGGTTCATGTGGCAAACTATGAAGTACACAATCTTTCATATAAGCTATATTTTTATCTGATTTTGATATTACATACATATATTCTCCATCCTAAAAATGCTTTATGCTTGGGTCATTATTTTTTATCAAGTTACGATAATTTTCTCTGCCTTCTTCTGTTGTGGTGCCATTTAATATTAACTCCTGAGGTAATCGGTTTGCTGAGTTTGACTTCAACCAATCTGGGTCTATATTCATATATCCATTATCAAGAGATAGCTGAATAGCATTTATCTGAGTTTTTGTACTTACTTTTGCTAATCTTGTTAAAATAGCATTTACTTTATCATCTGTAACCATTTTATGGTTTTCTAAAAGATTTCTAAAAAATCTACTTAAAAGCTCTATCACTTCATCTTCTAAATCATATTCTAAACATTTCTTTTCTATAGATTCGATTTTAATATCAATCTTATATTTCTTTTTAGTATTTGTCTTATCTATAATATCTTCTATATTTTTATTTCTATTGTTTTTATCTATATTATTATGTAAAGATTTTTGACATCCCCCTGTCAAATTTTTTGACATCCCCCTGTCAAATTTTTTGACATCCCCCTGTAAAGATTTTTGACATCCTGTCAAATTTACACCATATGAGCAAAACTTTACATTATTTCTAAATTCTTCATGTTTTATAATCAAATTGTCTGCAATCAGTTTATTAAGTACTGTCATAACTGTCTGTCTGGAACACCCACACCATTGAGCTAAATAACTAGCACTGCCTGTAAATTCACAATCATTAGTTTGAGAAAATCCATAAATAGTAGCATATATAATCAATGAGTTTCCTTTTAATCCTAGTTCATTAATCATCCAACCTTGAATTGTTATATAATTTTCATTGTGTACCATATGCATTGAAGTTCTCCTTTCTAAAATAAAATAAGTTATACAAATTGAATGGCGGTTCAAGATGTATAACTTATCTACTAACTGATATTAAGTTGTTACAGATATTAAGTCCGCCAACCTAATATCAGCTGTTGCGTGTCTCTCACGCTGTACATTTATTATAACATACAAATATATAAATTACAATACTTAATTGATTGAATTTAATTCTTCAATCTGCTTATCTACTTCACAATTAAGCTTAGCCCATAACTGTTCTCTTACATCCTCAATGTCCTGTTTTGTCTGTGATACATCCCACTCCTCTTCTGCTATAAATTTGAAATAATTATCTCCTTTTTTAACTGTAGCACCGGATGTATATCTCATAGATACCACTTTGATGTCATTAGTTGTCTCAACTGCTTTCTTCTCTTCTTTAACTTTAACAGCTTTATCCTCTTTTTTGTTGATTGTTTCTTTGTTTTTTGAGACAGATTTTACATTTTTGTTATTAGCTGTATTGTTGTTACTCTTTTTGGTTTTACTTGTTTCTTCGACTGATTTTTCTTCGTTGTTTGTTGTCTCATCAACAGATGCATCTTCTGTCTCTTCAACAGGAGGATTCATAACTTCTTCATTAGTATCTGTCTCCTCTTTCCCTGCTTCGTAGCCTGCACACTCTGTACAAGGTATTTTCTTATCATCAACTTCCATTGTTATTCCATCACAATTCTTGCAATACTCGTCTGTTGGGTCTCCTGCATATTTACAAATTTTACTCATTCTTAATTACCTTCATGAAATCTCTTTTTGGCTTTTTCTGCCATTTCTTCTCTTTGTTCGTCTGTAAGTTCTTTTTCAATTATAGAAAGCTTTAATGCTTTAAGTGGTAGTTTAGCTAATATACTGCCATCATTGTTATAAGTTATAATTTTAGCTTTGTCAGGATGTTTCTTGCATAATGACTCAATTTTAGTTATGAATTTCTTTTGACTAATTGATAATGTAATAGTATCCTCACCTGTTATCCACTCAATGCAATTTTCTCTGTAACCATCCATATATATCATCACTCCTTTCTTCTTGTGACTCTTAATGTATAAGATGTCTTTGTTATCTTAGCTTTCGCTAGTTTATTAATATCAAAATCACCATTATATACAAGTTTTTCCAAAGCATCTTCATCAATATATTCTTTAGTTTTGATGACTGTATTTAATAAAGCGCCTTCAAGATTTTCTTTTATGATTTCAATTGCTAAATCCTCATTTAGTGATTCTTTATCGGTTTTTGTCAATGTAGCAGTATATTTTCCTGAATCTGCTGAACTCATATCATGCTCATACATATAGCCCTTAATATTCTCACTAAGAACATTATTTACTTTCTTTAGTGCATTCTCTTTATCTTTTGACTCTTTATATTCATCAATGATTTTTGACAAGTCAAATCCATCTCTTCTACTCATTTAATGTCTCCTTCTTTTTCTTGTTCTTGTATTGCTTACCTAGTTGTAAAATCTGGGTACCACGTTTTCCCCACTGGTA
>UMKP01042278.1_pt1 | contig 54761 bp, 44 predicted proteins | sample 1966341 | NCBI WGS metagenome assembly UMKP01 (sample SAMEA4836179, study PRJEB28245) | human gut metagenome | biome: gut microbiome; material: fecal sample | place: Denmark | collected 2008
TTTTCGTGGCTTTCAGCCCCACAGCAAGCTATGGGGTTTTTAGCCACTTATTTATAACAGCCCACCAATGTCTTTTTAAAAATCTAAACATATTTACCAATCTCTTTTCTCTCATATCTTGTTTAACACTATAAAATCAGTTCTAACTGCTATTACAAAAATTAATATATATTCACTTAACTTCTATATTTGTAGTTTATATACCAAATGTGAATTATTTATGGAATACATAATTAATTCACATTTTTATAAAATACTATCTAAAAAACTATAGAAATATTTTCTGCTGGTTTTTTATAACTATTACTACAGTTGCTAAGTATTATGCAAGCATAACATTGGCTGTCTGTGCAAATAAAAAAGCAGATACTATAATTGCCTTTTTATCACAATTATAATATCTGCTCTTTTATATATCATAGCAATACATTTACTTAAATATGTATTACTATAATATTTTTATAAGTATTATCTCTATTTCTTAATTATGTTATTTCTCTTTTCTTGAATAACAGCTTTGCCACTACTGAACTTCTTTGCATATCCAACAAGTTTATCTGATGTTTTAACAAGTTTTTCTGTAATTGTATTAGAATCAGCTACTATATTAACAAGTTTTTCAACATCCATAGCCGTTGTTTCTGCACTTTGATTATTCTCATTTGCAGAATCAACAAGTTTATCAATACTTGATGAAATAACATCTTTATGATTCTGTAAATCGTCTATTTCTGACCCTATTGACTTAATAGAGCCATCAATAGACACAACTTCTCTACTCATACTATTAATAAATTCAACTGTATTTCTGAGCTTTTCTTGTTGCTTTGAAAATGCTTTAGATACATTCTCTGTTATCTCAACACTTACATTAGAATTAGCTATAAGTTCATTAACAAGTTGATTAATCTGGTCTGTTGACTTCTTCGATTCATCTGCAAGAACTCTTATTTCTTCTGCAACAACAGCAAAGCCACTTCCAAATTCGCCTGCTCTTGCAGCTTCAATACTAGCATTAAGTGCTAAAAGATTAGTCTGACTTGATATTCCAGCAATTATATCTGTAACACTACTAATCTGTTGTGCTGAAGCATTTGTAAGGTCTGTTTGCTGTTTAACCTTAGTAAGCGCTTCATCACTTTCTTTACTTATATCCACAAGTTCTGTAACAAGCTTATCTACTTCTCCATTAAGTTCGTTTAAAAGTTCTTCACTATCTGTAAGCTTTTGTATATTTTGTGATATCTGTTCAATAACTTGACTTATTGCATCTATCTTTTCTTTCATATCATTAGACGCATTAACCTGAACTTCTGCATTGCCTGTGATTACATCTACAGCCTGCTTACTTTCTTTCATAGAACTTTGAATACCAGAAATCATGCTTTCAAATTCATTTGAAATATTCTCCATATCAATAGTTGCTGTCTTAATTCCTTCGATAACTTCACTAAAACCTTGAACCTTGTTCATAATACCTCTTACAAATTCTCCCAAGTCATCATCTCTATCTGTAAGCTTTTTTAAATTTTGTGAAACCTTATCATCACTTTGACCACCATTTGCCGCTGACAAAATTGGGTGAATAAAGGCTTTTACAAGCGCTATAATACCTGCAAATATAGCTCCTAAAACTACCATTACAAGAACAAGTGCTATTAATGTACTGATTACATTGTGCTTTAAAAGTTCAAGTATGCCAATAAAACACAATAGATATACACCAAAAAGCACTGAAATAATTTTAATCAGACTTCTGATTATCTTTTTACTTCCATCTTCCATATATCTTCCTCACTTCCTCGTACATATTTTATCCTTTGTACGATTTTTATATCTTCTTAATATTACCATAATTTACAAGTCTTTTCAACGCCAAAAACCTGAGGCATTTTCAAACCCTCCATCTTTTGAAAATTCTATTATAAGATGTGCTGTTGATTTTATTATCTCCATAAACTTATCTATATCTTTTTGTGTATAACCATTATTTTCTGTTATCTCATAAGATGGCAAATAACAAGTCATGTTATGAAAACCATCTTTTTCATCTGGAGTTTCTATATACACTTTTACAATTCCATCTTCTTTCATCTCTGAATGTACAATCTCAGTTTCATCATTCAAAGTCATAAAAGGATACATCATAAAAATTATCTCCTAACTTAATTTTTAATCAATTTAGTATATCATATTTTTAGTTAATTTACAATTAGTATGTCTATTTCATAACTCAAACAAAAATATAATATAATAAATGGACTGTCGCACTAAGAAAATTATATACAAAATATAAAATTTAACATATTAATTCTATATCTCATATAAATTTTCATAAGTGTAACAGTCCATTTTACTAAATAAATTTGATATTGTGAATTTTACTTATCCTATATACTTAAAATCATATATTACTTAGATACAATAGCCTTTCTTATCATATCTACTGGGATTATAAGAATTGCTAATGCCATTGAAACGAGTAATGCTTTTACATTAAGTGTAGTTGTTTCAAATACACTTCCACCAATCTCAATAATTATTGTCTGAAGAACAAATATAGCTCCCATTACACGAATAAAGTTCTTGTTTTCTCCAATATGCTCAAACAAATTAAACTTCTCAGTTCTAGTATTCAAACTGTTAAATATAATCGCATATATAAAGAAAGCAAACATAAATGTCTTTTCATAAAGTTCTGGATTAGCACAATCGACTGGTGTTACAAAGCTTGTAATACCACCTATATTTTCAAGTATCAATATCGAACCTAATGTAATAAATATTGAACTTGTACCAATCGCTGACTTAATATACTTTGTAAGAATATTATCTGTTCTTTTAGCTGGCTGTTCCTTCATATATCTATCAAGTATTGGCTCACCACCAAATGCCATAGCCGCTAATGTATCCATAATTAAGTTAATCCAAAGAATTTGTACAATTGAAAATGGTTCTGTCCAACCTAAAATTGGTGCAAGAATATTCATTAACAATGTACTGATATTAACTGTCAACTGGAAGATAAGGAACTTTCCAACTGACTTTGCCATAGTTCTACTATTGAGTACACAGTCTTTAATAGATGTCAAACTGTTATTAAGAATAACAACATCACCAGCTTCCTGTGCAACCGCTGTACCATCACCCATAGCAAATCCAATGTCTGCTTGCTTTAATGCAGGTGCGTCATTAACGCCATCACCCGTCATACCACAGACATTTTCTAACTGCTGTGAAATAGATACAAGTCTTTTCTTATCAAGAGGTTTTGCTCTGCTGACAACACATAAATGTGGAAGAACTTTCTTTAATTCTTCATCTGACATACTTTCTAACTGCTCATGTGTTAATACAACATCTTTCTTTTCATCTTTAATAATTCCTGCTTCCTTTGCAATAGCTACTGCTGTTTCTTCTGCATCACCAGTTACCATTACTACTTGTATTCCTGCGTCATTAAGTATTTCAACTGTTTCAACAGCATCTGTTCTAACATTATCTCTTAAACAAAGTACTGCCATTAATATAGTCTTTCCATTAGTAATCTTTGCCACAGAAAGAAGCTTCATTGTTCGTTTTGCCTGTTCAAGCATTTTTGCTTCAACATTACTTTTATCTTGTGATGTAAACTCTTTTACCTCACCATTAGAAAGCATATAATGTGTTACTGTGTTAATAATATTTTCTGTTGCGCCTTTCCAATAGATGTCACCATTTTTTAACTTTACAGTAGCACATTTCTTTTCTGAGTCGAAACCACTAATTTCTTCTACTTTATCTATATCCTTTTTGGCATCGTCATAACCTTTGTCAATTGCATAAGATAAAAGGGCTCTATCCATGTTGTTACTACCAATAGCTTTTCCTTGAGAAGATACTTTAGCAAGGTTATTAAGTGTTATTGCTTCAATAAATTCTTTATCTTGAATACTATCAACTATATTTCCATCACCAAGAATAAATTCAACTAAAGATAAATTACCCTCAGTAATTGTTCCTGTCTTATCACTAAATAATACATTCATATAAGCAGAATCTGAAAATGCTGCCTTGTGGCTTACAAGAATATTTTTCTTATACATAGACTCTGTATTCATAGACTGTACTAAACTATTCATCATAGGAAGTCCTTCTGGAACTGCCATAATTACAATTGATGCCATAAGCATAACTGCTTCTGCTATAACTAATAATACAGAAACAACTGTAACTGCTTCATTTGCTCTAAAAATTGTTAATGCAACGTGTAACACACCTGCAATTGCAGCGGCAGATACACCTAATTTACCAATACCTGCTGCTACGACTTCAAGCTTAAGACTTGATGTATCTTTTCTTTCTTCTTCATTCTCATCTGTTAATGCTTTGTTAATCTTACCTAACTCAGAGTCGTCACCAATAACTGTTGCTACCATATAACCTTCACCAGAAGTAACAACAGAACCCATAAATATCTTACATGAAGATGAATAATCTGTTGATGTAGCTTCATCCATGCTTGTAGTAGCTGTCTTTGTTTCATCTCTTGATTCACCATTTAAAGCTGCCTGCGATACTTTAATATTTCCTTCAAATAATAAACCATCAACAGGTACTTTATCTCCTGCTTGTACAAGAATTGTATCACCCTTTACAATTTCATTTGTAAGAATATTTACAAGCTTACCATTTCTCATTACCTTAGCATAGGTTTTATTATATTCTTCTTGAAGTGCTTCACTTCTTGAGCTATTTCTATATTCAGATAATGTACTAAATCCTGTTGCAAGAGCAATAGCAAGTATAATACTAATTATCTCAATAACGTCATTACTACCCGACAATGCCGGAACAAATACACCTAAAACTGCTAACGCAATTTTTAACACTAATGCTGCACACAATACTTTAATCCAAATATCGTCAAATGCACCTATAAACATTGACCAAAGCGACTCAGTTTCTTTTTTCGCTAGCTGGTTTGTACCATATTTAGACTTGCTTTCATTAACTTGCGAGTCCGACAAACCTTTAATCAACTCATCTTTCCTAATATCATTCATATTAAGAATATCCTCCTTATTATAATGTAAAGTAAATATTAATTATAACCTACTACTCATTGCACACGCAATATAAATTGTGAACTTTCTTAACTATAAAAAACAGGCTTTGCAAGTTTCTCTAGTTATCGTGACATTCGCTAAAGTCTTATACAATCACCGACTTTGGCTTGTTATTCACATAGATAATACTAAAAAGAGGAACTTCTTATATAGTTCCCTTTTTTAATAAAAGAACATATTTTACATATATCTTCTACAAAGCTCTACAAGTCCAGGGTCTTTTGTTCCCTGTCCTATTGCACTGAACTTCCATTCACCATTGTGTCTGTATACTTCTCCAAAAATCATAGCTGTCATTCCAGAATAATCGTCAGTTAAGTTATATTTACACATTTCTTTATTATTTCTTGCGTCAACAAGACGTATAAACGCATTTTCAATTAATCCAAAATGTTGATTACGTTGAACTGCCTGATAAATATTTACAACAATAACAATCTTATCATATTCTTGTGGAACTTTTGATAAGTCAATAATAATCTGTTCATCATCACCTTCACCCTCTCCTGTAAGATTGTCTCCTTGATGATTTACTGTACCTGACTTATGACGTAAGTTACCATAATAAACTAAATCTTTTTGGTCTACAAACTTGCCATTCTTTAACATAATAGCTGAAGCATCACAATCAATAGGTTTTGGCTGTGCTTTAAATAACGAACTAAAAAGACCTCCACCACTAGAACTTTTTACTTCGTCCCAACCTAGACCTACAATAACCTTTGCTAATCCTGCATTGTCCTTTGAAAGACTTACCTTTTGCCCTTTTTGTAAGCTAATTGACATTTTTTACACCTACTTTCTTCCAGTACTTTTAATCACTCTAATTAAGCCACTTCAATTCCATAATGACCACAAAGTGCTGCAAGACCTCCCTGGAAGCCACTTCCTATTGCATTAAACTTCCACTCTCCATTGTTTTTGTAAAGTTCACCAACAACGACTGCTGTTTCAATTGAAAAATCTTCGCCGAGGTCATAGTGAATAAGCTCTACTCCTGTTGATTCATCTACAAGACGTATATAGGCGTTAGATACTTGTCCAAAATTCTGATGTCTTACATCTGAATCATATATTGTTACAGTAAATGCAATTCTTTCTATATTAGCAGGTACTTTAGTTAAATCAACCATTATCTGCTCATCATCGCCATCACCTTCTCCAGTAAGATTATCTCCTTGATGAATTACTGACTCACTTGGGTGCTTTAAATTACTATAGAATATAAATTCCTTATCTGTTGGGCATTTTCCATTTGTTCCCAACATAAATACTGCTGCATCAAGGTCAAAATCTGCACCTGTATCAAACGCATTTACGTCCCAACCAAGACCTACCATAATCTTTTTAAGTCCTGGATTTCCTTTTGTTAAATCTACTTTCTGTCCTTTTGATAAATTAATTGGCATAACACTACCTCCCTAAATTCTTTATATTATATATGATATTTTAATATCTTATCATTTCTTATTCTGCGCAGGCATATGATACTGCTTATTAAAATCTTGCTTAATAGCTTCTAACCTTGCTTGGTCTTCTATGCGCTTCTTTCTTGCATCTTCTTGTATTCTTTGAGTTTCTTCAATTCCACTTGTAATTGTTCTCCATGTTGTTTCAAGAGTTTCAATCTGAATTGAACTTCCAGACGCTAACCTTGCTGTTGCTTTAGATACATCAACTGTATTTTGTGCATTTTTAATTAACATTTCATTAGTCTTTTTATCAAGCTCTGACATAGCTTCTGCTTGAAGCTTTTGTCTTTTAAGAAGAATAGCTTGTGCTAAAGCCTGCTTAAAGACTGGCAAAGTTACGATAAACGCAGAATTAATCTTCCTTACAAGATTATAATTGCTAAATTCCATAGTTTTAATCATAGGAATTGACTGCATAGCAACATTTTCTGCTGTCCTTAAATCTTGAGTTCTTTGCTCCATCATCATCAATGCCTGATTAAGACTTGTAAGCTCAAATTGAATTGACTGGTCACCTGTAGTTTCCATATCATTTTTTCTTTGTGCAATATAAGCTTCCAATTCCTTACACGCCTGCTCACCAGCTAAAATATATTTTACAAGTTCGTGGTAAAAATTAACATTTGCCTCAAACATTGTATTTAACTTTCTATTTGATTGTTTAATCTCAGACTCATATCCTTTAAGTTGAACATAAATCTTATCAATTTCATCTCCCATAGTATGATATTTTTCAAGAATTTTATCCAATTGCTTTTTAGCATTTCCAAATAACTTTTTTAGTAATCCTGGATTTTCTTTAATTTCTTCAATATCAAACTTGTCCATAATCTTTGCAAGGCTCTTTAACATCTCGCTTGTATCATCAAGCTGTGACATACTCATACTATTTAAAACTACATCTGATGCCTTTGAAATCTCCTCTGCAACTTCTGAACCAAAGGAAACTATTGTTTCCAAATTATTAACTTCAATTGTACTAACAATATCATCAACTTCTTGTGAACCAACAAGCTGTGTATTCATTTGCTGTCTGTCAGAAACAATATCATATTGTTCAACTACTTCAATCTCATCTTTTTTTTGAACCTGCTGTGTATTCTCAGGTGTTGCCATAGATGATGATTTGCTAAAATCCAATCCCATACTACATACCTCTCTTAAAAATTATATCTCGCCATGTATGACGTTTATTATTTAACGAAATACTACTCAAATTTGGTACTCGCATATCATACTTATATTCACCTATTTGATGTTCTTCCATTAGCCTTGTATTAAAATACTTTTCAATGCTTTGATAACCAGTTGGCACAAAAAATATTACATCAAATCCTATTAAATTCAAAAAAGCTGTAAGTATTGTATCTTCTAATGATATTAAACTTTCAGTTGTATTTATATATATAAATTTAGGATTTTTCTTTGTAAAATCAAACTTTTGTATCATACGAAATATTTCTATTGGCAAATTCAAAACTTGCGCTATTACTGTATATTCTGTTCCATTTTCTCCAATACCCTTAATAAGCTTTTGTTGTATCATAAATTCAAGTTTATCTAACATAAAATCCTGCATATCTTCTCTTAAGATTGAATAAGGATATTTTGCATGATTTTTAATTTTATTTTTTTGCAGCTTTCCATTCTTGTAAAATTCAGAAACATACGGCCTCATTGGGTTGTCAGCCATTGACTGAATATATGGAGCTTTTGTAATTACAATAGTATCTTGTGTTATAAGTTGCTTAACATCTATCCAATACTTATCAACTAATCCATCTTTTACACCAGAAACCTTTGCAAATATGACAGGAATATTTACTACATCATCAATTGTATTAAAACCTGGTCTATACTTTAATTCTTCGTCCCATAAGATTTTAATTTCTTCATAAGTCGTTTGAAGATTAATTATATTTGCTTTTGCATATTGATTATTCCTATAAAGACCACTGTTATTATACATAATCGTATCCAAATCTCTCTCTGCATTGTATGCTACAGTTTTAAGTCTTACTTGAGAATTGTCCTGTGGATAATTATTTATTGAAAGACTTTCCGAATAATTTACTTCATATAATAAATTATCACTAAGACAACACTTTATATTCAAATCAGGACATAAAATCAATACATCAACTGGTAATCTTGCTAAAAATTTAACAAATAAAGCTTCATTGTCATTCTTACAACCACCCATATATATAAAGCAACTTATCTCTGGCATTTTCCAATTAGAGAATAATTGTGACATATATCGCTTTAGCCAACAAATAATATAAACGGCTTTATTGTTCAGCTTATGTAAATTAGCTTCACACCTTTTAGCTTCATCAAGAATTATATCTACAAATGCCTTGTGCATTATCCTTTCAAGTTCAATATTTGCTGCATATTTTATATTGTTTACAAGCCCTAATATCATATCTTCTTGTTTTAGATAATTGGCTCTCTTAATTTCTGCAATTTCTTGCGTAGTCGGTATTGGTATACTTTGATTTACAATACATAATTTTCTTTTTGAACTTTTAAGTTCATGCTGTAGTGTAAATAATTCATTTTCGTATGTAAGTTTATCTTCTACACCATTCATCCTGCAAAAACAATTGTAAAAAAATCTTTTATCTGTTCCTCGCAGTGTAATACTTTCTTTTATATCATCAAGACCTTTGCCCTTTATCCAAGCATTTGTGCAATTAGTTACTGATGGTTTTATACCATATAGTCTTTCATTATTGATATCATTTTGAATTGTATCTCTTATCATCTTGATACAATACCCTTGCGGAAATGGTTTTGCATTGTCTACTATAAGGTTATCCGATAATACAGAGTTACAATCACTTTTTAGATATCCTTTGTCACCATTATATTGAAGAAGAACAACGTCACAACCTGCATTTGATAAAATTGATATAAGCATTAATTCATAATTACTAATATCTCCCTCGTATAATATTTTAGGAAGATTATTTTCTCCTAGCAGATTTACAATTCTTTCAAACTTATAATATAGCCAACACATAAACTTGATATAAGCATTTTTAAGCATATTCTCGGTCTTGCCTGCTTTACTCATTGAAAGTAAAGAGTTGTATATTGAAGAAGCTACATTTTGCCTTTGATAATCATTCATTCGTGGAAGCCATTTCTTTAAACTATCCGAAATAAATTCTTCTCTCATATAAAAATTCATTCCCATGATTTCATCATAATATGAAAGATTATTCTCTGTAGGATTAGGTATCTTACCTTCAATAACAACACCCCTACGCCTTGCCACATCATAATATTTTTTTATAAATTCACCGACTTCATCAGAATACTGATTAATTCGATAGAAATACACCCCTTTATCTTGTCTGTTATTTAATTCAACAAAATAATCATTAAGGTTACGAAGTTTTTTGTGTTCTAACATACTTCATTTTACCCCTAAATACGTTAATTTGATAAAATAATAGCACATTAAACTTATATTTTCAATACATAATGATATGTTTGCCAGATTTTGTCGTACAATTTTATGATTTAACATTATATATTACGAAAATAAAAAAGTAAGCACAATATTTAATTTATAAAAAATTATTGGGGCTGTCGCATTAACAAAAATTTATATAATATACAGAATCATTTACTAATTAAATATCTATATTTTATATAAAATTTTCTTAGTGCTACAGCCCCAAATATTTCTATATTTTGTATAAGTTTTTGTTAATATGATATCACTTAGTTTATCAATCAATATACTTCTTTATCAATAGCTTATTTTGTCCTTGAGAGTATTCATACTCCATAGTATCCATATTTTTTTTAACCATATATATACCAAGTCCACCTATTTCTCTTTCTTCAGCAGATAGTGTAATATCTGGGTCTTCTTTTTCTAATGGATTATAGGCAACTCCACTGTCAATAAAGGTAATTCCAATAGCTTTAGGATTGTCATACTCCTCAATTCTTACAGTTGCTTTTCCTACTTTATCACCGTAAGCATAGTGAGCAATATTTCCAAATATTTCATCAATAGCTATATCCATTTGCATTTTTACTTTTAATGGGCAATTCACATTATCTAAAATATCATCTACAAAATCAGTTACTTTACTAATATTTTCAACAGTTGCTTCTACAGTAATCTCATTCATAGAATTATCCCCCATTTTTCTTTTATACTCAAGACAAAGCATCGTTATATCATCAAATTGTTCATTGTCACCTACAAATAAGTCTATATCATCTTTAACAAGCTTTAGAGTTTCATTAGCGTCACTTTCAATGCACTTTTTATTTAATACAGCACTTAATCTATCCATGCCATACAATTGCTCTTGCTTGTTCATAGCTTCCGTTACGCCATCTGTATATTGAAATATTCTATCTCCTACATTAAGCATAATCTTTTGTTCTTTATACTTTATATTTTCCATTCCTGCAAGAACAAAGCCTGGTCGAGTTTTATATACTTCAAAACCTACACCTTTACGATATATAAATGGTGGCTCATGCCCTGCATTTACATATCTAAACTCACCCGTTACAAGGTCAAGTACACCTTCAAATGCCGTAATAAACATACCATTGTCATTAGCTTCACATAAAATATTATTGACCTTTGTAAATACTTCTCCTAAATCTCTATTAGGTTGTGTATGGTCTTTTATTAATGTCTTGCCAATTACCATGAAAAGAGCTGCTGGAACTCCCTTTCCTGAAACATCTGCTACTACAATTGCAAGATGTCTTTCATCAACCATAAAAAAGTCGTAAAAATCACCACCAACTTCCTTTGCTGGTGTCATAGTTGCATAAATATCTATCTCATCTCTATCTGGAAATGCTGGGAAAATACAAGGTAACATAGACAATTGAATGTGTGTTGCAACATTTAACTCGGTACTTATACGTTCTTTTTCTGATGTAACAGTAGTCAGATTTTCAATATAACTTTCCAATTCTTCAAGCATAATATTAAAAGATGTTCCAAGCTCTTGAATTTCATCTTTTGTATTAATCTCTATCTTTTGTTTTGAAAACTCTCCTGAACTTGTAATACTTGTTGTAAAGATAGCTAGTCTTTCAATTGGATTAATAACTACTTTTCTTACAAACAACATATATAACAAAAGCGCACCACAAATACTACTAAGAGAAATAATTAACATATTATACAAGAAAGAATTAAGATGATTACGAACATCCTGCATATCAAGAATATATTGTATTTCTGCAATTGCATTTCCATTTTCATCTAAAATAGGAGAAACAGAAGTATAATTATATCCATAACTATTATCAGTAACTACTGGTTCATCCGTTCCTTTATTTTGCGCATACAAATTCCAAATCAAGATATATTTTTTCAAATCCACTTCATCATAAGCTGCGTCTTTATAAAGCACATTTGTACCATAAGTTAATTGCGCATATGGGTCATCACCCATTTCCTCTACACAACAATCAATATAAAAAGTCACACTATTTTCGTCAGGAATTACTAATGACAAATATGTAATATCTCCATCTTTTTTTAATGTATTTAACATATTTTCCACTCGACTATATGCTTCACTACTTTGACCACCTTCACTTATAATGGTTCTTACATCTTCTAAATTTAACATTGTTGCAACACTTTTACTTCCACTAGTAATCCTTTGAGCATACATACTTTCAAGATAAGTTTTTGAAGACTTATAACTAAAAAGTGAAATTATAATTGTAAGAACTGCGCCCAATATTGCTAACGAAATAATAAATTTAGGCAACAACTTTATTTTCATAATAATTCACCCCTTTCCAATATTTTATAATATATAGCTCCATCACATTTACAACGTCCATTGCAAATAGGACATATAAGTTCTTTTTTGTCATACCATACTCTTTTTGAATTAACCAAATAACAAAACCCAAATTTTTTTAAATTCTTTTCCATTGGAATTTCACCATTTTTCTTCCAAAATACTCCAAATGCAATATCTGCTTGTGTATTTTTTAACAGATATTCCAAATACACTTTCATTAAATACTCTGACAACTTACATTTTCTATATTCTGCAAGAACTCCAATTGATTGTAAATTTCCAATAATAAGGTCATCTTTTTTAACTATTTGTTTTAATTTTGACAAGGATTTTTTTGACAATAACTCAGCTTCTCTTAAAGTTATTAATTTAAAATAAATATAAGCTACTGCTTTTTTCTGTGGCGTTATCAATAAGAAAAATTGTTGGTTTTGTTGCTTTATAGTCGCTTCAATTATAGATTTTGTATATAAATTTTCTCCCACGCATTTCCCACACAATTGTGTTGCTTGATCAAGATATTCAAGTGTCAATGGAGTTAGTATCAATTCTTCTATGTTCATTAGCCATTCCTCCACAAGTATATATTTTTACTCCCATACAAACTTTTGCTTTTTCGCTTATCATATAATTATGAAGCTTATCAAAATTTCTAGTCACCCATTCCCAACACTCTTGATAAATATTATTTTCAGGCTCTTGTTCTCTAAGTAACATTAAATCTTCTTTTAAGTAAGAACAAAACGTTGTAAAAATTGCTTCTTTTTTAGAAATTTCATCACCCTTAGCACATATAGTTGAACATCTAAGTCTATAATCTAAATATCCACTTTCATTAAAAAGTTGTGGCAATTCACTACCAAATGTTCGTTTCCCAGAGTATGGGTCATATTCAAGTACTTTAAGAAACTCTTTAAAAATTCCATCTGTATCTGGACTTAAGTAACTTTCTGTATCGTCAGGTTCTATAACAATAATACAACCATCTGGTGCTAAAAATCTTTTAAGTTCCTTTAATACTTTTACGGCATTTTTTAAATGTATTAATAAAAATGAACAATTAATTATATTAAAATACTCTATTTTTTCTGTGCTCATAATATTTGTCAATTTATCAATAAAATCTGATTTTGTAACATCACATGAAAAAAACTTAAAGACTTCATTTCCAAATTTTTTATTAGCTTTTTCGGTCAATTCATCTAAACAATCTAAACCAATAATCTTATCAAAGTTATTTTCAGAAAAACGAGTTTTAGTTTTACTGCCATCATTACAACCAATATCAAGAAGTGTAAGTCCTGTTCTTTTATTTATTATTTCATTGTAAATAGGTTGTTCATACTCTATAAGCAACTGTCTTTGAACTTCTAAACGTTTTAATTCTGTATTATCTAAGTAAACTGAATTTGCCAACTTAATTTTCCTCCTAAATAATTACATATAAGTAATTAAACACTAACTTTCTTTGATAATTATAATACTTAGCTTTTTGTGTAATAAGCTTCATAGCCGCTTTATCAATTTCATCACCATGTAAATCAAACGGATTATATGTATTAACATTATCTCTAATTCTTAAAATATATTCTCCGTTGTTATCAATAAGTTTTACTGACACATAATAATTCTTTTTTGTATTTTTTAATCCAAACTTCATAATATTGATAATTAGTTCTTCTACAATTAAATTAATAAAAAAAGAATGTTTATAATCAATATTCCATTCTTCACAAAGTGCTTCAAGATTATTTGCAACTTCTTCCATACTTCCTGCTTCTATTGGATAAAAATGTTCAAACATTTTATTTGTAAAATTATATTTTTCTGCTATATATTTTCTTGAACTTGAAAATATCTTTATTATTAAAATTAATAATAGACATATAATTTCACTAATTAAATATACAAAAGAAAGACCTATTATACCATTATATAAAATCAAAAAAACTCCAAACAATAACATTAAAATAAAGTTTCTAAGAATTGATAAACAAGAAGCAAGTTTAATTCTTCCAATTGTCTGCCAAAAAGAAATTGTAACAACATTAATTCCAGCTAATATAAAACTTGATACATAAATACGAAAAGCCATAACAGCAATATCAAACGATGTAGTACTTGATAATCCAAAAAACATCAATATTTTTTCTGCAAAAAGCACAAATAACGCCGCAATAATTGTTCCTGCCATTACTACAATTCTAATTCCATCATTATAAACTGCCATCATTCCTTTCTGTTCTTTTTCTCCTGCCAAAATAGAAACAACTGTAGAAGCCGCCGCTCCTGCCCCATCAAATACTGCTGATGAAACAGTGCTAATTGTATACATCACTCCAAATACTGCTACAAAAAAAACACCATTTTCCAAATCATTCTTTAACAGCAAAGTGTTAAATACAAGCATTACTATAGCTTGAAAAATAAAAGCAGAACCCACTCCAAAACCATTACTAATAAATTGCTTTGTTGCATTTATTGTAGGAATACATAAATGAAGTTTTAACAGTGCTTGTTTTCTTGTAAAGTGAATAAGTAAAATAAAACACCCTATTAACTCAGCAATACAAAGAGAAGATGAAGCACCAATAAGTCCCCAATTCAATACCTTCATAAATAAAAGGTCTAAACTTAGATTAGTAATTATAACGCCTATAGAAGCAATAGCTGTCAATTTTGGTTCTCCATCTGTTCTAACGGTTGCTGAAAGAATATGATATAATACAAAAATTGGAGCTGAACAAAATACAACTATTAAATATTTAAGCACCTGAGATAACAGCTCTGGTGTAGCACCTAGAAAAATACAAAATGCCTTTCTAAAAATTAAAGATATTATTGATAAAACTATTCCAACTATCACCCCTATACTTAATACATATTTAAAATTTGCATTTGCTTTTTCTATATCTGATGCACCTAAAAACTTTCCAATTAATACATTAGCACCACTTCCTAAAGTAATACCTAAAAGTGCATATATTAAAAACACAGGTGTCGCAATATTTGCAATTGCAAGTCCCTCACTTCCAATAAAATTTCCTACTAATGTTGCATCAATTAATGTAGATATCGTAATTCCCAATGAAGAACAAATTCCCCAAAACAAAAAAGTTCTATATGCGCTTTTAGCATATTTTGTTTCCATATTCTTACTCCACTGTTAAAATATCAATAAATCCTGTCATTTCAAACACTTCCATTACCATATCAGCTACATTAAAAAGACTCATTTCAATACCATTCTTATTTGCATATTTCTGACCATTTAAAAATGCTCTAAGGCCTGCACTAGATACATAAACTACATTTTCTAAATTAATTCTTAATGTTTTTACTGTTGAAAGCTCCTGCATTAATGTTTCTTCAAACTTAGGTGCTGTTGTTGTATCAATTCTTCCTTCTACTTCAATAATCTTTGTTCCATTTTCTTCTTTTACATTAATATTCATTTTTATTTCCTCCATTTGATTTTCTAATTTTTATAATCTAATTCATAAATATTTTGTAAGCAATTCTTTACCAAAACTTCTACAAGCTTTGCATATTGTGATGGCAAATAGCCTGAATTTGCTGAACGACATACTGTTATTAAGCTAGGCTTCCAACTTAATGAGCTTAACCACTTCTCAAATCTGTCTACCCTTTTATGTATTCTTTCTTCATCTGCTTGTTTTTCAAAAACAATTGGTTCTTCATACCTAAGATAAAATCTTCCATCTACAGCTTCTGCTCTTATTAACTTTCTAGGTAAAATTCTAAATGCGTGATAAGGATTATTTATATATTCCTTATATGCTTCTTCTGTAATTTCTAATCTTTTAGGCGGAACTGTTGAAAGTGTATCGTCCCAACAAAAATAATCTAAATCAATATCTAACACAACATTTTCAAGTTGCTCAGTACTTTCAAGACTTCCTTCAAAATATGTAAAAAAACTATACTCGTTATTATTATCTTTTCGATACTGACTGTGTAAAAATGGAATATACTCTCCTACAGTAAGTGCATTATTTCCTATTCTTCTTATAAATCTATCTTGATGTACAAACTTTTTGGGTACTACTGATTTCATATTGTAGAATTGAGAAAATATCCCTTCATACATCGCTGGCACAATAAAATCTGCAATTCCAAGTTCTTCATAAGTAAACTTTTTTCTTTCTTCTAAACTTGAAAAAGGCTTTGTAAAATCTCTTTTATATCCACCACATTCAAAATCATCATGATGGTCTATATGAAACAGTGTATTTCCTTTTTCATTTATATACTTCTTCTCTATAGCAAGCCCCCAATAATAAAAGGCTTCGTGATGTTCCTGCATACAATATACTGGTATCATATTAAAATTCCTTTTCTCTTTGTTTTATAAGATATTGATATACCATCGGAAATGCTGTAAGAAACCACGCCGCATATTTTTGTGGTGCTTCTACCATATCCTTTGCAAGCCAATCAATATCAACATATTTCATTTCTTCTGCTTCTTCTTTGTTGCAAACAAAACCACCTTTATATTCTCCAACAAAAATATGGTCAAGTTCATATTCAGATAACTCATCAAAAACTTCTCTATATACAAAAGAATTAAGGTGCTTTACATCACAAGAAACTCCTACTTCTTCTAAAAGTCTTCGTTGCACAGCCATTTCTAATTTTTCTCCCACTCTCGGATGTGAGCAACAAGTATTAGCCCACAAGCCTGCTGAATGATATTTATTAGAAGCTCTTTTTTGAATTAAAAGCTTATTTCCATCATATAAAAAGACTGAAAAGGCTCTATGTAATAACCCCTTTTTATGAACTTCCAGCTTATATCCTTGTCCTATTTGTTCATCACGATAATTAACTAATATCAAACAATCTTCTGCCATAAACTAATTCCTTTCTATTTTCCAATAGCACAACCATCCTCGCCCATATAAATTTCTTTATTCATTTTCCAATTTACTGCTACACATGGAAGACAGTAATTTTTATATGTACAACTATTGCAAGGTTCTTTTTTGTTATCCTCTATCTGTCTAATTTGTTTTAAAACATTTGAATTCTCCCAATACTGCCTTATTGTGTCAAAATCTTCTTTAATTTCTAAATGTCTACAAGGTGTTAGCTTACCATCTACACTTACACTAATACCGTCACGCCCTGCTCCACACCCTTTTGATATACCTTGATTTAGATTTGTAAAAAAGCGTTTTCCTAATACTGCTTTTAACTGTGAAAAACACTCCTCAACTTCTATATTAACAATGCCTTTATATTCTTTAATACATTTTGCTATTTCATAAATTTGCACTACACTAGGTACACTTTTGCGTTGATTTTTAGCATCTGGTTTAAATACCATAACTACAAGCCCACACACATTATACTTTTCTGCTAACTTAATCATCTCTTTAAAGTCACTAGCATTGTTAGAGTGCATTACCCAATTAATATAAGTTTTTTTGTAATTCATGTTTTTAAGTATTTGCAATGTATTAATTGCTAATTCATAGCCATCTCTAGTTTTTTTATTAATTTCTTTTGTACTTCCATTTAAAGAAATGCAAATTTCCGAAACTCCACTTTCAATTAATCGCTCTAATTTTTCTTTATCTACTCCAAACCCAGAAAGTGCAATATTAGTTTCCATTCCAAAATCACTACTTACTTTTATTAACTTTTCTAAATCAGGATAAATAATAGTTTCTCCACCGCTTAAATTTATCGTCTTAACATTATTTTTTGAAGCTTCTTTAAGCCAATACAATGCTGTATCAAATTCCATATCTTTTCCACCCAATAATTCACAATAACACTGTGGACAGTGTAGTGGACACCTTGTCGTCAACTCCAAATTCATAAGCACTGGTGTATCATACGCCCTAAAGTCAGCACAATAACACACACTTCCTTGTCTCAAATACGCCTTTGCTTTTAAAGACTTACTTTCCATAAAAGGTATTTTAAAATGTGATATATCATTTTGTATAAATGGCGTATGACTTGGAAATCCATTTATAAACTTAAGTACATCTTCTTTTTTATCTCTAGTACATAAGCTAACATTTTCTAATGCTTCAAGAAATTCTTTTACAACTTTACTTTTTTTGCTTGTTGTTCCAAAATTAATTCCTATTTTTTTTGATATTCCATTTTCTAAAATATCAAAATCTAAAATGAACTTCTTTTTATCACTATAATCTTCCCATTTGGCTAAAAACTCATCAAGCTTTTGTGTATCTCCCTGCCAACTAAGCTCTTTTAAGTAAATTATGATGTCTTCTCTTGTCATATCTTCTGTAAATAAACGTATTCTATCTAATTCCATTCTTCCATTCATACTTCCCAATTGAAAAAGTCGGTCACATTTTCCTTCTAGCTTTGCTACACAAATTTCAAGCATATCTCTTAATCTCTCAACTCTTTCACGCCCTGTTAGCTTAACAAGTACATTGTTATAAAATTCACTATTATCCTTTCCTGTCAATACATTAGAAGCATCTATAAAATAACAAGCAGGAATATCTTCTTCTCCACAACCTTTTCCATCTAACTCATACCAATATTCTGTTACTTGTAAAGAGCTTACATCTTTTCGTATAGAATAATCACAACCTGTTCCTTCTTCTGATAAACACACTTCTAAGATTGTTTCTTGTGTTTCAATATCCCCATATAATCTTTCTACATTTTTTAACTTGTCTATATCTTCTTTTGAAAAAAGTGCAGGATACTGACTCTTTCTAAAATAATTTAAATAATCTTTTACCCTTATACCCATATATGCAATTCTCCATAAAAAACATTTATATATTAATACAACTAAAAAACGCACCGTGTTACACTTTTTTATAATTTTTTGATATTTTTTGTAACACTTTGCCTATTTCGGTTGTATAAATATTTGTATGAAAATCATGTACATAATTTTACAAATATATTTTAGAAAGGAGTTACATATATGAACGAACAACAAATCAAAGAAATTTTTTCTGATGAAGCTTTTGTCAATTCTATTTTAGAAATGGAAACACCGCAAGATGTCCAAAAAGCACTTTCCGAAAAAGGTCTTGATTTAAGTCTTGAAGAAATTAACACTATTCAAAACACTCTGATTAATAATGACAATGAAGGTGAATTGTCAGAAGATGACCTTGAAAATGTCGCTGGTGGAGTTGCTGTTACTACTGTTATTTGTGGTTTAATTATTGGTGCTGCTGCTGCCTCTGGTACTTTCCAATTAGGAAAAGCTATTCATAATTGGACTAGAAGACGTTGGTAATTTATAAAAAGGAGAATTAATTATTATGAATGAAGAATTATTAAAAGAAGTTCTTTCTGACGAAGCTTTTGCCAAATCATTAATAGAAATGGAAACACCCGAAGACGTTCAAACTGCCTTAAAAGAAAAAGGTGTTGACCTTAGTATTGAAGATATTAAAGCAATTCAAAATCTTCTTGTTAATCAAGAAGATGGAGAATTATCAGAAGACGACCTTGAAAATGTTGCTGGTGGTAGTTTAACTATCATGGCAGCACTTGGTATTGCAAGTATCATTGGTGCTGCTGTTGGCGGTACTATCAAACTTGGAAACAGCGTCAACAATTGGACTAGAAGACGTTGGTAATTTTATAATTAATTAGAATAGGAGAACACACTATGAATGAAAAATTAGACGAATTATTAAAAGATGAAGCATTTATTGAAAAATTATTAAATCAAGAAAACGACACAGATGTACAAGCACTTCTTGCTGAAAATGGTATTGAACTTACACTTTCTGATATTTCAGCTATTAAGTCAGGTATCGAAGCACGTTTATCTGACAATGAAGAATTATCAGAAGACGACCTTGAAAACGTTGCTGGCGGTGTTGACGTTGATAAAATTATCACAGGTGTTGTTGATGGTATTTGTAAACTCGGTGACGCAGTTCACAAATGGACTAGAAGACGTTGGTAATCAACATATCTTTCAAAATATCATCAATATTCATTTTATCCACTAAAAATAATAAATGAGTCAAGTTTTATTTTCTTGACTCATTTATTTTAATTTACGCAAACAACAAACTATTTATAAACAAAATATTATAACTGCCTTACAGCTAAATCATAAAATCTGCCTTTTTTATCCATTAATTCTTTATAGCTTCCTTGTTCTACAACTGTTCCTTTTTCAAGTACAAATATCCTATCACAGTTCATAACTGTACTAAGTCTATGTGCAATGACAACTCTTGTTGCTTTAAGTCTTTCAAGACTTTCACATACCATAGCTTGTGTAACATTATCTAATGCTGATGTCGCTTCATCAAAATAAATAATCTTAGGATTACCAACTATAGCACGAGCAATTAAAATACGTTGTTGTTGTCCTCCTGATATCGTTCCACTATCTTCTGATAAAACAGTATGTAATCCCATCGGCATTTGATTAATATCATCTTCTAAACCAACGGCTTTTACAACCTTTTTAACCTGCTCTAGTTTTGTACCAGGTGCTGTAATTGTGATATTTTCAAATATACTTCCACTTATTAATTTGCCATCTTGAAGAACAACTCCAAACTTTTTACGAAGTTCTCTCTTATCCATACTATCAATGTCTTTTCCGTCATAGTAAATCTTACCGACATCTGGTTTTTCAAAACCTAACAATAACTTTAAAAGTGTTGACTTACCACTTCCAGACGAGCCAACAATGCCAATATATTCTCCTGCTTTAATGTGCATAGAAACATCATTTAATATAACTCCTGAGGCTTCATTATAAGAAAATGTTAAGTTATTAACTTCAATATCTCCTGTAAGAGTACCTGGCATTACCATATCTTCATCAAATTCTGAAAGTGTTTGTAATATTGGTTTACATCTGTCATATGCTGGCTTTATATCATTTACTTGCAATATAGAAGATACAATCTGAAGCATAGCTCCTGAAAAAGAACCAAATGCTGCACTAAAACCCATAAAAGCACCTACTGATAATTTCATACTATTTTTTATCATAAGATAATAAAGCACAATAGAAAATACAGTATTCATTGCCCCTACTAATGTATTAACAGCAACTGTCATTTTCTCTTTTCTTATATTGATTTTTCTTGACTTAGTATATGTCTTTAGATACTCATATAATGCCCTGTTTTCCACTCCTGCTATTCTTATTTTTGAAATTCCATTTAAAAACTGATACATTACAGAACTTGTTTTACTATCTAATTCCATTTTCTTTACTTCATATTTTGTTTGTAAAATTCCTATCCACACAATAACAAGCATACATATAAGCAACATAACTAATGATACACTCGTCAACTTTTTAGAATATTGAAACATTCTCCATAAATAAAGCAATGAAAAAACAGCACTTAAAATTGTCTTAATCGCTACATCTGCTATTGTATTATATATCTGAGAAATTCCCATTGCTCTTTGCGCTAACTCTGCTGAGTCATACTTGCGAAAGAAACTCTCTGGAAGATTAAACAATCTATCATAAGTAGCACTTTGAACAGAATATTCCATTGCGTTCATACTTCTAAAAGCCGCCAAATTTTTTACTATTGTAAATGTTACATTTCCTATAGTACATGCTAGAATTACACAACTTATCTGTACAAGTCCTGTCTTATTTCCCATAGGTATAAATTTATCATATAACTGTTCATTTATAAACGGTATTAACAAACCAATAAGAGTTCCTAAAAGTGCTAGTAAAATAAACCTAACAATATCACTCTTGTAAACATTTTTCATACCAAAGAAAAATAAATCTTTAGCTTTTAATTCTTTATTTGGAAATGGACGATATAGCATATCTGCTTTTACTTCTAACTGCTGCGCATATTCTTCATCTATAATACAACTAGTTTGTCTTTGAGCATCATATGCCATATATTTTTTAGGGCTTATTGGAACACAAGCAATCGGCTGATGTCCGTCTTTTCTATATGCTAAAATAGGTCCACTATCTCGCTTATACCATTTTGGTTCTAACACTACCTCTCTAACAATAAAATGAGATATTCTAGCAATATCAGCTACTGTAAAACGTCTTCCACAACTATCTTGAATTTTATCTAAGCTTGCTATTTGTATATCGGATTTATTACATAAATAAGCAACCCCATCATAAATTCTATTTCCCGATTGTGATATAACACGATTTTCTTTTTTTCTTTGAAATAATCCATAAATTATATTAAGACTTTTTTCATAAGTATTTTTTTGCTCTCTTGCCGTAGCATATATATAGCCTTCTTCTTTAATTATATTGATATTATATTTTTCAATTAACTGTTCGTCATACTCTTGTATATCAAATAATTTTATTTGTACTTTTAAAGCAAATGTATTTTTAATTTCTTCATTTTGTTTTTCATCACATACCTTAATAACGGCTTTATCTAACGCAACAAGTCCTATTCTCCATGCACCAAGTACTTCATCATCTTTTGTGAAAGCTGGTATTTTTTCTCCGGGTGTCATTTCTGCAATAAGCTGTCTTCTTCCGGGTATACCATTTGTATATGGAAATAAATATACCAACACATGACCTTCCATTACTTGATAAACCGTCATATTATCTTGTGTAATATGTATTTGCCCACCTTGTATTTTTATATAATCCATACGACTTTTCTCCTAGATATTCTGTATAAGTCTTTGATAGTGACCTTCCTTGCTTGCTAATTCTGTATGTGTTCCCCTTTGTACAATCTTACCTCTCTCCATTACAATAATCTCATCGCAATCACGAATAGCCGATAACCTATGAGCAACTATTAAACAAGTACAACCACGTCGCTTAATATTATCTATAATTTCTTTTTCTACAATAGGGTCTAATGCGCTAGTTGCTTCATCCATAATTAATATACTAGGATTAGTAACTAAGGCTCTTGCTATTTCAAGTCGTTGTCTTTGACCACCTGACAGATTAGTACCACCTTCTGACAATACAAAATCATAGGCTCCCGGTTTTGATGTAATTACCTCATGTATACAAGCATCTTTTGCAGCTTTTACAATATCCTCATCAAGTACATTTCTATTCCACATAGTCAAGTTATCTCTTATCGTGCCAGAAAATAATGTAATGCTTTGGCTTACTGTTGATACACTAGAAGACATTATCTCTTTTGGTATCTGTCTGCTATTTATATTATCCATTAACACTTCACCAGACCATGGCATATATAACCCACTTACAATCTTTGATACAGTAGATTTGCCACAACCAGAAGCTCCCACAAAGGCAATCGAACTTCCACATGGTAAATAAAAGTTAAAATCTTCAACTAATGGCTTTTCTAAAATACTATATCCAAATGATATATTTTTTAATTCGATTTCACCTGTTAATTTCGTTGTCATCGTAACTACTTCCTGTTTTGAAAACTTCTCATCTTCTTCGTATTTCATTATATCTTCTACACGACTCATATCAGCCTTTAATGTCTGTATCTTTTGTATAAAACCAACTAATTGATTGACTGGCTCTGTGAATGAACTAAGAAGACTTGTATACGCAACTAACATACCAGCCGTCATGTTTCCATTTATAACTAATATACCGCCCACCATCATTACTACTATATTACTAATTTCACCTGCCACTTCCGGAATTGCATTTAATATCTGTTGTCTTTTTCCTAGTTGTTGTTCTAATAAAATGGTTTTTGCATAATATCCTTGTATTCTTCCTACATATTCATTTTCTGCACCAGATGCTTTTAATGTACTTGTAATATTTAAACCAGCAAATACAGAACCTATCATCTTACCCTGGTCTTGCTGCATCTTCATAGTATCATTTGCAATAGATGTTGAACTAAATTTAACTATAAACAAGTTAAATACAACACTTGCAATACCAATTAATGTAAGCAACGGACTATATGTTAATAATAAAATCAAATAAAACATAGCAACTATGATATTAAGAACTGTTTCTCCCAAATCTCCCGCAAGAAATGTACTTACATTATTATTATTTTCAACACGTTCTGCCAAATCTCCTGAATATCTCTGGTCAAAAAAGCTCATTGGCAAACGAAACAGATGTGAAAGAAATTCATGTGCTGAAATAAGTGCCATTTTATTTTGTAATTTTTCAAGCAAAATACCACGATAAAAAGTAAGTAATGCTTGAAACAATACTGTAAAACACATTATAGTTAAAAAAGCTGTTATCCACTTTGTATTTCCACCTAACAAAATGTCATCAATAAAAACTTGTGAAAATACAGGTATAACTAATCCCGGAAATACAAGACATAGACCTATTGCAACTAAAGCAAATATAGATGTATATTGTCCTTTAAGTCGTCTCTTTACAAAGCTAAGTAATGTTCTTTTCTGTCTGATTTTTTCAAACTTTTCAGTTATTTCAAATGTTAAAACAATACCTGTAAAACAATCATCAATTTCTTCTAATGTTAGTTTCCTTCTACCCATAGCTGGGTCATTAATATATGCAAACTTTCCTTTTACACCTTCCCATACAACAAAGTGATTAAAGTTCCAATGAATAATACAAGGTGGTTTGCATTTTAATAAATTATCAAGGCTTTTCCTATAGCCCTTTGCTTCTAGTCCAAATTTTCTAGCAGCTCTTAAAATATTTTTAGCATTACACCCATCTCTTGAAACACCTGTTTCTATACGCAACTGTTCCAATGCCATGTGTCTTCCATAGTATCCCATAATCATAGATAGTGACGCAGCACCACATTCTGTAGCTTCCATCTGATAGACAGTTGGTGTTTTTGCATATTTTTTCTCCATCTGTTCACCTTCTTCCTGCTACTGTGCATTAGTATCTGTCTTTATTGTAAGTTTTTCTTTTATGTAAGGTATTAACATAGTAATTGGAGCTTTTTCTTCTAATACAACACTTGCTTCTACTAATGTTCCCTCTAATAACATAACATCTTTACCTTTTGAACTTGACCAATAATAACCACTACTTGTATTATCATCCTCTTTTAATTCACATGTAACTGCTATAACTGGACCATCATTTAAAAATGTTTCTACTAAAGTATCATTTCCCAACTGAGTACGAAGACTTTCTGTAGATGTAACGTAATTATCTACATTTACTACTGTTGCTGTCATGTGACCATACTCTTGTTTATTTACAGTTGTCGGATACACAAGTACTTCCATTCCCTTTGTAATCTTTTTTCCTGAATTTAATGATACATAACAAACTATAACATTATCTTCACTATTTCCTTGTTGTACTTTAATCAATTCACTTCCTTGATTTACAGCACTTCCTTGAACTACACTAATATCTGATACTTTACCATCTACACTAGATACAATTGCACATTTTTCTAATTGCTCTTTATATTGTTCACATTCAATATTAAGCTGGTCAATGATAGATGCTTTTGTTGCTTCAAATTGACTATAAATGGTCGTAGTCTGTCGTTCTATTGTTCTTGTATCACTGTCTACTTGCACTTCCATTTGAGCTAATGAGTCAAGCAAACTATTAAGCTTTGTCTGCTCTGTTGTATAATTATTTAATGCTACATTATATTCATTAGATAATTGAGCTTGATTACTTTGTGCTGTTCCTAATTCATTAATTTTATTCAGATAACTACTCTTTATATTTTCATAATCTTTGCTTATATTTTCTTTTTGACTGTTATAATTGTCTACATCTTTTTGATAATTATTTTTTGTGTCTTCTGCTGAAGATAATTCTAATTTATACTGTGATATAGATACTTGTAGCTCCGATTTAGCACTTTCATTCTCACTAATACAATTTTGATAATTTGTTACAGCTTGTATATATGCTTCTACTTGTACATTTAAGTTAAAAGGCTCATCTCTGTAAATGTCTAAAGCTGTCATATCTATAGGTTCTGTTCCACCTATATTTTTATATGCTTCTTCAAGCTCATTTAACTTTGTATCAACAATATCTTTTAAAGCATTTTCTTTTGCAACAAGCTTGTTATAATTATCTAAAGCCGTTTGATATTGATTTAAGGCTTGATTATATGCCACTTTTGCTTGGTCTAGATTACTATATGCTGTTTCTAAATATCCACTTGCATTAGATAACTTGCTTTGTGCTTCTGTGTATTCTAATTGCTCATTAGTGCTATCTCCAACATTTAAACTGTTGTAATAATTTAATTCTGCATTTCTCATATTTTGTTCTGCTTGATTTGTTATCTGTCTTTGCTCAGATACTTTATTAGAATACAGCTCTAATAGTTCTTGATTTTGGTATAAGTTCTGGTCAAGTGTAAGCATTTGAGATTTAATTTCTACCAAACTTTTATTATCCGCAGTAATTACATCGGCTTCTGAGTCCATAGTGATACTTTCTACATTTTTAATTCTGTAGTCATAATTTGTTATTTTTTGCTCTAAATCATCTTTGTTTAAATAAGCTATAACTTCACCTTTCTTTATCTCATCACCCTCATTGACTTCTATATTTTCTATAATTCCAGCCATTTCAGAATATACAGAATATATTCCACCATTATTTACATAAATACCTTGTGTTTCTACGTTTACTGGAAGTCGACCTAATATAGACCATATTAATGCTACAACAATAACTAATCCTGCACCTGACAATGCCATCCAAAAAGAAGGTGGTGTAATTACAATCATCTTATCTAATTGCTCTGGCGATGACAATTTCTCTAAAGATGTTTTTCTAAATAAATCTGCCATACTTTCCCTCCTAATAAGTAAATTCTGTATTTAATTTGCTTTTTAATGTACTTAGTGTTCTTTTTAAAATTATTCTTACATTTCCTGATGAAATATCTAAGTTATTCCCTATTTCTTTTGATGTCATATCACCATAATATTTCATTAAAATCACGTTTCTATTGCGCTCAGGCAAATCCCATATAAGCTTTTGTAATACTATATACCATTCTTTTTGTTCTAATAGATCATCACTTATAAAGACAGGTTCTATATTCATTTCAGACATACAATCAATGCTATACTCTAATTTTTTTCTGCTTTTGTAATAATTTTTCAAACGATTACATGATATTGCATATAGCCATGTTAAAATAAAACTCTTATTTTCATCATATCTATGTAAATTTTTATACACAGCAACAAAAACATCACTTGTCAAATCTTCTGCCAATTCTATATTGCATACTTTATAATAAATAAATTTATATATTTTCTCATAGTAATCACAATATATTTCTTCAAAATATTCATCTTTATTCATTATGTTACATATCCTCTCTTCCTGTCAGTCAAACAGATATAATCTGCTTTACAACCTGTTCATAATACTATTACTGATATGCAGTTTATCTATAAAACTTGCACCTACTTAATAGTGTTAAAAATAATTGTTTTTTCTGTCTTTTCGTAACGCAAATAGTAATTAATAAATATACTGTATTACTAATTTTTTATACAACTATACTTCTATCTTTATTTTACGTCTTGTAAATTTATGGTACAAGTTACACTTCACACCCATTTACATACACTTTACGAATTGTGTCACATTTCATCACTTTTTCTGATATAATATCAAGTGAAAAATTAGCTTTACAGTTTTAGACTTTTTATTTAAGGAGATTTTTAAATATTATGAAAATTGCAATCTGTGAAGATAAACAACAAGATTATGACACTCTTTTATCTATGATTATAAATTTTTTAGATGAGCATAATATGAAGGCTGATATTTCTTCTTTTACATGTGGAGAAGATTTTATCAATGCACACATACATAATCCCTATGATATTGTTTTTATGGATATTTATTTACCTGGAATTAATGGCATTGAAACAATTGCCAAGATAAGAGAAAAAGAACCTGTTCAGTTTGTCTTTACTACAACAAGCAATGAATATGCTATAGAAGCCTTTAACTTAAATGCGGCACATTATATTTTAAAACCAATAACTCCAAATGCTATATCAGAAGCAATGGCTAGATGTCTTTCTAGAAAAGGGAATAAATATTCAGAACAACTTGATATAAAAACAAACTGTGGAGTTGTATCTATACCAATTGAAAATATTGTATATATTGAAGTTTTAAATAAGATATGTTCTATCTATACGGAAAAAAGTTGCTATCAAACATATTCTTCACTCAACGAAATGTTTGAAATGCTATCTGACAATATTTTTATGAAGGCGCAACGCAGTTTTATTGTAAATATGAACTTTATTGAGTTATTCTATTTTGACCATATCGTTTTAGCAAATGGAAAAGATATTGTTCTTTCAAGAAGTAATCGTACTGAGCTGAAAAATCAATACCAACAATTTTTATTTAGATTAGCAAGGAGGGGTGAAATTTGATATTTTTAAGACTTTTTATAGGCTGTCTTTCACAGCTTTTGCCATTCTGTTATCTTTGTTTTTATCCTTTTCACAATTGTTTTCGTTTTTCAAATAAGAAAGCAAAACCAATTGCATACATTATTATTTTAATATCCTCTTTAGTATTTTCTATAACAGGTACTTATATTTCAACAATACTTAACAAAAATTATTTTTTATTTCAAATGGTAAATATAATTTTTATGTTTTGCCTATTGCCATGTATATTTTATTACTTCTACATTATTAAAGATTTTTGGCAAAAAAAATTATTTATTTTTACATTTACAATTACAAGTGCATTAACTATAACTTCTATTTGTAATATGTTAAGTACTTTGGTTTATTTAGATAAGCAAAGCACATCTGATGGTCTTCCTTATAGGGGATATACTACCTTAATTATAATTACTGTAACTGCTGTAATTTTACCATTTCTAATATTATTACTTAAAAAAGTGTATCTCCCAATAAAAGATGAGTTAAATAAATCAGAATGTGGACAGCTTTCTATTTTATCTTGTTTTTTATTTATTGTACTTGCAAGTGGACTTTCCTTTATTAATTTCAATTATTTATTTGAAAATCCAATGACCTTATTTTTATTTTTTTCATTGATATTATCTGTATTTATTATTTATTTTCTTTACTTTAAAATATATTTCTCTGTTCATGAAAAATACATTGCAGAAAACAAATATATTAAAATACAATATGATATGCAGCTTCTCAATGAACAATATCAACAATTTAATCAAAAGATTGAAGCTAGTAGAAAGATAAAACACGATTTTAAACATCATATAATTACAATACAAAGTTGCTTAGATAAAAATGAAATAGACAAAGCCCAAAATTATATACAACAATATCTTAAAGACATACAGCAGTACGATTTGCTTAAATTTTGTGACCATCAGGTTATTAACATATTAGTAAGCTACTATTACACATTAGCAAAGGAACAACAAATAGATTTTGTAAGCCATATAAACATTCCAGCCGAAATACCTATAGCAAATTCAGATATTTCTGTTCTATTAGGAAATCTTTTAGAAAATGCTGTTACCGCTGCAAATCTATCTAACAATGCAACACGCCATATATATCTAAATATTATGTGTCATCGCAAAATGCTTGCAATCACTGTTGATAATAGTTTCAATGGCAATGTTCAACAAAATGAACAGGGCGAATATATCTCCACAAAACAAAATCATACGGGAATTGGGTTAAAAAGTATTACAGATATTGCCCAAAAATACAATGGTGATGTTCAATTCACACATGACAATGATGAATTTCATGCTCAGGTTATGATTGCATTAATAAATAATGATAATATGTAAAATAAAGAGAACAATTTCTAAAATATGATTAGACATTGTTCTCTTTACTTTTTCTATGTATTACTAAACTCCTTCAAGTTTTGTATAAATATAAAATCTACAAGTACATCAATAAACTTTTCTTCCATATTCAATAAATAACTGTATAGCTTGACCAAGTGTTTGTTTATCCGCCTTTGTATTTTTTTCTAACATGTGATTGAAATCATTTCGTTCATTTTTTAACAATTTATATAACAAAAGCATATCCATAATATCATCAAATTTATTATCATCTACATTCACAAATAACTTATTTTCTTCAATATCATCAATATTAATATCAATCTCATTGTTAGGAAAACCATCTTTATATTTATCTTTTCTAGCGTGTTTAAATTTATATCTTTTTTTAATATTATTTATAATTTTATTACCTTCAACAACATACATTATAGACTTCCATTTAAAACACTCATACACAATCTGGCTTATTACAATATTATCATCTTTTTCATATTCTTTTCCTAATTTCTCTTTCATTTTTTCCAAAGTATTAATATCTATATTATAGCTGATAATCTCCCTTTTCACCCATTCTTCTGGCATCTTTGCTTCAATATATGTAATAGCCTGCTGATAAAATTTTTTTCTATAAAGCCACTCAACAATGTCCAATCCAGTACAACTATCTTCCAACAATTTTCCATAGTCTTTTTTTATCTGTGACCAAAAAATATTCAATAAATCGTTATTATTATTCCATTCTTTAACAAATGTTCTAAGTTTCTCTAAGTTTTTTTCAAAACCAATCATATCACACATTTCAATATTTTCAGCAATTTCATTCATTGTTTTAATAACATTTGGTACTTTTTGTTCACCTACAGATTTATAATAACCTTCTAACTGTTCAGCTCTGCCATATCGTGAAAACTCATTAATTCCAGAAACAAAATCAAATATTTTGTACGTATCAGTTTGGTCTTGTATTGGTTTTGGTCCTTTATTATCTCTATCATATTTTACTGAATAAATTCCACTAGGTATGATATTATCATTTTTCAAAAGTGATATAATTGCATTAATCACTAAGCTCATATTACGAAAACCACCTTGTGTATCAATCCATAATTTAGGATTAGCTTTAATATTTTCATTCCAAAACTTTCTAATAATCTCTACAGCTTCAAACATTTGTTGTGTAAAATTTTCATCTTCAATATTTAGTATTTCAACATTTTGATAGTTTGAAATTCCCATTCTTAACAGATAGAATTCAACAGGACTCATTTCATAATCTTTACCATTACACTTAAATTTAAATAAATTCTTTGTTTGAGATGTTGCAAAAATGATAATTTTATCTAAACTTTTCTCTTTTTCTTTAATCATTGTACTTATAGGCTCTAACTGGCTATAATATTCTCTACCTTCTTCATCCAAACCATCCCACCAACAGTAATTTGCGTTAACTTCACAATAAGAAGTACCATCTTCTCTTGTTATCTTTCTTAATGGCAATGTACTCATACCTAACACAATTAAATTTTTTCCCATATATATTTCTCCTTAACATTAATATTCAATATTTGTAAAATTTTACTGCTTTTTGATTACAATTTTCTTTTTTATAAAATATTTTCGTTTTCTCTAGCGCAATACTACCTTTGTTAAACGCAATTGGATAATATTTTCTAAGTTTCCATTGATTATTGGTAGTGCTTAACAAACTATATTTTTCTTTATAAGGATACAACTGCCAATTATTCATTAATAATAACAGATTTTGGCATCTATTTTTCTTATTCTATAATTTAAAGATTTATTTCCTGTATTGTCTTTTCAAATATCTTATAATTAGAGTTATCTCTTGGCAAACAATACACCGCAAATTCAATCGCTTTAAACGAATAAAAATAATCCTTTATAACATCTCTAGCCGCCATAGCCACAACATTTGGATTATTTCTAAATGCACCACAGCCAAACGCTCCTAGTACAATTACGTCATTATTGTTTAATAATGCAACATCTAATATTCTTCTTAGTCTGCTAACATGCAATTCATATAATTTATCATCGGACAATTCAACTTGCTTATCTCCATCACTTTCATTCATCATATTAGTCGGATTAGGTCTTAAATTAGGCGCTGCACAAGTAATTACATTTACCTTATACCAATCTTTTTCCTGCATATTCTTAGGACTATTTGTATCTGTCTTAAATACAACAACATCTGGAGTATATATACAATCATCATTGTGTATAGGATTTTTTTCTTTTCTATGTGGAGTATAGAATTTATCAAACATATCATTACAACTAAGGTTAAAATATAACGTTGAACATCTACACAAACATTCTTCTTGCGCACCAGAGCCTTTCAATACACCACCACCCGGATTAGTTGCCGAAGCAAAATTATGTACACACACTTTCTCATTTTTATATGCTAAAGCCGCTTGTAAAGTTCTCTTTTTGGATACTACTATTTGTGCTTTAACTTGAAATCTATTTTTCTCTACTTTGGGAAATGTCTCATTTTCTAAATACAATTTTTGATTATTTGTAGAATTTGTAACTGCTTCTTTTAAGCTTTTAATATTTTTAACTTGATACTCTGTATTCTTAAATATTTCTATATTTTCTTGTCTTCCCATAATACCACCAACCACCTATATTTGTTAAATTATTGTCGTACTTCAATATTAAATCTATAACCAAGATTTCATCACTTGCACCAATTTTACAAATTGAACACTTTACACTTCAAAATTATAAAATTATTTTTTGATTACACATAACTTAATAATATAATTTTACACTTCTTTTTTTCAAATTTCAAATTCAACTCATTTCTTCTCTTAATAAACCACATACTAAAAAATATTTTCTAACTTTTGTAAAGATAAACCTCTAATTAAAATGCTATTTTCATTAAAATCTAATATATATTTTTCTAACTTTTTTAAAGCACTAAAATAATCACACTCCCCAATAATATTATCTTTAGTTGTACTTACAAGCACCATTTTCCAATCTGTTACTTGCTTTCCATCTACAGCATACTCATTTTGTAGCATTTTAGGTAAAATTGTTTCTACTCCTTCTTTCAGTGCGATTGCTCCAAAAAACTACCATCTGGTTTAGTGTAAAATTGTGGTGTTACCGTATATGCACTATTCCAATCAACCGATGTTTTTTCTTTTTTAAACTTGCTAAATAGTCCCATAAAGTATCGCCTTTCTATTTTATATTTTCTTTTAGGTGTTTGCGAAACTCCATAAGCTACATAAACTCTAACTTCTTTGAACCTCTATTTTGCAATGATCCTCACTGAAATAAAAACTTTTATATCTATTTTGCCTAAATTTCCAGATCTAAAATATCATATTGGGGCTTATTTCTATGCAAAATACATAAATTAACGTGAGTTCGACAAAAACATCTATTCAGAAATAGTATTATCTAACCATATATGTATTTTTATAGAACTCACGTTAATTTAGTAGCTTTGTTGCCTAAACTTTTCTTTTAATCAAATTGTTAGATTACTTTCTACTAATTTGTTTTTCTTTGAAAATTAAACTCTACTTATTCAATATTTTTTCAAATTATCCCGTCTGCATTTACTCTGCTGATACCATAATCATCCAACAAATTCCTCACACACCAAAAAATAAATGTATTATTGAACAGATTTGCTTTCTGAATATCCTAAGCAATTTCCATGTTGTATGTCATGAGAATAAGATTGATATTCTTTGCTTCCTTCGAAAATATATCTTTCACTAATGCAGTGAACTGTCACTTATCATCTATTGAATTTTCATATTGTCGAAGCATTTCTTCAAAATCCTGCTTAAAAATAACTCATCATCTTCTTTACTCTACTCCCAATGCCTTGTAAACAGCTTCTTCTGGAGAAGAATAAAATATCAAACTGAAAGCTCCAACTAAATCTGATGTTACTGTTCCAAGGTATGCTGCCGATGTAATTGGAAGAAGTACTTTCTTTGCTCCACTATCAAGGCAAACCTGCAATGTACTTGCCAAATCTTCTACCTTAATAAGTGTTCCACCGATACTAATCTCCCCTAGTACTGCAAGACTGCTGATTGGAGACTTACTTAGTGCCACTGATGAAATAGCAATCAATGTAGACAATGCAAGCTTTCCAGTCATTCCAAGTCCCTGCATATCCTGATAATTAATAATGTAATCTTTAGTTGTTGTACTAATTGAACTAGATATTGCATTACCATTTGCCTTCAAATAATTAAAGGCTGTATTGGTTGCTTCCTTCGGCTCTTTTCCTGAACCTATACCTGTGCATGTCAGTTTTCCATTTCCCGGCATCATCTGGGTTTCCAGACGATAACAGCCTATCATTCCTGTCTTTGACTTTGACACTGTATATAAACATCCCGGCTTACCCATACCTTCAGGAATCATCTTTCCACCGCCCTGCTCAGGTACAGATACAAAATGCTCATCAAAGCTATCATTGTCTATGTAAGAGAAGTTCACATCATAAAACTCCATTCCACCAATCTTTTTAAGTTGTTCTTTTACTCGTCTACGAAGTTCAAGTGAAATCTCCATAATCTCTGCAACTTCTTCCTTGCTGACCTCTCCATCCGGATAAATCAATTTGATAAATCCAGAAATCAGCTTACGAACAGCGATTGCATCTCTCTGATTTAAGTTATTTCCTAATTTGAAATACTTCTCTGCAATATTGCTGTAATTATCCTTACGAAGCTCACGCATGAACTCTGACAGATAATCTGTAATAAATCCATAATCATCTGTAAATGAATCTGGTCTGTACTTAGAGCATGGAAACGGTCAAGGAACGCGGTATCAGTGCCCATTTCAGGTGGAAATGGTTCAAACAAACTTGAGGTCTTCTGCAAAGTCTCAACACTCTGATTGATATTTCCTACAAAAACCATAGATGCTTTTGCCTGTATTTCTGCCTTCCCACGGGAAAATGCACCAGATGCCATGTAGCCTTTCATTATCTGAATACCATCTTTATCCTTAAACTTGATACCAGCAACCTCATCAAATGCTACAACATCCCACATTCCAACAAGACCTACTGTGTTGTTAGACATGTTGTAAAACAAATTTGCAACCGTTGTTTGTCCACCTGCAACAAGTATACTGTTTGGAGAAATCTGCTCATATATGTATGATTTACCTGTAGAACGAGGTCCCAATTCACACATATTGAAATTATTTTCAACAAGCGGAATCATACGGGCAATCAATAACCATTTAGCTCTGTCAGAAAACTTGTCCGGCTCCATACCAGTAGAACGAAGCAGAATATCCATCCACTCTTCCTTAGTAAATGCTTTTCGACCATTCTTTACCTCATCCATATCCACATGTGGCATCTGAATCGGTGTCAACTTTCTGATACGAATAGGCTGTGGGGTCTTCTTGTCTTCCTCAATAAATTCATAGTCAAGCTGCAAGATACACCAAATACCACCACAAAGCAAACGATCATAATCCTTCACATAATCAGCACTGATAAGAATATTCTTAATTCCAAGATTAGAAAATGTCGCCTCATATCTATCTTCCTTTGTATTAAGAACTACAGTAATCCTGTCAATAACTGTATAACTTCCTCTCTCTAGAAGAAGTGATAATATCTTCTGTGCTTCATCTGGACGGACATAGTTATCACGCAGAATACGTTTTACATTGTCCACGCCTTCGTCAATAATCTCCTGGTCATCGGAATTACAATACTGTCCTAGAAGGTATTCCAGTACATATACTGGAACATTTGCTCCCTCACGGATTGATTTTGTTAAATCTTTACGGACAATACGACCATCATAATATTGACGAAGTTTTTGCTTTATTTCTTCTCGCTTGTCTTCTGTTATATTTTCTTGTGCATTATTATATTCTTCCATTAGCATTTTCCTTGTCTACAACTAATTTTTATTTTATCATAAATAACTTCTACATATTTTCTTTTCGCACTCTGATTGGTATATCTGTAATTTTCTTTTCTATAGATTTTTTTGCTTTATCAGAATTACATATAATTTCTTTTATAGACTTCCTATCAAATTTTAAAATATTATAATGTTTTTTATTTTTAACATTATAATAATATTCTGGAATTAACTCAGCAATTTTTGGATATTTTGTGGTAGGTACGCTTGTATTTATTAAAATTCTATATTCCTGCTCATCTATGTATCTTTCATACAAACTACTTTCCTTTTTATAAAAGTTTCCAACATACATTAAATGTTGCAAAATATATTCCACTTTACTATTGTCATCAAATCCAAACTCGTTTGCTGATAACATATCTGCTATTTCTTCTTCAATAATTTTAACTTGCTCATCAGCAGAATAAATTATTTTGGCATGTTTGATGTAATTATTTTCTTTCTTCTCGCCTTTTGCAGTATAAAAATGCAATGTATCAATAAATGTTCCCTTATCAAAGATAATATTATATCCATTCTCTCTTGCATAATTTTTCCACATGTATTCTGAATTTATATTAAGGCACATAGATAATACTGATGTCCTATGTTTACTTATAAAATTATCTATTGCTTCTGAACTTCCTATCAAAATATGAAGTTTCTCCAACTGCTTCTCGTTAAATTGATTCAAATCTGTAACAATTTCATTTATACGGTGTAAGATAAGCTTACCCTCATTTTTATCGCCAAAATCACGAATATCAGTCGCCCAAAACTCTCCACTGCATATATTAACAAGAGCATCTATGTTTGATGTATAATGGCTTAACTCTATAATATTTTCCGTATCATTTTTTTCGATACAATTATAATTGTTATACCTGCTAATGAATTTTCCCATAATCCTCGCCTCCAAAGAAATTTATTTTAAAATCCAAAATCATCCACAAACGCAATATCTATCATAAACTCATACTGCTGTAAAATATTCTTCTCATCATTTGCATCTACCAATACAAGATAATACTTATCACCATACTTATATTCTCTTGATTTTAAAGTAAACTTCTCATGGAAAGTTCTCTTCTCTGGTGTATCTTCCCTGCTATTGGCAATCATCGGTACATCAAATGAAATCTTTTCTCCGTCTTCCGTAGTAAAATAAGCCACTATGTTTCTAGCTTTCATAGTATCTGTGACTTTCTCCATCTGGATGAAATCAAAGTATGTGATAAGATTAGTTACCTTACGGGTAACAGATGTCAGAACAACATCTACATAATCATATGCTACACCTCTGGTGTTTGTAGTAAGCTCGATAACCGGAACTATCATCTCTTGCAGAGATGAGCCACCATGCACATAGTTCTGTCCGCTTCCAGCAACCTTGAAAATATCTGCTCCTACCGGAGTATCCACATAAAGTTTATTGAGATATGCCATTGTTCTTGCCATAATTCCCTGCTCGTTTACTGCATCTTCAGTGATAAGGAATCTCTTGTTGGTATATAAGCATTTATCCTTTGGATATGTAACCTTGTCAAACTCCTGCAATCTGTCTCTCTTATATAAGAAACCATGATCTGCTGTTATGAAAAACTTCGGCGTAGATACATATATTGTTAGCTTTCTAACCAATTTATGTATCTCCTCTATCGCCTCTGCACATGCGTTAAATACCTCATTCTCACTTGCAGGCTTATCTCCTCTTGCATCCACCTGATTGTGATAGATATACACAATATTCTTACCCTGAATCAGTTCCCTGATTCGAGTCTGATTCGCATTTGCTACTTCATCAAATGACAAAGCCACATTATTTTCATTATAAGATTTCAGTATCTTGTCTCTCTGTCCCATACTTGCACATACCTGTCTATCTACCATCACATTCAAGTTGCCATCTACCTGCATCTCTTTATGCGGAAGTAAGCTTGCCATTCCGACTGATGTCACAGAAGGCAGACAACTTAGCATACACTCAATTTTTGGTGTACACTTCTCATCCAATTCCAATCTGTCAAAAAGTTCCTTGGCACACTCATACCGGAAAGCATCTGAAATAATTACAATTACTCTCTGCTTTCCATCATAACCTCTAATATAATGCTTGTAGAAATCCTCCTGCTTAGGCAAATCTGTAACATTCATTACCGCATTTGTGAAATTCTCATTCCACTTTGGTGTTATCTTCTGCAAATATGTATTCGCATAAATATTCTCTACTCTCTGTCTCACATCAGAGAATTTGCTATTATCTTCAATCTGGTCATATGCATAGTAAAACCATCTATAATATGAATCTATCAAATAAAACTCTTTCTGATAATTTGCAACTAATGTCTTAATATCACTTGAAAACTCCTTAAGTGATACGGACTTCATCATCAAATAGGCACACTTGATAGTTGTATATTCATTTCTGTATATGTCACTATAGTGATAAGCCTTAGACATTCTCTGGACTGCTACCTGTGCAATATTAAGCCCATCAATCTGTGAATCTAAGATCTCGTCATTTAACTGTTCCAATGCCCAGTCAATAATAATGTCATCTAACCCAGCAAACGCATCACAGGCGAAAATATCAGACATCTGAATAGAACTGTCTTTTTTCTTCTCCACATCCTTCTTTAGTCCATCCTGTATTCTCGTCACAAAATGCAATGACTTATCTATTCTTTCTACCAGTTTGTCATAGGTATCATGATAATTCACATTGTCCATGATATTACGGATAAAGACCACAACATCATTACGCTTCTTGAGAATATACGACCTCATTGCTTCTGGAACTGTTGTCTTTAATGTAGATGAGGCATAAGTTAATATCATACACGCTGACAAATCATCCATATTTGGCTTTTCAGACTTATATCCGAAGAATTTTTCACAAAGCTTCCAGAATTTATCAAGCAACCCATTATTTTCCAATGCGTTAAAATACTTTTCGCTGTCGCCAAGCATCATCTTCTTAACTACTTCCTCAAAGTTTGGAGTTTTCACATCCGTGAGTACAGCAATCAATCCAACATCAATAGTCTGCGCATTGTAATGGTCAATTCCAAGTTCCTTGAACTTCTCAATACGATGTTTATTTTTCCAGAAATTAGCATACTGTGATAAATGCTCCTTAAAGCGATTATCAATGCCAATCTCCTGTGACATCTGCGATACTCTATCTGTATAATATGGTGTTGAGTAATAATACATGTCAGCAAGTGGATTCTCTGCATCACTTGGCTTTGCAAAAGCTGCATATACAAGGTATTTACTCTCCTTATCCTCTTCATTCAATAAGTACTTGGAATAGAACCAATTTGAACCATCCAGAATATGCATCTTTACATCACCAAGTTGCAGTTCTGATACCTCATTCTCGTATTCACCTTTATCATCAAACCAAAATATAATTCGTGTTTTTGCTTTAGCAAACTCTGTATTTAATTGTTCCTGAATATTCTGTAAATCCATATTTCAATTTCACCTTCTAATCCATTTATGCAGATAATCTACATAAATTACTTTTATTCAATCAGTGTGATAATTAGTATACAGTAGATAATCACTAATGGATACTAATTGACTACTCTGGCTACTCATCGTGTCACTTTGTGTCAAAGAAAAAAGTGTTCAATAAGTGTTAATGTACTCCCCTAAATCATGATATCTTCAATTTACTTTCAATCCACGAAATAATTATCCCACAATATGGTGTCAAATTTCGTTCTTGTACCAGACTTTCATATGTACGCTCTAATTCTTGTATAAAAGCATCCTGGGATTTTCCTTTGCATTTTCTCATAATTCTGCTTTTCTCTTCCATCAAAACTCTTTTTCTTGTCTCTGGAAGCGAGATAGCTTCACAGTTTAAATTTAAAGTTTCTGTAACATCTTTGTTAATATCCACATCATCTGAATAAATGCTTCCATCTGCTTTATACTTTATCTTTCTGACAGACACCTCATCAAATGGATTTATGGTAAGTTCTGTATTTCCCCTATGAGCATCGCAAGTTGTTTCCTCTTGTTTTACACCTTTTGTCAAACTATTTCCATAGCATACACCCAACATCCATTTAAAATCCAAAGTAGCCTTTTTGTCGTGCTTCATTTCATCACTTGGATGTCTTGGTCTACAATGTTCAATCCTTTCCACTCCTGGGCTGTCAATTTTTCGCATGCAATATGCACACAAATGCTTTTGTTCTTCCCACATCTGTTCTCTAATATCCTTAAGCACATGTGACGGCGTATCCTCATAATCTGCATCTGGATGCTGCTTACGAAATTTTAATAGACTATTCGGTTCTTTTTCTCTTCTCACAACTATCATATTCTATTCTCCCAGTATCTTTTCTAAATCAAGCGATGTTCTCGCTGCTGCAATATCAGGATCTGATGTTCCAACGATTGCTTCAATCTCCGTCAAAACCTTATCTGCTTCTTCATAATTATTTTCATCCATATATGAATAGAATAAATTCATACGTTGCTTAATATCTATTGGACGTTCAGATACCTTCATTACTTCTCTTAATATAGAATTCGCATCTCTTCCATAGGTTTGTGCTGCTGGCATATAGATTTTTCCATTATCCAGAATACGAATCTGTTCTTTTGCAACAGAATTAATTACTGCTGGTGCATGTGAGCTGACAATAAATTGTATCTTTGGGAAAATAGTATTTAAGTCACTTATAATAGTCTGCTGCCACTGTGGATGTAAATGCAAATCTATCTCATCAATCACAACAACCCCAGAAGTCCCCTCTAATACCCTATCTCCAAGCATTGGATTTAATACCGCCATGCGATATGCAATATCTCCAATCATACTGAGTGTATTTTTATAACCATCACTCATTTCATCCATTGCGAATTTCTGTAAACTGCCATCTGCATTTTCAAAATTCAAAACCAATCTATGTGTATCAAGGTCAAATATAATGCCAGCATTTTTTGAACCACTAATTCTCTCAAAGCATTTACAAATAGCTGTTTCTACTGTCTTTAATAATAAAGACTTTTCCACCACCCCAGTTTTCTGTTGCTCCAGAAGACTTTTTAATGTTTGAGTTTGAAACCAATTAAGCATCAACTTTTCATTTGACTCAGCCGCCATACAATCTACATAACCAACCTGACGCTTAAATTCAGTCAGTGATTTTATGTTTTTCTTTTCTTTCTTCTGTGCATATAAACGCCCTGTACCATAATAAGATATCAACGGAAGAATTAATGACTTATCTCCTATCATAATTTTCTTCTGTGCTTCCTTTGATATATTAGTTAATTTTCTTGCTTCTTTGATTGTAGTATTTCCATTCTCAGAATTTAGAGAACGCACCCATTTTACATCATGATTATCTAAACAATCACCTATACTTTCAATGCTTACTGGAAACTGATGCTGCGGATCAACCGTACCATCAAGATTATGGAACTCATATCTGGCATCATCTTTTGAAATACTTCTGCTTACTCCACCATCAATTCCCAATAAAAATGTACTGACTGCAACTGCAACTGCCTCTAATATTGCAGTCTTTCCTGCTCCATTCTTTCCGACAATCAATGTTGTATGATCATCAAAACCAATATCTGCTTCTTTGAAACATCTATAATTTGTGATTCTTATTTTTTTCAATCTCATTTATTTGTCACCTCAATCACTTTGGATTATTGTTTTTACTACTTCTAAAATCCTTTCTTGTATGTTCAAAGCTATACTATAAATTTTCCACACTCGTAAATTTCTACCATAACTTACATCTGGTGTAATTGCTAATACTTTTATATCTTTGCCAATAAATCTACTTTTAATGCTTTCTTACCTTCCTGTGCCACTTCCACACCTTGAAATTTCGCGTAATTTACCTTTACACCATCATCCAAATCAATCTCAATTCTTTGATTGGCAACATGCGCTATTGCTTCATCATATATCTTCATCTCTGCAAGCTGCTTTGTGTACTTTGTTACTGCCTTTGTAGCTTTTGATTTTTCTGACGCAGATGTCGCATTGTCAATTGTATACTGAGCACTCTGCATTGCAGTTTCTACATATTTCTGTGCCTTATGGAGATAATCTGTTCTAACTCTGCCAACTGTGTCAGCATCATAACGGTGCATATAAATCAGTGCTTTAAAGCCATTCTGCTTGCCACTATCAAATAGCCAGTAGATAGGACGCTTGCCAGAACCTGTAACAGAATAAGTATTACAATGGTCCTTGAAGAAATCATTTAAGAAATAATTTCTGATTACTTCTCTGCTTGTATTTCCCTTATTGCCAAGTACTTTTGCAATAAAATTAAGGTTTGTTTCCAATGATTTCTCACCATATACAATCTTCACCCATTCACAGAATCTTGAAACAATATCATCTGAGAAATATTCTTCATCAGAAATTGGAATGATATTGTCATAATCAACACTAAAACTCAAGCGTGTAGCATTTTGCCAATCATCATTATCTCGAAAATATCCATAATGATAATCTGCCAGGCTAACACCCGCGTACGCCTCCAAAAATTTTCCATCATTTCCCAATGGCGAAAAACCTTGACACTTCCAATATATTTCATCTATATTTCCACCAGCGAATATCAACCCTTCTTTATCTAGAGAATATCGTCCAAACATACAACCAACTGCATAAGAAATCAGACTCTTAATATCACGCTGTAAATCAGCTTTTCGTACTGTGACATCTTTATCTTCTACCTCTGGTGTCAATTCATTCTGCAAACCGTATATATCAATAAAAATACGGTTGAGTTCTTCCTCATTAGCTTTGAGTTGATTGAAACGTTCGTTGCATTCGTTTTCCCAACAGGTGTAACATTCTGCTAAATCAATATCTGTTGTATCACCAAATAATGCTATATTCCTTGAAATAACGGATATTAATGGATGACGTTTAAAATCCCATGATGTTTCAAATGAATCCCAATCTGCCTCTTCAATTTGAATATTTTCCTCTACAATTTCATTTATAACACCCTTTCTCTTTTCATTGATTATTACAGGTATATTAGCAATATCTCCTGCTTGAAAATTTATCGTTGGTGCCAAAGTTTTCATTAATCTTCTTACAACTTTGGTATTATTCAATCCCAGTAAATAGAATAATAAATCATGTTCAGCGAAGCAACTCATTCCTGCAACATCAAATATAAATCCTTGTGGTTTATATCTAAATGCTATGTTTCCAGATGATACTAATGACCATGAAATACACTCATGGAAATAGTGTTCTCTATTAATAACTCGACCTTTACTATTAACAGCCGAAGTATTGTCTATATAATCACATACTTCCTGTCCTTTATTCTTAAAATTTACGACATAATCGTTATTCCCATACCATTTCCTAAACTCTCCTCCTTTATTATACGGATACCATTTTTCATTTCGCACAGTTTCTTCTATTGATGTAAGATTAAATCCTATATTATTTATTTCTACTTCATGCCACAAACGTAAAAATCTATTATTATTTGTTGTTGCCATTCCCTGACGAGGTTTCGAAATCTCTCCCAATCGCTTTCCAATTTCAAAGTCCTTTATAATTTGTTTACTTACCCAATACGCCATTGTACTACCTGGAATTTTTAAAAAATTATTTTGACTTACTTTATATTGATTCTCGCCATTAAGAAACATAATTTCTTTATCATATTGAGAAGTTGAGTCCACTAACCTACAATATATTCCTAAATATGCTTTGATACATTTTCTCCTAAGAATGAAACTCGTAGTTTGAACTACTTCACCGCCAATTTCCTCAAATGCCCTTGCTCCAAGATGTACCATATTTATAATATCTTGCATCTGTATTTTCTTTCGCAATTTTTCAAAACTTGTCAAGAACATCCAAGAATGCATTGTAATCATCGCCTGATACCCCTTCTTTTTAAGCATTTCCCCACAACGCTCAATGAACACAGCAAATAAATCAGCCTTACTATCCGGATAATTCTTCTTCACAAAATCATTTACTTTTGCACTAAGGTTACTTGTTCCAGCATATGGTGGATTAGTTGCAACTATCTCATACTTCTGAGCCATAACTTTGCCAATTTTAATCAATCGTTTCAACTGCTCTGCTGTCTCATCCAATCCATATGTATCAAAAGAAATCTGACCTTCAGTATCTGTACTATTTACAAAGCTATTTAGCAACTCCCAATCATAATTATCAACATTCAGCAATGAACCATATTCTTTAGCATCTGTAAATATATCAATTAATCCATTTATCTGTAGCACTGCTGTACTCTTTTCCATATCATTAAAGCTTGCTCCAAAGTATTTAAGCTGACTACGATTAATGCCATTGCTTTCCTGCACAGCATATATGTTCGGTTTTATGCCTCTAGTCAAAATTCTCCTGTCATACTGTCTTGCTTTCATCAGTACTGCAAAGTAACTTAACTGTGCCGCTCTGTCGTCTATATCAAGTCCATATATATTATTTTGCATAATACTTTGTGCAGCATCTCTCTGTGACCATCCTGCATTTTCATATATCTGCATAAATACATCAAACGCATACACTAGAATATGTCCCGAACCCATACAAGGGTCAATCAGCTTTATATCTTCTGGCTTTAACGCTGCATACTCTGCCTTTATCTTATCAAGTTCTTGCTGTACGGACTCTTCCTGCTTAGCCTCATCAAGATAGTATTTCCATTTGCTTTTCAGTTCATCATCAGGATGTCCTTCTACCCACATTCTGCCAAGACTGTTTTCTACCATATATCGCACAATCCAATCAGGAGTAAAAAGCTGTGTAACTGCCGGTACTTCCTCTTTTGTGATTTTACCTTTCTTTGCAAATGCTTTATTTTTAGGCTCTGTATTGTAATACTGATATAGCCAGCCAATGATTTCTACCTGACCTACTGCCTTACCATCTTCATCTACAGTTGTAATATTGAAATCTTTTTCATCTATCCCATCTACAAGCATGCGAATTACACCATCTTCATTCGTAAATGAGATGTTAAGAAGCATTTCTGTATAGTCTTCTGTCTCTTCAAAAAGTCCTGGTAACACTTCATGAAGCAGATTACACTGCTTGATAAAAAGCATTCTGAATAAATCATCAAGCCTATTGTTAATTTTGGCATCAATGATTTTCTCTCTCTCTTTATCTGTAAAATTCCAATCAATATCAGGAGCCATAGTTACCACATCAGGCTCATTCTTTCCTTCTTTTTCAGAAGAAAGCACACGAACTCTTACAGGATACATATAGTCATTGACTTCCATAAAACGAATAGCACAAATACGGTTAAACCAAGTATATGCTACTTCTTCCACTACCACTTCAAAGCCTTTTTCATGAATCTGGTCTACCAATTTTCTTCTCTGTTCACACTGTTCTTTATTAAGTGTTACTTCTGTTCCTGCCACTGTCTTATATACTTCAAAATCAACACCTTTTGTAATTGCTTCGCTACAATTATCCAGTGTTATTCCAAGCATACCCGCTTTATCTGTAACAGATGCTATCAGCTTATTTCTTGCATCTATTGCAAATTTCTTAATTGCATTTTTGTTCATGTGCTATATCCTCCAATTAAACTCATCAGCTTAATGTAATTATTGTATCTTCTTCTAGTTCATTCATCAGTTTCTGCTTCATCTGAGCAAGAAATTTATCAATATCCTGCTCATTTTCAATCGAATATGCCCTAGCCCCTGCCACATTACTAATAGAAATATTCTTGCGTTTCTTCGTCTTTACTTTAGTTGGTTCCACAGTAGTATTAATAGTCTCTTCACCAGATACTATCTGTGTAACAGGTGATTCCAGTACAGGCTGATGTTCTCTCTCATATTCATCTATCTCATCCAAACACTTTATTTTTAAAGTATCGCTCTCCAACTTGATATTTTTGATTGCCGCTATATAACTGGATTTCTTCAGCTTATCCCAAATTTCCTCAAATCTCTGATTGATACGAGGGCGAAGCACTTCTGCAAATGGCTTGGTATCCAATACTTCTTTTACTTTAAGAAAGTCATCATGCACTAATGGATCCATGATTGCAGCTTCTTTTTCAAGTAATCCCATATGAAGGTCTTCAAATCTCTTGTTAAGCTCAGGTAATCTCTGAATCTTACCGAAAGGCTTGCTATCTTTAACAATAGCCTCTATCTCTTCAACTACTTTTAACAACTCCTGATTACTTACATAGGTCTTACTATTTCCAAAATATGCAAGATTCTTTACTGCCTCTTCAAAAATCCTTCTCTGGTCACCCTTAAAGAAGTCAAATACAGGTGCCGTATCTTCTGCATCATCAAGTAAATCATCTCTCTTCTTATCTACATTCTTGAAGAACTCTGTAGGCTCATTGATATCAAGAATTTCTACAAGTCTATTTCGTGCATCTTCCATCAGTCGCTTACAAGGATATTTCGGATTGATTCGGTACTCTACAAGAATTTCATCATATACCTTCACTTTATCCTTTGCTTTGTTCTTAAAACTGTTCATAATTTTGTCATCATCATCACTAGATACAGTAAATCCGAAGTAATCTTTTATAATCTCTTTTGCAGAGCGAATCTGTCCATCCGTTGCTCTCTCTCTGATGTCTATTAACAGTTTTTCTACATATTCACGCTTTGTAATATATCTGACCAATTCATCTGGCTTAATTGAGAGCAATGAAAGACTCTGGCTGTTAAGAGTAAAAGAAACTCTTCCTAGCTTAAACAGCATTGCAACAAGCCATTGCACATCCTTTGGTTCAAATCCATAAGGTGCTGCACCAAACTTATCCTGTAATGATTTGAGAGAAGTTTTCATATGTCTTGCATTATTTAATCCAATTACCTGTACCACTTCCTCTAAAGCAAGTTTATTCGGTGTTGTATCGCTTGTCCCAAGGAAGCTCATCTGACCATCGCTATGCTTAAAGATATCACTGATATCTGACAGCTCCGGTGCTGTTTCCATGTAAGTGAGCTTATTGTATTTCATTGCTACAAGCTTACTGAATGCCTCATTGATTCTTGCTGCTGGCTCCTTTGCTGAAATGGTTGCCTTATCACCATTTACATAAATATCAGCATTCTTTAAGGCATCCTCAATAAAGATTCGGATTCTATCCTTCTTCTCAATACGCTCATCCTCTTTTGCCCTGCGGATGCTGTCAAAGCTTCCTCTGGCTCCGGACGCATTTTTATTAAGGAATTTATATATCTTGATGGATTCTGTAATCTCATCAAGGAATGTACTGTCATTTGGAAGCTTCACAACTACACTGCTTTCCTGTACTGAGAGCAGACGAAGTGCAGAGTCTGCATAATTCCTGCCATAAGGTGTAATCACTGTCACTCCGATATCGTTAGACTGATTGCCCTTGAAGAATCGGTCATCTACTTTCTGGTTAAATGCGAACATATATCTGTTGCTGTATCTGTATTTCTTTTCTGTATAGATTTCCTCAAAGATAACTGTAGATGCCTCTCCGATGATTTCTCCTATCTCTACAGACTCGCTATTGATGGCATTATTGATTTCCTGCTCCTCATTCGTTAGAAAAATGTAAATTTCGCCATTTTTCTGTACAAGTGTTTCTCTAATCAACTTTTTTAATGACTCTTCAATCTTAGCACGCACCTCAATTCTATCATCATCAATATTAGAACTCATAAGTGTATTAAGATTTTCTAGATTTGCCTTGATTTCCTTGACATATTTAATCATAAAGAGAACCTTCAAAAGTTCTACATCGAACTCATCCAACTTACTATTATTCTCTGCATCTGATATTACCTGACTGTGCTGATGGTCAATAAACTTATGTAATGGATTATAGAAATAACTGAACGGAACTAATACTCCATCCTCTTTATCCATTACTCTGATTGCCGACTCCTGAAACAGTGCAAGCATAGAACGTGACTGATCAGACAGATGCTTTCCACTTGCGCCATGTGTTCTGACCGCAGTAAGTACCTGTCCTAAAAGATTGAACTGATATGGTATAAATGGATAACAGTCTGCAAAATCTGCCTTATCTGCATACAACTTCTTGTCTGCTGTATCCGCAGTAAATGTAATGAGATTCTTGATAATAGACTCTTTCTGCTCATAAAGAAGTTTGAGTGTCTGTGTTGCCATCTCATTCTTTGCAAGCACACGTTTACGGATTACTTCGTCAACATTAGATGCCGAAAGCGAAAGTCTTGTATCAAAACGTCCTTGAATCTTAGAGAAGTCATTTCCCTTTGTCTTTGTAATAGAGTCAATATCCTCCTGACTTGTTACAATGACCCATGCCTTACCTTTGCAGGCTGTTCCGAGGTCTTCTACGATTGTCTGGAGATTGAGCATGAGCTGTGTATCATCAGCAATATATTGACCAATTTCATCTACCAAAAAGATTATATGATGATTAGGACCTTTCTTCACACAGTACTCCTGCACAAGTGATACGAACTTCTCAATGCTAAGGTCATAGTTGCCCTTTGCATTCTTACACCAGTTACGAGCTGCTTCCTCACTCATGAAATCCATCTCTACTAATGTCTTTACTACTTTATCCTGAATAACTGCAAATGCCTGTCTCTTTTTCTCCCAAGGTGCACCTGCATTTGCCTCAAATTTCTCTTTGAACTCTTCAAATTTACCCTCGTTATCCAAATGACGCTCAAACTCTGCAAGATAAGGAATTGAACCACAATATCCCTGCATCTCATTGAACACCTTCATAAATACTTCTACAATAGCCTCTTTACCAGAGCCTACCTTTGCAGAACCTTTTGAATCAATATTAAAGAGCATGACATCTGACTCAATTGTTCCTGCCTTTACCATCTCTGCAATAAGCATCGAATCTTCTATTTTCTTACCATCCGTAAAATATTCAATGGCTCTTTTACCTTCTACTGTGCTATTTTTTAATAAATAAGACAGTATTTTTAAGAAATGAGATTTACCACTTCCAAAGAATCCGGAAATCCAGACTCCCATCTTATCTGTATATCCGTCTACACCTTTTTCATAATTATTGAAGAAATCCCTGAAGTGCTTCAGAAGTTCTTTAGTCACTACATATTCGTCTAATTCCTGATATACATTTTCTTCATCCGACTGACCAACTTTAATAACACCCTTGATGTCACGGTCAATCTGCTTTTCAAACATATTTTTAATCTGCATTGTATTCCTCCTCTACACTAAACGGAATGCCCTGTAATAGTTATGTGAATCCATTGTTCCAAATAATTTCAAATCCTGTCCGCTATACTCTCCCGGATAGAAAAGCACTACTGGCACACTATCAAGTACCTGATGCAGATTATTTAATATATTATGGCTTGCAATTATTGGATGGCACTTACCTACTCCGGTAAGAAATACCACACTATCTGTCAAATCTTTCTGCAATATTCTAGATATGATTAGATTCAGCTCATTTGTTTCATCCAGCCCTAATGTCTCTACAAGGCTGTCTGCCATCTCAAAAAATCCATTTTCTTTTTCCAAATCAAAGAATGCTTCCAGATATCCTTCCTCTTGCAATATCTGAATCATCAGATGAAACAAGTCGAACTCAATTATCTTAAAATCTTTATTCCCATTGTTTATTCTATCTTTTAGGTATGCTATATGATTTCTCACATATAGTTCTTCCCTTGGGTCGTAATCGAAAATGTAATATCCGACTTCATTTCCCAGTCCTTTATTCTCTCTGAAAGACTTCTCTGATATTTTATCTTCTATCTCATTCAGTCTATCATCCAAACTTAACTTTGCCATGCTCAGACTCCTTTAATTGCATTGATATATGCTTCCATTCCGTTATTATAAAATATTTCCTCTATACGATAATTAACAAGAGCATGTCGGATTACCCTTGTCTTTGTTGATTCAATTAATCCGGCATCTGCTAAGTTCTTCAAGTAACAGTTCTTAAGCTTCTTAATTCCTGATTCTGACCAACCTGCTACTTTCTCACTTTGTGCTGCTTTATCATCAAAGAATCCGTTTATATCTCTATCATCTATCGTCTTTTCTCCAAGTATTACCTTACCTCGATATATCTCATAAACAAATTCAAAGAAGAGCTTATCCGTATTCATAATTGCAATCAGCGTCAACAACTTTGCATTCTCATTATCCACTTTGACCAAAAGTTCTACTGCCCCATCAGGCAAGGACAAAAGACGATTATAGATGTAATTAAATGTTCTCCTTAATCTGGTTTCATTTCTAAGCTGATAGATATTTTCACTTAGCACCTTATCCTTTATCTCATCCTTTGACATACCTTTTGCCATAAGTTCTGCGGTCTGCTTTGTCTCCACAAATGCAAATACCTTAGACACCATTCCCGCACTATAGTTCATTGTTTCCACCATCCTTTTTCTTTTCATAGTGGATAATATCACCAAAGTCGCAGTCTAATTTATCACAGATTTTCTCCAGAATATTCATAGAAACTTTCTCACCTTTTGTCATCTTGGCTATTGTACTGCTACTTATTCCAAGATTATTAATCAAGTCTACTTTCTTCATATTTTTATCAATTAATAGCTTCCACAATCCGTTATATGATACTGACATATATACTACCTCTTTGTTTTCTTAATCACCATCTATATAGCTTTTATCGTATGTTTTATCTATACGACTTCTCATGGTGATTATTTTACCATACATACTCTATTTCATCAACTAAATTATAAATGATTACTTCGACAAGTCGAATTTTCTTTTTGAAATGTTTTGTTCTTTTGTTCGATAGTCAAAAGGCAGAGTGTTAATTCTGCACTCTGCCTCATTTTTAATCATCTAGATACAGTTCCATATTTTTAGCATCTTATTCCCTTATTTTGTCCAATATTATATCAATACGACTTCTTTTATTGCCGAGTCTTTTCAAAATACCCTCATCATGATACTTAATATAGCTTACCACATCATAGAAGCTACTGGAAGGTAGTTTCTGCTTATGATAACCTTCAAAACATTTTTTATGTATTTTTAAAACTTCACTTCTTTTCTGTCTATAGTTTTCATGACGGAGTTCCGTCACCCTGTTATTCTGAATATATACAATCCACCCACTAAATGGTGTACGAATGAATACAATATCTGAAGCAATATTGTAATCTAAGTGGAATTTACTGCATATCATACTTATATTTTCATCTGTAAGAGGCAATTCTCTAAGATATTCTGCACGATTATTCCGATTTACACCAGAGCTTACGTCCCATTGCAATCTGTTCCAGTCATCTTCACATCCACATATTTTACATACTCTATTTCCTTGAAAAATCATATTTTTTGTTACTCTATTTGTAGCAAGCAAATGTTTTCTATTAATATATCGGCAACTGCCTGTATGTATTATATGACTTCTCTGACTCATATAACACGCTTCCTGATTAGTCCATCTCGTATACTCATCATAACATTTGCAAAACAACTGATACATATAATTCGCATCATGCTTTGAATAATGCAGATAATTCTTTTGATATTCAATTCCAGCCTGTTTTAACGCCCATTCAAAACCAATCTGCTTTACTCCATCACCAGCAATATACATGAGAACTTCCTGAAATATTATAACCCTATGTCTTGGCATTGAATAGCCGTAAGAATCCATTCCTCTTTTAAATAATTCATATGTATCATTTGTCCAAACTACTATATACCTGTATTTTGGGAATGACATCTTAATTTTCTGCAATACAACCTCTTCACTATTTGCCTGCATTACAGAATTTAATGTAAAATGAGATACTGCTAATGTATCTAGATTATATTTTTTCTCTGAACTTAGTCGCATTGCTCTGGAAAATGATTTTTTCAGATTCATATTTTCATCAATCGCAACTATACCAATCTGAATCGGCTCCCTATCTTCTATACCATTTGTTCCCGGTGTCTGATTCCATTCGATATCTACAAACAGATATTCAAATTTTTCAAGTTCATGTTTACCTGCCATACTTACCACTCCTTATCAAATTTAATCAATTATTATTTCATGTGTTATTATAATTATAGCAAGAAGTTAAATATAAGTGTCTCATTTGTTTTTTGCGTATAAACCATTTCATTTTCCTTTTTTAACTTATCAAATAACCACATATATTTGTTAAATTATTATCATACCTGAAATATTAAATCTATAACCAAGATTTTATCACTTGCACTAATTTTACAAATTCAATACTTTACACATCTAAATCAAAAATTTATTTTTTGATTACACATAATTTAATAATATAATTTTACACTTCTCTTCTAAAAATTTCAAATTTAACTCATTTTTTTCTCTTAATAAGCCATATAACCAAAACTAATATAAAAGAAATTACTAATGTAAAAATCCCTGATACTTTAATACTCAAATATCACAGTTCTGATGTAAGTGCGTATAAATCTGAACGTATATGATAATCGTAAAATTTATAAATACTTGTTCCAATAAATGTACCTATAACACCCCCTAAAGCTTCTACTTACTACTTTTAACTTATGTTTTTTATCTAAAAATGAGCAATCCATTTTAGGACTGCCCATTAATTTTGCAAATTATATTTTAACACATATAATTAAATCTTTAATGGATTTTTTTACTGTAATATGATTATTATATATCCATATAACTTATAATTGTACTAATAACATCTATTCCATTTCCTAATAAATTCCCTATAAAATGGGCTGTCATTGGTACATATATATTTTTAGTTTTTATATATGAAATACTTAAAGGTAACACCCATATCATAGTTAAAAATATTCCCCATATCGTTAATGAATGTTCTATAGCATACAAGAACATACTTAATAAAGTTGTGCATAGGAGTGTTCTTTTATTCTGAAAAGAAATCATATTTTTTCTATAAAATGTTTCTTCCGTAATTGCAGGTAATATTATTGTAGATATTGCAAATATTATTAATGTCAACCAATTATCTCTTCTTAACGCAATCATTTCTGTGTTGTAATTTGGAAATAAATTTTCTAAAATTATTGTGATTATAAATGTAATAACAAAAAATAATGCAGTAATAATTACTTGTTTCCAAAATTTTTTACCACTTTTTATGTTACTCAACCATTCTTTTAACGAAAAATCTTTCTTTATACAGAAGTATATCAGCAATAGCAGATAAAATACGAAATTAGTATAAATAAAATACTCCTTTGGACATATAAAGCAAGATAATATAAATACACTCTCTATTATGATTGGTATTATATTTTTTCTCATATATTTTTTCTCTCTCAAAGGTCAAGTTGAAAACTTAAAACTATCTATCAATTACCCAATAATCTTTATAAGCATAACCATCTATTGTTCCAATCAACAGCTTTCTCGATTTCTCAAATCCCATTCTTTTCATTGCTTCAATTCTTTCAACTGCGTAAACAGGAACTTTCGTAATTATTTCACCACATTCAAACAAATCAAATGCAGGTGGTACAATAAGATTCATAATCTCAAAAATTTCTCCAGAAGCTTCATATTCACTTTTTAAATCAAGTCTAAGAACACCTACATGATTAAAATCATCATTTGCAGTACGATGAAACACTTCAATCGTGCCTATAGCTTTATGTTTTTCTTTGTCAATAATAGTCCATCTGACAAACAACTCAGATAAATAGGAACTAAGCCAAAGCTCAATAGCTTGTTTCATTCGTTCTTTATTGGGATAATAAAAATTATCTCCATGACAATTATCGCTGTTAAAAAAGGGAAGTGCATTTTTATCACTATATACACTTACAAGGTTTTGACATCATCAAGTTGCGAAAAACACAATAAAAACCTATCATTTTCAAAAGTTGGACAGTTTTTATATACATTTGACATTTTATTATTCCTCCGCAAATTCCAATTTGTATTTCCGTTCATTCAAAAAACGGGCAATCCCGATTGGAATTGCCCATTGATTTATCACTTCAAAATCTAATGTCTACAATATTTCTATGCTTCATACTCTTTGATTTTACCGTTGACACATCAATATCAATCAAAACCAAATACTCTGATACTCAAACAGCTTAATATAACTTAGCCCAGCCGGAATATGATTATCTACCATAAGAAGATTAAGTCTTTCTTCACCTTCTACTTAATGTACTGCTGAAAGTAACATACCGCAAGATTCAATTCCCATCATAGCTCTAGGTGGAAGATTTGTTATTGCGATAAGTGTCTTTCCAACAAGTTCTTCAGGTTCATAGTAGCTGTGAATACCACTTAAAATAGTGTGGTCTGTGCCTGTACCGTCATCAAGTGTGAACTGTAATAACTTCTTAGACTTAGGAACTGCAACACACTCATTAACCTTAACAGCTCTAAAATCTGACTTGCTAAATGTATCAAAATCAACTGCTTCTTCAAATAAAGGTTCAATCCTTACATTTGTAAAATCAATCTTATTATTTGGTGTAAAGAAGCCATTGTTGTCATTTGATACAGAATTGTCAACTTGTGATGTACTAGACTTAGGTGTTGCCTCACCTATTGTCTTCATTGTCGGGAGCTTTTTCGCTTCCTCTGTAAAGACCTGTAAAATGATTTATATTTCTTTGAATCATTACAATAATTTCTTTAGCAAGCTGTACTAAAATAACCAAATTTGCATCCCTATTTGGTCATATATTAGTCATATTAAATTTTTTTGGTCAATT
>UMKP01011667.1_pt1 | contig 54724 bp, 45 predicted proteins | sample 1966341 | NCBI WGS metagenome assembly UMKP01 (sample SAMEA4836179, study PRJEB28245) | human gut metagenome | biome: gut microbiome; material: fecal sample | place: Denmark | collected 2008
CCATTGTACTGTCCACCTGCATTCTGCTGGTTTGCACTGTTTCCTGTGAAGGACTGCTTTACCTCATCAAATGCACTTCCAAGCTCCTGCTCTGCTGCGTTGAAGGCCTCTCCTGCTTTGTTGACAAAATCCTGTGCCCTGGAAACAGGTGCTCCACAGTATGGACAGAATTTTGTTGAATCAGGAATTTCTTTTCCACATTTCTCACAAAACATCTTCTTTCTCCTTTTTTATTTGCTTTTTATTACACGAATGATACGAAACAGGATATTGTTTTCCGGCTCAAAGACCACGACATCATCTCCTGACCATATCAATCTGCATATATAAACAATAGCAAACATAATGATGATTGTAAATATAATTATTTTATAAATTTTAATATTTATTTTAGATTTACACAAAAGCACTATTACCGCAATAGGCACAAGCCAAAAAAGCGGATGGTATGCAAATGCCTTTGCTATATCAAGCTGTAAAAATGCCATCCATGCCCTCGACATACCACAGCCTGCACATGATATTCCGGTGATGAACTTAATGGGGCATGTGATGCCTATCGACTCCATAGCTGTGTAAAGTACCACTACGGCTGTGACAGCACATATGAGCTCTTTTCTTCCATTTTTTCTTTTATTTTTTCCTTTATTGTCCATACAAATGTTATCTCAAAAAGTATGCACTGTAAGGTGGCAGCTCAAGGCCACCGTTTAATGTAACCTGCTCACCTGTAATCAGGTCTGTGGCATCACCCTTTCCCATATCAAAGCCCGCGAAAAACGGCTGGTCTGCAGCATTGATGCACACGAATACCTTTTCGCCATCACATTCACGACCGAAAACGCACTGGCCGTTTGTGAGCACAACCGAATAGAAATTACCGTAGCAGAGTGCCTTTGACTGCTTCTTTGCCTCTGCGAGCTTTGAAATCCATTCAGTCAGCTCATTGTACTGTGGCGCTTCAAAGCATGCCCTCAGAGCCGGGTCACCGTCTTCTTTTTTTGCCTTCTCTCCCCACTCACTGCCATAGTACACACAAGGGATGCCCGGCATACCAAATGCAAGTGCATAGATTAGTGGCAGATGCTTTTCATTGGTCAGTATGCTTGCCACTCTTGTCACATCATGATTGTCCACAAATGACAAGAGATGCTTACCCTTGTAGAGAGTCCACTGCTCCGGTCCAAACTGTCTGAGAAGCGAATGATTTATCTCAAACATATTCATGGAATTAAAGCTCGAGTACAGACCCTTATAGCACTCATAGTTCGTTACCGAGTGAAGCATCGCATCATTCATAATCTGGTTGTAGTCACCATGCAGTGTCTCTCCCACAAGGAAGAAATCCGGCTTTAGTGAGTCGCAGAACTCCCTTAGTCTTCTTAGGAAATCATGGTCGAGGCAGTATGCCACATCAAGTCTCAGCCCGTCTATATCAAACTCGTCTACCCAGCCCTTTATCGCTGAAAAGATATGCTGGATTACATCCTCATTTCTCAGATTAAGCTTGACCAGATCATAGTTTCCTTCCCAGCCCTCGTACCACAATCCATCATTATAGTTTGAATTGCCATCGAACGCTATACGACCAAACCAGTTTACATATGGTGAGCTTTCTCTGTTTTTAAGCACATCCTGAAATGCCCAGAAGCCTCTTCCCACATGATTGAACACACCATCCAGCACTACCTTTATGCCGTCCTTGTGCAGATTATCACAGACCTGTGCGAAGTCCTCGTTTGTGCCAAGCCTTGTGTCTATTTTTGTATAATCCCTTGTATTATATCCGTGTGTATCAGATTCAAACACCGGTGAAAAATAGATTGCATCTGCCCCAAGCTTTTTGATATGAGGTATCCAGTCATTCACTTTCAAAATTCTGTGCTCCAAAACACCATCATTCTCAAATGGTGCCCCACAGAAGCCTAACGGATAAATCTGATAAAATACACTTTCATATGCCCACATTATTTTGCCCTCCTTGATAGTTGTGTAGTGGTTTTGTACCTGTTATCTATTATACACAATTATGTACTTATATGCTACATTTTTTTGTTACTTTTTACCTACATTAAGTATTTTGTTACCTTGTATAATTAAATTTCTAATAGAAATTCCTGTAGATAACACATGCAATAACCACATGGATAAAGAAAATAAGCGGCATCCCCTTTACAAAATACCAATGCTTTGTCTTGTGCCTGAAGGCATACATCCCAGCCCAGGTACCGGCGCTTCCGCCCAGCAGGCTGAGCCCAAATAATGTCTTCTCAGGGATGCGCCATGCGTGTGCCTTGGCCTTACACTTGTCAATTCCCATCGCAGCAAAGCCTGCTATATTCATAAGAAGCAGATAAATCAAAAAAATTTTCATATAAATAATGCTCCATTCTATTACTCCGCATATAAATTTATAAATATATAAACATATCTGCATATATTAATAAGTCCACAAAAAATAATAGCCCAGCCTTTAAAGGCCGGGCCATAAATTAATTATTAATTCTTAGCTTTTTTAGAACCCTTAGCTGGTGCAGCCGCCTGCTTTTTGATGGCGCTCTTGCCCAGATAAAGCTTCATCACATACCACAGCTCTGTAGCGATGCAGATTGAAGAATATGTTCCGCAAAGCACACCTACCATGAGTGGTAATGAGAACTCTCTGATTGATGTATGACCAAAGATAAAGAGTAACAATACCATAACAAATGTAGTAAGCGAAGTATTGATGCTTCGTGAAAGTGTCTGTGTAAGGGACTCGTTTGCTATATCAGCAAGCTCATCTGCTGAGTACTTCTTGATACCGTGAAGGTTCTCACGGATACGGTCAAAGATAACGATTGTATCGTTGACTGAGTAACCTACGATTGTAAGTATACATGCGATAAACGTACTGCCGACTGAGATTCTGATAAGTGCATATGCTGTGACAACAACAAGCACATCATGTACCAGCGCAAGGATAGCACTTGAAGCAAATCTGATGTCCTTGAATCTGAACCAGATATATAACAGCATGAAAATACATGAAATAATAACTGCCTTTACAGCGTTTGTTCTCATCTCTCCACTGATGGTTGAGCTGATACTCTGAGTCTCTATAGTTGATGCATCAACATTGAAATCCTTCTCAAGAAGAGCTGCGAGATCCTGTCTCTCATCGAGTGAAAGTGTACGTGTCTTTAATGTGACATCATGGCTGCCCTGGACTGTAGTAACCTGCACTGCACTATTGCCAAGGAGCTTTGATACTGAAGGCACGATGTCCTTCTCAACCTCTGCTGCTGTATAATCCTTGCCAAAGTCTGCAGTGGTTGATGTACCACCTACAAACTCAAGACTGTAGTTTAATGCATTGCCGCTTGTAGCACCGAAATAAATCATGCCGCCGATACCTGCAAGTATGACTACACCTGAGATAACAAAGTATTTAACTCTGTTCTGTACAAATCTGATAACCTTTCTCTTCTTTGCCTTGCCGTAGAACTTCTCAGCTCTGACACCGACACCGTAAAATGCTCTTGTAAGGTATTTTGCAATAAAAAGAGCTGTAAACAGTGACAGAATAATTGAAATCATAAGTGTGTATGCAAAGCCCTTTACTGTACCTGAACCGAGCACCATAAGCACAAGTGCTGCGATAAATGTAGTAACCTGTCCATCGAGGATGGCTGAAAGAGCCTTCTTGTAGCCCTCATTTACTGCAGCAAGCACTGATTTGCCACCTGCGATTTCCTCACGGATACGGGCAAATACGATAACGTTTGCATCTACTGCCATACCGATACCAAGGATGATACCCGCGATACCCGGCAGTGTAAGTGTAATCTCAAACCAGTAAATAAACAGTACTGTAAGCATTGAGTAGAGTGCAAGTCCGATAGATGCAACCACACCGAGTATACCATAGAGCACAATCATGAATATCATGATTAAGATAATTCCGATAATTGCAGCCTTTACTGCATTTGTGAGCGCTGTTCCACCGAGCTGTGCGCCAACAACATTTGACTCTAACTCCTCGAGCTGGAGGTTGATGGCTCCGACACGGATAAATGTTGCAAGGCTTGTTGCCTCGTCGTAATCCTTCATTCCGTTGATTACACAGTTACCATCTGAGATAACGGCGCTTACTGTAGGAACGCTGATGAAATGATCATCATAGTATATACCGATTGACTGTCCTGCATCCTTTGCCTTCTTTGTGGCATCTGCCCATGTGTCAATAGCCTTATCCTTGAGCTTTAATGAAACAACAGGCTCCTTGGTTGATGTAGATGATGACTGGTCATACTGGGCGCTTGCATCCTTTACATCGTTACCATCGAGGATGACTGAACCATTGGCCTTTAAGGTGTCAATATCATAGTTGAGCTTGTAGCCGCCCTCAACCGATGTGTCCTGTGTATAGTTGGCATTTCCGTCACTGTCATACTGGGCGATGAAGTACAGTGATCCCGGACTTCCAAGATCCTCGAGTACCTTGTTAGGGTCGTCAACACCCGGAATCTCTACAGTGATACGGTCATCCCCGCTCTTGTATACAGAGTACTCTGTTGTGTAGCTCTCTGCACGCTCCTCGAGCTTTGCGATAGTATCATTTACGTCCTTGTCTGAAGGATTCTTGTCCTTGATATGATAGGTGATTGAAACACCACCCGAGAGGTCGAGACCAAGCTTGATATTCTGATAATCCTTATCCTTGGTGCTCTCACCATTAGCAGTTGCCTCCTGCTTTTGCTTTGTGTCGGTGATTACTGCAGTGGAATACCAGCCCAGCAAGCCGATACAAATGACTGCCACAAGGATAATCACCCAACTCTTTCCTTTTTTCATTTTCTTATACCTTCCTGTCATTTTGCTACCATCCATATAGGTATACAGATGGCAAATATATTCGCACACGGGTCACAAATACCGCTATCCGTTTCCCGTGACAAATTCAAATTATTGTGCATCATCTGCCATATCAGCCTCTGCTGCCTTAATCATGATAGCGCACTCTATACGCTTCTTCTGCAGCTCGCAGCCTAAATCATAGGCATCAGTGATTGTGCCGTGGAAGTTGTATGAGTTGGCGGCACAGCCACCGCTGCAATAGAATCTGGCAAAACAGTTGCGACATTTTTCCTTGGCATAAACATTACAGCACTTAAACTCATCCTGGATGTCAGTGGCCTTGATGCCATCCCAGACATTACCCATAAGGAAGTCCTCATTGCCCACAAACTGGTGGCATGGATATAAATCTCCCCATGGAGTCACTGCCAGGTACTCTGTTCCTGAGCCACAACCGGAAAGACGCTTATATACACAAGGTCCTCCCTCTAAATCTATCATAAAATGGAAGAAATTGAAGCCGTTCCCTGCCTTGTTTCTCTTTACCATCTCTGCTGCAAGTCTGTCGTACTCATCAAAGAGCACAGGTAAATCAGAATCCTTAAGTGCATACTCATCTGTAGGCTGTGCCACTACAGGCTCAACCGAAATCTGCTTGAAGCCTAAATCAGCCAGATGAAGCACATCCTTTGAAAAATCAGTATTGAAATGTGTGTATGTACCTCTCACATAGTACTTGTCCTGATGTCTGCTCTCCGCAAACTTCTGGAATTTCGGAACAATAAGGTCATAACTGCCAGCACCCTTTCTGAAAGGCCTCATGCGGTCATGAACCTCCTTGCGTCCGTCGATACTAAGGACTACATTGTCCATCTCTTTGTTGGCGAACTCCATAATCTCGTCATTTAAGAGCACACCGTTTGTGGTGAGTGTGAACCTGAAATGCTTGTCATGAAGCTTCTCCTGCTCTCTTCCATATGCCACAAGCTGCTTCACCACATCCCAGTTCATGAGAGGCTCTCCTCCAAAGAAGTCTACCTCTAAGTTTCTTCTGCTGCCTGAATTGGCAATCAGGAAATCAAGTGCCTGTTTTCCGGTCTCATAGCTCATGAGAGCTCGTCTGCCGTGATACTCGCCCTCCTCTGCAAAACAATATCTGCAGGCAAGGTTGCAGTCGTGCGCTATGTGAAGGCAAAGTGCCTTTACAACTGTCTGGCGCTTCTTGAAATCTATGATACGCTCTTTGTATGTATCTTCTGTGAAGAGCTCTTCATTATCCTTAAGCTCATTTACTTCCTGTATTGCTTCTTCTATCTCCGTCTGTGGATACCTGTCCACAAGCTTTTCAATAATCTCCTTAGCTGAGTTGTCCTCAAACAGCTCAATAACGTCATATGTGACATCATCCACCACATGGATTGCGCCACTGTTGACATCTAAGACAATATTATAGCCGTTGTTCTTGTACTGATGAACCACTACAATATTCCTCTCTTTCTATACACATTTTAAAATTACACTGCGAAAAGAGTGTGCACCTATCAGCGCACACTCTTTAAATCCGCTTCACCTATGACTATTTGTACTGCTCACAAGTCTGGTTTCCAACTGTACAAGATGTCTTGCAAGCTGACTGGCATGATGTCTGGCACTCGCCACATCCGCCCTTTTTAACTGTGTTCTGTAATTTTCTTGTATTTAATGTCTTTACGTGTTTCATTTTTATCTCCTTTTCATTTAACGATGTCTCATTGACACATCATATTTGCTTTCAACATTATATCACAGCATTATCAATATGAAAAGTCCTTTTTTAGCGAAAAACAAGCGCTGAAAACATTACCAGAAGGAGTATTATCAAAAGCTCGAATATATTTTTTGATTCACCTATATCTATGACCACTGTTGCTATCACATACGTTATCCAGTATGCTACGACCGTCACCCTGATAAAACGTCTGCGGTGAAAGCAGCATTTGAGCAAAAATCCGCACACAAGCCCCACCACTATATTGACCGCCATTGAGAGTGCAAAGCTTATCCACTCCGCCATGTCGACAAAGCACTGTACTATGGAAAGTATGATAAGGCACAAAAGCGCCGTAAGATGCATGATACATATTGTTATCACAGGACCTTTGATTTTTCTCCACATAAAAACGCCCTCCACACATCATATATATGTGCAAAGGGCAGTAATTATTCATGTATGAAATTCATTCGTGATTACAGCTCACAGTTATTAACTGTTCTAGGGAATGGGATAACGTCACGGATATTGCCCATGCCGGTAAGATACATTACGCATCTCTCAAAGCCCAGTCCAAAGCCTGCGTGTCTTGCAGAGCCGTATTTTCTTAAGTCAAGGTAGAACTTGTAGTCATCCTCTGAAAGTCCAAGCTCATTTATTCTGGCAAGGAGCTTGTCGTAATCATCCTCTCTCTGGCTTCCACCGATGATTTCTCCGATTCCCGGTACAAGACAGTCAACTGCTGCAACAGTCTTTCCGTCGTCATTCAGCTTCATGTAGAAGGCCTTTATCTCCTTCGGATAATCTGTGACAAATACAGGGCGCTTATAAATCTGCTCTGTGAGGTATCTCTCATGCTCTGTCTGTAAATCACAGCCCCATGATACCTTGTAATCAAACTTGTCATTGTGTTTTGAAAGGATATCTATAGCCTCTGTATATGTCACACGGGCAAAATCATTTTCAACAACATTTCTTAATCTGTCAAGGAGTCCCTTGTCCACGAAATTGTTGAAAAATGCCATCTCCTCAGGTGCATTTTCAAGCACATAGTTGATAACATACTTGAGCATGCTCTCTGCAAGCATCATATCATCCTCAAGGTCTGCAAAAGCAATCTCAGGCTCAATCATCCAGAACTCTGCCGCATGACGTGTGGTGTTTGAATTCTCCGCACGGAAGGTAGGTCCGAAGGTGTAGATATTCTTGAATGCCATAGCATATGTCTCGCCGTTTAACTGTCCTGAAACAGTAAGGTTGGTAGGCTTATTAAAGAAATCCTTTGAGAAATCCACCTTTCCTTCCTCTGTCATAGGGAGATTGTTCAAATCAAGTGTGGTCACCTGGAACATCTCTCCTGCACCCTCACAGTCACTTCCTGTGATAAGCGGTGTGTGCACGTACACAAAATCCCTCTCCTGAAAGAATTTGTGAATAGCATATGCGCAGAGTGAACGCACTCTGAAAACTGCCTCAAAAGTATTGGTACGAGGTCTTAAGTGTGAGATTGTACGAAGATACTCAAATGTATGTCTCTTCTTCTGCAGAGGATAATCCGGTGTGGATGCACCCTCAACAGTCACCTCAGTAGCCTGAATCTCAAATGGCTGCTTTGCATCCGGAGTGAGCACAAGTGTACCCCTTACGATAATTGCAGCTCCGACATTGATCTTGCCAACCTCATCATAGTTGTCTAAGCCATTTCCGTATACAACCTGGATTGGCTCAAAAAATGTACCGTCGTTTACCACGATAAATCCAAAATTCTTTGAATTACGATTGCTTCTGACCCATCCTCCGATAGTCACCTCTTTGTCAGCGAATTTGTCCTTGTTGCGGAAAATCTCGCGTATGTTTGTAAGTTCCATTATCTAATCCTCCATTTAAGCTGCCTGCGCATCACCACAGACAGCATATTTATCGTTATTATTCGGCATCCGCGCTGCCACTTGAAGTATCCGGCGCTGCACTGCCATCCTCAAATGTCACATTTGCTTTCTCTGTGACTGTATCGATAGCCTTGTTTACAAGGTACTGGTTCTTAAGGTATGTCTTTCCCTCATCCTTGTGTCCGCTTCCAAAATACTTGTATACCTCAGAAGCCTTGCTGAACTGACCATTGCTGGCTGATACGATGTAATCCACATAGCTGTTGAAGGCATCATCATCCATCTTGATATTTTCCTTCTCAGCGATAAGTCCAAAGATGAACTCTGTCTTTATCTGGTCTGTCAGATTCTCCTTCCACTTCTCTGTGGCCTGATCCACTGTCATGTTGTAGTTGGACTTTAAATATTTCTTAAGTGTCTGTCCATCCTTGACATTTTCTTTGGTAAATGAAGCAATATACTCATTGAGTCTGGCCTGTAGATACTCATCAGGAATCTCGACTGTGCTGTTTTCAATCATGTAGCTCTTTATCTTGTCCACCTCAGCGCTGTAGAGCTGCTGCTTCAAATCTTTCTCAATCTGTGTGGTAAGCTGGGCATTAGTTGTCACCCCGGCCTTTCCAAACACTGTGTTGACCTGCTCGTCTGTCATATCAGCAAGTGCAACAGGATCTGCTGAGTAAATGCCCTTTACTGTATACTCAAATGTAACTGTCTGTCCGTTTAAGTCGTCATTGCCATAATCCTCAGGGAAAGTCACGTCACCCTTAACCTTGTCACCCACCTTGGCTCCGATTATAGGCTTTGTAAATCCATCAATAAAGGATGAACCGCCGACCTGGCTGTTATTTGTCACATCAAGCATCACATCTGTAGCAGAACCACCATCAAATGCTTTGCCATCCTTATATCCTGTGTAATCAACCTTGACATAATCGCCATCTGCAACTGTATCACGATCTGTAACCTGCTTGTACGCATCTGCACCATATGACTGAAGCACATTGGTCAGATATGTCTGCTTTGCTGTATCGTTTATCTCATAATCGTTTGAGACAGTAATTGCAACGCCTGAATAGTCTGCAAGCTTTGTAACCTGCTTTGCGTAGTCTATGTCAAACTGTCCGCTTCGCATCGTCTCGCTGCCGGCCTGGGTGCCTGCCTCTGTTGTGCTCTTTGAGCCATCCTTTTTGCTCTTGTTGCTTATCACAACAGCAAGCGCAATAATTACCACGATAAGTGCAATCACAATCACTGCTATGACTGCCTTCTTACCTGTATTCTTCTTCTCACTCATTGGAATCCTCCTGAAATCTGTAAGTCATGTTATTTATATGTACAATGCCCTGCCACGGCAAAAACGCATCCGCAAAACACTATACCTGTCTACAATATCACATATCAGGTTAAATTACAACGAGTGAAATTTTCTTTATCTTTGCAAACACCGGAGGAGTATGCATCCTAAGCCCTACTGTCACCCTGGCATTCTTTTGCAGCCTTACCGGCTTAAGCAGATGTGTCACAAACCTGACATCAGCCGGGAAAATGTCGCTTGTATATGTATGAACGCCGCTTTCATCCTCCACATCCATAAACAGCTCGACCTCGACACCTGTTGTATTGGTTCCTCTATAGTCAACCGCTGCTATATACTCACCGGTATATTCAATATCCACCGTCTGGCTTATCGAATAGTCAAAATTGGCATCCGAAGAGATAAACACTCCATCCTTACCCAGTGTATACTGTCTTTCTTCGAGACTTGTCTCAATCTGCCAATTATTAAATCCATCCTTAAATTCAGGATTTGAGATTAGATTTCCATGAATCATAAGAAGCTTCATGAAATCCTCCACCTCCGGTGTTTCTTCATACTCATAAAGTGATTCAATATACTTATCAAGCTCTTTAATCGGAGGATTTTTCGGATCAAAGTCCCTGATTGCATCCCAGCCCGGCAAAGCCCTGCCATGCTCGTCAAACATACCCATATTCTCAAACCAAGTTCCCATGCCTTTACCAGGCACACCGACAGGCTCCCAGTAGTATACACCGGTCTTTCCGGTATCCTTTGACACCTCTGCTGCTATCTGCATGATTATTTCAAGAGACTTCTTCTGCTCTGCGCTGCCTGCATCAAGGCCTGCAGTCTCCATGAGTTCCTTCGAGATATGCTCTCCCTTGCAATGCCTCCACGGATGAGCTGTCTCCACAATATAAACCGGCAGATTATATAATTTTATGAGCCTGCTCATAGTATCCTTCAAATCCATGAAGGTACCATGCCAGAACGAATAAAAGGAAAGGCCAATCGCGTCAATCGGCAGCATGCCCGCATTAAACATAGAATCAAACCAAGGCATAATACAGTTATATCTGCCTCCCTGATCCAGATGAATCATAACCTTTGTCTCCGGGAGCAGCTCCCTGACAGCTCTGATTCCCTCATTTACAAGCGCAGCCAGCTGCCTGTACTGTGGCACTGCACCATCCGGAAACAGCATACCACTCCTTATTTCATTGCCAATCTGAACCATATCCGGCGCACAATCCATGATTTTTAATCTGTATAGCACATCATATGTGTACTTGTGCACTACCTCCTTCAGCTCATCAAAGCTTAAATTCTTCCACGCATCAGGCTTATTCTGCTGTCTAGGATCTGCCCAGTAATCCGAATAATGAAAATCCAGCAGAAAATGCATTTTGTATTTTTTAATGATATGAGCCATCTCGAGAACATATGTAAGACTGCAATACCCCTTAGACTCCGGCACCTTATCAGGCTCATTCCATATGCGCAGACGGACTGAATTTACATTATTCAGCTTTAAAAAATCAAATACCCTGCACACATGACCTTCCCTATCCATTATTTGTATATTATTGTCAACCATCATAGGAACGGATGAAATATCCACTCCCTTTAAGAAATTGCTATCCTTTTTCTGCTTGTGCTGCTGCTTAAGCTGATACATCTTTGTGTCAGCACTTACGAGATAATCGTCAAAGCTCTTACCACTGCCCGGCTTCGTATATATGATGCCGTGACTGATAAACAGGCTGTGCTGCTCCATGATATCATACACGCGCTTTATATACTTCTCAGCAGTGTCATGCCTGTCCCCGGGGATAAACACGATAAATTCATCTCCACCGAATCTATATACCATACTTCCTTCAGGCTTTTGCTCATCAAGCACCCTCGCCACAGTCTTTAAAAGCTCGTCACCGTACTTGTGTCCGTATGTATCATTTATGTCCTTAAAATCATCCACATCGAGAAATACTATGGTGCAGCCGACATTTTGGTCTTCAAGCTCAGCAAACATAGGAATGACCATCTCATTGCATGCCACACGATTGTATAGGCCTGTGAGCGCATCATGGTTGTAGAGATTCTTAAGCTCATTATTTGTATTCTCAAGTACCTTTTGCTTAAAAAGATTCTCAAGCTTCTTAAGAAGGGCAGACTGTATATCAAACTGCTCAGGATGGTCGTACAAAAACTCGGGATTCCTGAGTATTACATAACCCACTATCTCGTCCCTGAAATGCAGCGAATAATACATATAGCAGGTGTTTTTATCTACACTCTGCATGTACTGCATAAGGTCATTTACACTCTTAAACTCAAGCTTTCCATTGTACTTGTCATCCGCATAGAGTACAACCTCGTCGTCAATATCATAGCCATGCTTCCTAAAGTGTGCATTGTTCCTTGCAGCTGCCAGATCAGAAACACCGACCACATACACTCCGTCACACTTCATGCTCTGTATATAGTCAGAGTATCTCTCAAACAAATCATAGTATTCATTGCACTCCTCGAGCTCTTTCTGGAGGATCATTACTGCATCCTCCTCCTGCTCTTTTGCAACGGAGCCTTTGATAATATTCTTTATGTAATTACGATAATCCACTCTGCCGGTATTAGGGCATCCGCAGCTCTCAGCCGGGATAAACTCAGAATCAAGGTATTTATCAGAAGCATCACCCGTGCCATTCCAAAGCTCCTTAAATATCTCAAGAACTTTTCTGCCTATATTGCCCCTGTTGTGCTCCACTGTTGTAATCTGTGGGTTAAAGTACGCAGCCTTATCCAGATTGTCAAAGCCTGTGACCTTAAAATCCTGTGGTACCTTGTATCCGAGAACCTCTGCTGTCGCACACAGTCCTGCTGCTATATTGTCATTTGCACATAAAAACACATCCGGTAACGGTTTTTTGCTCTCGTGCCAATCACTCATATACCTGACACCCGTCTGATAATCAAAATCACCAAACATATACTTATCAGCTGTAAGTGGTATGCCATAATCACTTAAAGCCTTCTTAAAGGCCTCAAAACGCATTCTGTTCTCATAATGATACGGCGGACCACCTGCAAACACAAAGCTTTTGCAGCCATGCTCATAGTACATATGATCCATCACCTTGCGAAACAGCCTCTTATTGTCGTCGCCCACATAGTAAAACCCATCAACCTTATACCCGATACTCACTACCGGCACATTTACCGACTGAAGCTTTCTGACCATATAATGTATCTCATCCTGGTTGATCGTATTGGTGCAGTCAAATACCACTCCGTCGAAGCTGTTTAAATCAGGCAAATCGTTCAGCGCATACTCGCCTTTGTTAAACTTTGGATCTTGACTCCAGGTTCCGTTGGTATTGTAAAAATACAGGCACACATCCAGTCCCAGCTCTTTAGAGCCTTCCATGATACCCTCACCCCACGAATATGTTACATATCTTCTCCAGCCATCAGCCAAAAGAGCAATTTTCTTCATTAATAAGTACCCCTTTGCATCTTCTAAAGACTTTTCCCAAAATATAGTTCTATTATATTACGGTTTTACCTATTCTTGCAATAAAGATTGATTTTTTTTAGCATATTTGATAAAATTAATTTAAATAAGCAAATTTTTAGGAGGGATACGTTTTGAATCCAGCATTAATCGTACTTATTGTTATCGCAGTAGTGCTTGTGGTAGCATTTATAGTATTAACAATCCTCGGTAAAAAAGCACAAAAAAGAAAGGAAGAGCAGGACGAGCAGATAGCTGCAGCATCACAGACTGTCAATATGCTAATCATTGACAAAAAGCGTATGAAGCTAAAGGATGCCGGTCTCCCACAGCAGATTATTGAGCAGACACCAAAGCTTATGCGCCGCTCAAAGCTGCCTGTAGTCAAGGCCAAGGTCGGACCAAGAGTCATGACTCTTATCGCAGACGAGCAGATCTTTGATGAGATTCCTTTAAAGAAAGAGGTTAAGGCTTCTGTCAGCGGTATCTACATCACAGCTGTCCGCGGTATCAGAGGACCTCTTGAGAAGCCTAAGAAGAAAAAAGGCTTCCGTGCAAGAATGGCAGAAAACTACAGCAAGGCCAACGAACAGCTCAAGGCTGAGGAGGCTGCAAAGGCTGAAAGAAAAGCTGCTAAAGCGGCTGCCAAAAAGGCCAAGCAGAAATAATATCATGATTTAATTTTCATGTACATAAACAGAGCATGTGGGATGGCTTTCATCCTCACATGCTCTGTTTTTTATATGCTCTATCCATATATGCTTTATATATTTTTTACCCCATAGGCTTGGCAGACTTTTATGCAATTTTGACTGCTGCTCCTTTTTTCTTCACAGCTATATTGATGTGACAGTCGCCTACAAATTCATAGTTGACATCAAGTGCATACTTTACCTCTGCCCTTATCTCGTCCTCAGTCTCCTTTACCTCTATGCTTGTGGCATCAATACCTATCTGGATACTTCCAAACGGTGTATAATAATATGTCAGGTTTTTCTTTCCCTTCTCAAATATCATATGTACACTCATAGGTCCCTTGCGGGTGAACTCAAGATAATTTTCATTGAATTTAAGCATATTTTTGAGTGTCTGGGTCTCACCCTCCATTATCTCCTCAAAAAGCACATAGTGCTTGTTATTTCTTATATAATACTCTCCCGGGGCAATCACCTCTACCGCATCCGACTGCTGGTCCGGTGCGAGCTGTAAGCCCTTTAATGATACTACTACATCCTTTGTCATTTCTTTCTCCTTATCCTCTTGCATATCTAAATTAATTCACGCTTAAATAATTTCTCATCACATATTTTCTTTTAATATATTTTTTCAGCATGAATATACTAACTGTTTTATCTGAAAATATCAAGGATTTTTAGTTTTATTTCATATTTTCCACTGTCAAATATGCTCTCATACTCGTCCGGAGTGAGTACCTCCTTAAGATTTTCCTTTGCTTCGTCCTCCACCACCTCGTACACACTGCCCCTAAAGCACATGTTTGGATACAGCACGCACCACCAGTTATGACCGGCTCCATCGCCCAGTGTTATTTCAAGCGCCTCGTAATTTCCCTCAGGAAATGTATAGTCTCCATACGTCTTTTCCGGGAAATCGGTGTGTGTAATCTCTGCCGATGCGCCATATGTAAAACCGTTTGCTGCAAGCGTCTCCTTTGATACCGCTATTATTTCGTCCATATGGTCATTTACGGTGGCTCTGGTTTCTTCGATATTTTCGCACTCCAGCAGATATGGCTCTATGTAAGCCCCTACTGCATCGCGCACCTGCTTTTTCACATTCTGGTCTGCTTCGCTGTCGCTGTTTGCCAGCACGTGGAAACGCAGGATTTTGCCGGCGATGGATTTTTGCATGTCGGCTGTACACGCTATACTATTGGTGTTTGCGGCAGGTGTATGATTTTTTGCAGCTATCGCTGCCGTAAGGGATATTATTGCTATGGTTGTTATTATTATTTTCTTTCTCATGTAAACAAGTATTGCCTTATTTGACGAGCTTATTCATCCTTTTTGAAAATTTTACCGGGTTTCATGAATTTCATTCGTATAGTCATCCAGCAATGTGCCAAGTGTAATTATCGGTTCACCATCCTCATGATTCTCCTTATTTATTTTCTGCTCATAATAATCACCCATGTTATCAAAGATATCATTTATATCATCTGCTATGCACACATATGTGTTTCTCGGAAATTTTTTTGATATCTTGCAATATTCCATGAAATCTGAATAAGCAGCTTTATCTTTTCTAAGTGTTTTTCCTATTAAAATCACCTTCAAATGATTGGTATCGGCTTTTTGTGACAACCGATCCTCGAAGCTGTCCACTGCTGTTTTGATATCATCTGCATATTCCGGTTCGTATGATTTGTCCATGTTATAGTAGAACTCTATATATCCGCTATTTTCATTTGCCGAAACATCTCTGTGGCTAACATATGCTTTGTTATCAGTTACTTCTTTATCGGTTATTTCGTCAGTATCTACATCTACAATATCCACCGCCGCAAGTGTCGGAAAACAGCGCTCCTCAAGTTCCACTGCACTGCAGCCGGTGAGCATGAGACCTATCGTCAGCACTACTATGACCGGTATCGCTATGCACAATAAAAATCCAAGATATTTTTTCACGATTTCATCTCCACTTTCAAGAATATATGCTAAGGTCACTGTGACTGCTATGACAAAAATGATGCACCAGCTTCTCATAGTGCTCTTTTCCTTGTCATGGCTTTTCTGTCTGTCAGAGCCAAATTGCTTATTGCTGCAGGAATGCCGGTTTTTATTAAATGTAAATATAATTTTTCCCGTATTTTCAGCAAAATTCTCACATCTTAAAACCGCATAATAAAGGCTCATATTGAGTACTGAAAACAGCGTGAAAAACCACACCGACAGCATCAGTGCATCTGCCCTCTTGAAGAAGCTGCCTTTTATCTGCACATCACTCATCAGTACAACAGCCGGAAACTCTATTTCCGACAGTGAATATTTTCCGAAGTTTCCAAGCAATACTGCATACAATAAAAAAAGAATGCCTGCATATGTGAATATTGCTTTACTCACACTCCCTCGTATCTGTGATGCAGTGCGTTCCCTTACAAACAGTACATTGAACACAGAAATGGATGCTGCAAACACATAGTATGCGCCCGCAAATATATCCGCTATGCCAAAGTCCACACCGACTCTGTCCTTAATCATCAGATAGTCTAATCTCACATCCGATATCGCAAACAAAAGCATAGCAGCAAGCGGTATCAGCACAAAGAAAAATACTACCTCGTATACCCTGGCACGGCACTCCACTCCGCCACTTAGCGCATAAGCGCACACTGCCATTATCACAAGAAGTACAACTGTAAATAACTCATCCGGTATAAGGCTGTCACGTATCAGCTTTACAAATATCCATGCAAGAAATGCGGCCTGTGACAGCTCGTATATCGCAATAATTAAATCATAAATTAACATTTTTGTATGTGCTGTTTTACCAAAGCTTCTGTCATATATACTTTTCTTCTGTTCTCGTACCTCGCTTACTATCCACATGAATAGCCATGCCATGAAAACTCCGAGTGCGATTGAGATAAAGGCATACTTTCCAAGCTTCGCCAGATTGTTTGGAAGCACCAGTGTGCCGACTCCAAGCAGATTAAAGACGTATAACCTGTATAGCTGGCGGGGCGATATGCTTTCATTTTGTGCAAATGTGTAGCTTGTGCTCATATTTTTAGTCATCATTATTTCCTTTCAGCTTTCTGCACTCCTTTTCTCTTGCAAATACAGGCCGCCTCCATAGTCTGCGAAGCGGAAATCGTATTATACTGTCCTTTTCATCCTCGCCGCCTGTCAGCTCGCTGCCCACAAATGGCATCATGTATGGGTAACCACAGCTTTTGAGCTTTGCGAGATGCAAAAGTATCACCATCAGACTTATTAAAAATCCAAAATATCCAAGCCATGCCGACATCATTATTACAACGAATTTGAGTATCCTAAATGAAAATGCAAACTCCTCACTCGGTATGGCAAACGAACAGAGTGCGGTGAATGCAACAAGAATGACCACTATAGGGCTTACTAAATTTGCATCCACTGCTGCCTGTCCGATTATGAGGCCTCCGACTATGCCTATCGTGTTTCCCATTGCTCCGGGAAGTCTTATGCCGGCTTCGCGAAGCAGCTCAAAGGACAGCTCCATCATGAGCACCTCTATGAGCTGGGGAAACGGGCAGCCGAGTCTGGCTTCATAAAACGCCAGTATGAGTGGTGTCGGCAGTATCTGTGTATGAAAATTTGTGACCGCCAGATAAAGCCCCGGCAATGTAAATGACATGAAGGCAGCCACGTACCTTATCAGCCTGGCAAAGCTTGCCGCTATCGTTCTGTTATAGTAATCATCTGCGGTTTTTAAAAAATTGTTCATGGTGGTTGGCAGTATTATTGCTATCGGTGAATTATCGCACAGCACCACCACCCTCCCCTCTAGGAGCGCATTTACCGCCACATCCGGCCGCTTTGTGGTCTGAATCTGTGGAAACGGCGAATACCATTTTGCCTCAGCAAACTGTTCAAGAACTCCCGAGTCACCCACATGGTCTATTACATAGCTGTCCAGATTCTTTTCTACTTCCTCTACAAGCCCCGGTTTTACGAGGTCACTCACATACAATATGTCCACATTGCTGTGTCCGCGAAGCCCCTTTTTCACCTCTTTACACTTTAAGCGAGTGCTCCTTAACCTGCGCCTGATAAGTGCAGTATTTATCTTTATGGAATCAGCAAAGCCCTCATTTGAGCCTCTTATGACCTTTTCCGAATCAATCTCCTGAATTGACAGGGCGGGATATCCCTTGTCAGGAAGCTTGAAGGCATCCGGATAACCATCCACAAAAAAAATCACGTCTCCTGTCAGCATCATCTGGGCCGCCTCATTAACCGTGTGCAGATGTGCAAATTCAGATAGAGCTGCCTGATTTTTGTCAAGTACTTCCTTAACCTGATCCCGTTCTATCCCCTCAAGGTATGAGGTAAATCGTCCAAATGCACTGTTATTGATACCGGAGCCTGCACATGTCACCTCAATATAAGCAACAAAACACTTTATTGAGGCATCACGCCCTAGATACATCTCCTGCATCTTGATATCTGAGCAGTCAGAATATATCTGCCTGAAGCTTTTTATGTTCTCATCTATGTTTGTGGTCATCTTTAACTCTCCTATATCCTGTCACGTTCTAAATCCCTGATATAGTATGACCATACAAGCTCGCAAATATCCTTGATTACTTATTTTTTGCTATTATCTAAGCCACTAAAAAAGGCCGCCGTTCACACGTCAGTGCAACCGGCAACCCCTGGTTTTGTTATATTATTTTGTATTTTATTATCTTTGTCTGCTATAATCTTGTTTTATTTCTGTTTTATTTCTTCTCTTCATCCTGCTTTTGTATCACAGCCTTCACAGCAACCGCCTGGTTAGCCACATGCGTATGCATTTCTGTAGTCACAAGCTCCATATTTCTTGCCTCAAGCGCCCTGTAGATGGCATCATGCTCCTTCACAAGCATCGGATAATTCTTCGGATCCTTTAAATACTCCACTCTGTAGCGGTACATCTGCTCGCGGATATTGTTCATCATAGATACAAGCTTCGCATTGTTGGTCGCCTCATAGATAGCATCGTGAAACTTCACATCCTCCTCAGCTATCTTTTTCACATCTCCTGAGTCCATGCTCCTCTTGAACTCGTCCTTTATGGTTTTTAGATTCGCAAGCTGCTCATCACTGATTTTCTTACAGGCTATTTTGGCTGCAAGCTCATCAAGAGCCTCTCTCACCTCAAGCACATCCTCCATATCCTTGAGAGTCATCTTGGCAACCTCTGCGCCCTTTCTCGGCATTGTGACTGCAAGCCCCTCCTGCTCAAGCATTCTGATTGCTTCACGTATAGGTGTACGGCTGACTCCAAGCTTTGATGCAAGCTGCAGCTCCATAAGTCTCTCTCCCGGCTTGAGCTCACCCTTTAAAATTGCCTCACGAAGTGTATTAAACACCACATCACGCAGTGGCAGATATGCATCCATATTTAAAGTTAAATTATCAGTCATCAAACTTCTCCTATCTCTTGTATTATCATTCTCACATATAAGAAAAAAAGTAACTATAAAGCACGCGCTGTGCTATCCGGATATCACGTTATTTGCGATTATTGTATACAGATGTCAGATACACCTGTCTGGCAAGATGTGAGCTTCTCATGGCTTTGTACGCTTTCTTTGCAGTATCTTCATCGTCAAACAGACCAAAAACCGTCGGACCACTACCGCTCATCATGGCTCCTACCGCGCCATTTGAAAGCATATGCTTCTTTATCTCATCTATCACCGGATAATTTGGTATGGTCACAGTCTCTAAGACATTTCCCATATGCGCTGCGATATCATGCAGATTCTTAGCCTTTATATCATCTATCAGGCGGTCTATATCCGGATGAATAGTCGTATCATCAAGCTTCAGATTCTGGTACACAAATTTTGTGGATACCGAGATGGACGGCTTTGCAATAAGCACCGGACACTTTACCATTGGAGGAAGAGGACTAAGCGCCTCTCCTATGCCCTCGGCCAGCGCCGTACCTCTCATAATACAGTATGGTACATCCGCACCTATCTGCACACCTCTTTCCATAAGCTGTCTCTTTGTCAGTCCCAGTGAAAAAAGCCTGTTTACACCTATAAGCATGGCTGCCGCATCAGTACTGCCCCCCGCCATACCTGCTGCAACAGGAATACGCTTGTCCAGCTTCACTGATACACCGTCAGTTATAGAAAACTCATCCATCAGAAGCTTTGCAGCCTTGTATATAAGATTGTTCTCGTTTACAGGGAGAAAAGACAGATTGGTCTGTATCTGTATGCCGGGCTCCTGTGTCCTTTTGATATCGAGCCTGTCATACAGCTGGATGGTCTGCATAATCATGCGGACCTCATGATATCCGTCCTCTCTGCGCCTCACTACATCCAGCCCCAGGTTAATCTTGGCTAATGCTTTTAATGAAATATCGTTATTACTACCCATATTGTATTACCTCTGTTTTTTGTATACAAGGATTATAACACACCCTGCCAAAAAGAGCAAATTTAAATATTCTCATTTAATTGTTAATTTTTACATCTCATCAGTCAAATTAACCTAAAAAGGGACTGCACGTTGCGCGCAGTCCCTCTAATATATCATATTCTGTTTTTAGCCCTGTCTTGGTACAATTGTGTATCGGCTGTTTTGTATCTGTTTCTTATAGCCCTTGCCGTTATTTTTTTAATTTTCTTCCAAATATAAATGTCGAAAAATATATTACCGATGCAATAATCACTATCATCGGACCTGTTGCCACATTGGTGTAGTATGACACAGCAAGACCGACTATTCCTGAAAAAACTGAAAATAGCACTGAAAAGAAATGATACTCACGCATATTTTCCGAAATATTCCTTGATGAAGCCGCTGGTAATATAAGCAGAGCATTTATTATAAGTATACCTATCCACTTGATGGATAGCATAACTATGAGTGCTACAAGCACCGCAAACAGATTATCCAGAAGCCGCACATGGATACCCTTGCTTTTTGCCACGCTTCTGTGTATACATATGGCGTTGAGCTTATTGAAGCAAAACACCCAGAACACTATCGTGACCACAAAAATCACAATTAGATAAACTATCTCAGTCTTTGTGATGCTTAGCACATCGCCCACCAGTATACTTGAGTATTTGCTGAAATTGCCGCCCTTTGACAGTATCGCAAGACCTATCGCCACAGAGCACGATGAAAATACCGATATAATGGTATCCGTCGATGCAGTGTTCAGACTGCCTATCTTATTTAAAAGAAGTGCAAACACTATCGCAAATATCACCATGGCAAGTGAGGTATCAGCCATGCCGCATACCACTCCGACAGCGATTCCGGTAAGTGCTGAATGTCCGAGTGCATCTGAAAAGTATGCCATCTTTTTGTTTACAATCATGGTTCCCATTATGCCAAAAAGCGGTGTGATGATAAGCACAGCGATAAGGGCATTTCTCATGAAATCATATTGAAGCCAGGAGGTTATATTCATTTGTGTTCCTCCTCTCTCACCCAGGATTCCTCTCCTGTGTAGAAAATTCTCTCAAATTCCTTGCTCTCGAAGACTTCCTTCACAGTCCCCTGCTTTGCAACGGTCTTATCAAGCAGTACAACATGGTCTGCGTACTTTGCCACATAGTCCAGATCGTGCGATATCAGTATGATTGCAAGGTCATAGTGAGTCTTTAAATAATCCATGGTCTTATAGAAAAGCTCCATGCCGTTTTGGTCTATTCCGGACACCGGCTCATCCAACAGCAGCAGGTTCGGCTCGTCCATGATCGCCATGGAAAGAAGCACTCTCTGCAGCTGTCCTCCCGAGAGGTTGCACACCTGCTTGTCGATGAGCTCCTCAGCCTCAAATACCTCGAGTGTCTCCCTTATCTTTGCCTCTATCTTTTTACTCTTTGGCAGAAAAACAGGATAATTGTACTGATAGCTTGCTATGAGGTCATACACGCTGACCGGTGTATTTTTCTCGATATTGACAGACTGCGGCACATAGCCGATTTTAAGCTTAGCCATATGTCCGTCCTTAGTATCCTTGAACTCAATCGTACCGGTGTGAGGTATCTCGCCCAGTATCGCCTTTATGAGTGTAGATTTTCCGGCACCGTTTTGGCCTATTATGACATTGAAGGAGCCGCAATGTATGTGCATATTTACATCCTCAAGCACTGTCTGCTCTCCAAAGCTCACTCCAAGGTTATTTATTTTTATGCAATGAAAGCCACATGGCTGTATTATTTTCCGCATATTTTCTCCAATTTTATTTAGTAAATGCCTCTTTGATAAGCTCTATATTGTGCTCCATACCATCAAGATAGCTGTCCTTGTCGTACTCTCCCCTGTTCAGAGGGTCGATATAAATCACATGCACATCTGTCTCACGCGATACGGTATCTCCCATGCTCTTTCCGTAGAGCTCCTCAGCGAGTATTACCGACACTCCGTCATCCTTTATGGCACCTATTACCTGCTTTATCTCACCTGCGCTGACTGAGCGCTCCTCGTCAAGGTCTAACAGATAGCATGCATTCATGGAAAAATCATCAGCTACATACGCATAGGCTTCATGGAATATGATGATATTCTGTCCATTCGTGAGACTCTTTAGGCTATTTATCTTTTCTTCAAGCACTGCAAGCTTTGCATCATATGCTTTTGCATTTGCATAATATTCATCAGCATGCTTTGCATCCTTTTCGGCAAGCCGGGATGCGATTGTCTGAACCATGGTGCGGTAACGCGGCACGCTCATCCATGCATGGGCATTCTCATCACCATGGTCATGATCGTGCGCGCTATCTGATTCTGCGTCTGCTTCGTGGTCATGGTCGTGGTCACTGTCCGATTCTGTGTCTGCTTCGTGATCATGGTCGTAGTCACTGTCTGCATCATCCTCAGAAAGAAGTGCCACATCCTCACAGGCCTCAACCACATCAAGCTTCGGATACGCCTTTGCCACATCAGACATAAACGACTCTATACCGCCTCCGTTTATTACAAAAACATCGGCAGTGGATAAAAGCTTCATGTCCTCCGGTGTTAGCTGGAAATCGTGCAGACAACCGGTCTGTGGCTCGCTTAGGTTTTCAAGTCTCACGCCTTCCACTCCGTCTACTATATTTAAAGCTGCAATATACATTGGATAGAAGGATGTCACGACTGTAAGTATATCGTCAGCTTCGTCAGTATTTTTTGTATTGCCCGAAGCATTTGATGCTCCACCGGCAGCGCCTTTCATACCTGCTGTGTGCTCATATGCCATTACCGCAAGCGTACACACTATCAATATACACAAAAACATAATGCCTGCAAATTTGCATTTATTCTTCATATATTAAATATTCGCCTTTCTTTCTATAACTTTATTTCTTTTTATGATTATTAACGCTTTTTTTGCTCTTGGCCTTATCTCTGCGTTCTTTAGTCTTTTTGGCAACCGGCTTTCCGGTCTTCTTCCAGCGCTCCTTTTTGTGCGGCTGGGATGCAGCGGCTCTTTTTGCTGCTGATTTTGCCTCGCGCTTTGCTTCTTCCTCCTGCTTCATGGCAAGAAGTGTCTCCTCGTCAAACACGAGTGAATCTATGAGATTCCAGATTTCGTCCCTGCCTTCCTTTGACATGGACGAAAACGGTATAACTACCGTGCCCGGCTTCACATGAAGCACATCCTTGATAGTCTTTATGTGTGCGGCAATCTGGCTTTTTTTCAATTTATCAGATTTGGTTGCAATGATGATCGGTGCAAAGCCCTGGTTTACCATCCAGTCATACATCATGATATCATTGTCCGATGGCTCATGCCTTATATCTATTAAAAGAAACACTGCCTGAAGCTTTTTTGAGGTGTGAAGATAGTTTTCTATCATCTGTCCCCATTTAGCTTTTATCTCTATATTGGCATTGGCATAGCCATAGCCCGGCAGATCGACCAGATACATGGCGTCATTGACGTTATAAAAATTGATGGTCTGTGTCTTGCCGGGCTGTGAAGAGATCCTGGCAAGTGACTTTCTGTTCATGAGTGCGTTGATCAGTGACGACTTGCCTACATTTGACTTGCCGGCGAATGCCACCTCATTATACTCATTGTCAGGGATTGTGCTTGTAATTCCGCAAACTGTCTCTAAATTAACACTTTTAATTACCATAATCTCTTCCTCATTCTTATTTTACAAATGCTATCTTCTCCACCTGTGAAAATCTCTCCACCGGCACGATTTCCATGCCGTCTGTTATTTCCTTTGAAATCTCCTCCAGGTCCTTTTCATTATCCTTTGGAATACACACTGTTTTTATTCCGATTACTTTGGCTGCAAGCAGCTTTTCCTTGAGTCCTCCTATCGGAAGCACCCTGCCGCGCAGCGTTATCTCGCCCGTCATGGCTACATCTGCCCTGACAGGTCTGTCTGTAATGGCTGAGAGCATGGCTGTCGCCATAGTGATACCTGCAGATGGTCCGTCCTTTGGCACTGCGCCCTCCGGGATATGTATATGGATATCATGCTTCGTGTAAAACTCTGCATCAATGCCATAGCCTTCGCTTATTGAGCGCACATAGCTAAGTGCCGCCTGTGCCGACTCCTTCATCACGTCGCCAAGCTTACCTGTGAGAACAAGCTCACCCTTGCCCGGCAGCACATTCACCTCGACCTCGAGTGTGACACCGCCCACGCTGGTCCATGCTAGGCCTCTAACGATTCCAACCTCTGCGTGATCATTTTTCTTCTCCGGACTGTACTTCGGATTGCCCAGATACGTCTTAAGATTAGTCTTTGTAACCTTTACAGCAGCTTCGCTGTCCTTAAAGATTTCCCTGGCAGCCTTGCGGCACAGCTTGCCGATAGTCCTCTCAAGGCTTCTGACTCCAGCCTCTCTGGTGTACAGCCTGATGATATCCTTTAGGGCAGAGTCTGTTATCGTAAGCTGTTCCTTTTTAATTCCGTTTTTGCTCTTTTGCTTCTCAACCAGGTGTTCCTTTGCTATGTGAAATTTCTCATTTTCAGTGTAGCTTGACACCTCAATAAGCTCCATCCTGTCAAGAAGCGGCTTTGGAATGCCTGAAACCTCATTTGCAGTTGCAATAAAAAGCACCTCCGACAAATCCACAGGCATCTCGATGTAATGATCCCTGAATCTGCAGTTCTGCTCACTGTCAAGCACCTCAAGAAGAGCGGCTGATGTGTCACCCTTGTAGTCACTTGACACCTTATCTATCTCATCCAACAGCATGAGAGGATTTGAAACGCCTGCCTGTCTTAAACCATTTACTATACGGCCCGGCATGGCACCGATATATGTCTTTCTGTGTCCACGGATTTCTGCCTCATCGCGCACACCACCAAGAGAAATACGCACATATTTCTTCTCCAGTGCAGACGCAATTGAACGGGCTATGCTTGTCTTTCCTGTTCCCGGAGGACCTACAAGACATATTATAGGACTCTCTCCCTTGCTTGTCAGATTTCTGACTGCCAGAAACTCAAGTATTCTCTCCTTAACATCCTTTAATCCGTAGTGATCATCATCGAGCACCTGTGCTGCATGGTCAAGATCCTTGTTGTCCACAGACATCTTGTTCCACGGAAGCTCAAGTACAGTCTCTATATAGCCTCTCTCAACTGTGCTCTCTGATGAGCTGCTGCTCATATTTCTAAAGCGCTTTATCTCTTTTTTCGTCTTTTCCTTTACGTAGTCAGGCGCATCTAACTCAGATAGCTTTTTCTCATATTCATCAGCCTCCGAGTCAGCATTCTCTCCCAGCTCCTCACGTATCACACCAAGCTGTTCACGAAGCACATACTCCTTCTGATGCTTGTCAACACGAACCTTTACTTTTTTCTGAAGCTCATTCTTTATGGAAATAACCTCCACCTGGGAGAGAAGTAATGATACTATAACCTGATATCTGTCATTGATATCCTCTGCCTCAAGCACCTGCTGCTTAAGCTCATATGACACCGGCAGATTGTTGGTTACATAATCAATGAGCTTTTCAAGATCCTCATACTGATCTATCTGTCTGATAAGCTCCTTGCTGATTTTGCCGACGACTGCCGCATATCTGTGAAAAGCCTCTCTGACTCCGAGAAGCATGGCTTCCCTGAGATCATCCGGCAGGCTGTCTGCATTACTATCACAATAACAGATTTCTGCCTCAAGGTACTTCTCATTATCGGTAAAGCCAAGCAATGCTGCCCGGCTTATTCCATCTACAAGTATTCTCACAACATCATTCTGTAATCTGACAACCTGCTTTATATCAGCAACAATACCCATCTGATAGAGGTCTTCCTGAGTCGGGTCCTCACTGTCCACATTCCTTTGTGTGACAAGATAAATCTTTTGATCCTGCTCCATAGCCTCCTCGACAGCACGAAGAGAGCGCTCTCTGCTGATGTCGAAATGGGCAATCATCCCCGGCAGAATAGTAAGCCCTCTCAGCGCTACTGCAGGCATATTCATAATCTGTTCTTCCACTTATATCTCCTGTATTATTGCACAGCCATGCATAACAAACCGCTGTGCAATTTATATTATCCGATGCTGTATCTTTTGTAAAATACCGCCTTGTACTTACGATGCCTCTTTTTCCTCGATATATGCCTCAGGCACGCAATCACCATCAAGCTTTAAGTTATCCTCAACGATATCCTTGTCTATTACACATCTGCTGATGCTCTTGTCTGATGGTATACGATACATAAGGTCAAGCATAACAGCCTCCATGATGGCACGAAGTCCTCTGGCTCCTGTCTTTCTCTCAAGTGCCTTGTCAGCGATGGCATTTACTGCATCGTCTGTGAACTCAAGACCTACTCCGTCAAGCTCAAAAAGCTTGGTGTACTGCTTGATAAGCGAGTTCTTAGGCTCCTTAAGTATACGGATAAGTGCATCCCTGTCGAGTGCATCGAGAGAAACGGTAATAGGTACACGTCCGATAAACTCAGGAATCAATCCAAACTTTACAAAATCCTGTGGAAGTGCATGCTTGAACGCCTCTCCTACATTGAGCTCTGTCTTTGACTTTACATCTGAATTGAAGCCTATAGATGATGTATCCATACGGCTGTCGATAATTTTTTCCAGACCATCAAATGCTCCGCCGCATATAAAAAGTATATTAGTAGTATCAATAGGAATAAGCTCCTGCTGCGGATGCTTTCTTCCGCCCTGTGGCGGTACAGATGCCTCTGTGCCCTCAAGAATCTTTAAAAGAGCCTGCTGTACACCCTCGCCTGACACATCTCTGGTGATTGAGACATTCTCTGATTTCTTTGTAATTTTATCTATCTCATCTATATAAATGATACCATGCTCTGCACGCTCGATATCATAATCTGCCGCCTGAATAAGCTTTAATAGGATATTCTCCACATCCTCACCTACGTATCCTGCCTCTGTAAGTGTTGTAGCATCAGCGATAGCAAATGGAACATTTATCACTCTGGCAAGTGTCTGCGCAAGAAGTGTCTTTCCTGAACCTGTAGGTCCAAGCATGAGAATATTACTCTTCTGAAGCTCTACATCTGATGTATCACCTGCCAATACTCTCTTATAGTGATTGTAAACAGCAACCGAAAGCACCTTCTTTGCCTGGTCCTGTCCTATTACATAATCGTCCAAAAATGCCTTAAGCTCCTCCGGAGTAACAAGATTTATATCATCCTTAGCGCTGCTTTTGTCCTCATGGCCCTCTACGCCTTCTTCCTCAAGAATCTCGGCACATATATCTATACACTCATCGCAGATAAAAGCTCCATTAGGTCCGGAAATCAAACGATTTACCTGGTCCTGTGTCTTACCGCAAAATGAGCAGCGAATCTTTCCGTCGTTTTTTCCTGCCATTATTAACTCCTTTTATTGCATGAGGGCATCCCATATGGGGTACCCTCTTAAATTCATCTAACTTCTGATTATCTGTTTGTTATTACACTGTCTATGAGACCATACTCTGCGGCTTCCTGTGCTGACATATAGTTGTCTCGCTCTGTATCAGCTGCAATTGTCTCGTATGGCTTGCCTGTATTGGCTGCTAAAATTTCGTTTAATCTCTTCTTTGTCTTTAAAATATTTTCTGCAGCAATCTGAATCTCAGTAGCCTGACCCTTTGCACCGCCCGATGGCTGATGAATCATAATCTCTGCATTTGGAAGAGCATATCTCTTGCCCTTTGCACCGCCTGCAAGAAGGAAAGCTCCCATGCTGGCTGCAAGACCGATACAGATTGTTGAAACATCACACTTGATGTACTGCATAGTATCGTAAATAGCAAGTCCTGCTGTAACCATTCCACCCGGTGAATTGATGTAAAGGTGGATATCCTTATTCGGATCCTCAGACTCAAGGAATAAAAGCTGGGCAACAACAAGGCTGGCTGTTGTCTCATTTACTTCCTCTCCAAGGAAAATGATACGATCTTTTAATAATCTGGAGTAAATGTCGTAGTTGCGCTCTCCTCTGCTAGTCTGTTCAATGACATATGGTACTAAACTCATATAAAATACCTCCTTTATAAAAGCTCAAAAGACCGGCTCAGAAAATAGGCTTCTGAGCCAGTCCATCAAATTTTGATTCAAAAATCTTATTCTTCTGTAGACTCTTCTGCATCAGCCTTTTTCTTTGCCTTTGCACGCTCTTTAACGTTGTCCATGATAAGATCTACGGCCTTTGTGATAGCAAGGTCTTTCTTCATAGACTCCTTCTCAGCATCTCCCATGTACTCTTTAAGCTTATCAGCCTCCATGCCGTATGCCTTAGCCATCTTCTCTACCTCAGCATCGATATCTGCATCAGTAACCTCGATGTTCTCCTCCTTGGCAATCTGCTCAAGTACGAGGCTGCTCTGGATACGTGTTGTAGCCTCAGGACGAACCTGATCCTTAAGCTGGTCAATTGTCATGCCTGAGAACTGTAAGTACTGCTCCATTGTAAGACCGCTCTGTGCGATTCTCTGAGCAAACTCCTCAACCATTGTCTCACACTGAGTCTCAATCATTGCCTCCGGAAGATCCATCTTTGACTTATCGATAATCTTCTGGATAGCCTCATCCTCTTTAGTCTTCTTAGCTTCTGTCTCTTTCTTCTCTGTGAGGTTCTTTTTGATTTCCTCTTTGTACTCAGCTAATGTATCAACGCCTGCTGCATCCTGTGCAAACTCATCATCAAGCTCAGGAAGCTCCTTAGCCTTGATCTCGTTGATCTTAACCTTGAATGTAGCCGGCTTTCCTGCAAGGTCTGCTGCCTGATACTTCTCAGGGAATGTTACATTGACCTCAACCTCATCGCCTGTGTTCTTTCCTACTAACTGATCCTCGAATGTATCGATGAATGTGTGTGAACCGATCTCTAATGGATGATTCTCACCCTTTCCACCCTCGAAAGCTACTCCGTCAACAAATCCCTCAAAGTCGATAACTGCTGTATCTCCCTCTGCTACAGGACGATCTGTAACTGTAACTGTTCTTGCATTTTTGTTTCTCTGGTTCTCAAGCTCAGCGTCAACCTCTTCATCAGAAACTGATGTGTCGATCTTTGTAACTGTAACGCCCATGTACTTACCAAGAGTAACCTCAGGTCTTACAGCAACCTCTGCTGTGTAGATGAAAGGCTGTCCCTTCTCAATCTGAGTAACCTCAACTGTTGGGCGTGAAACAATGTCAACACCGCTCTCGTCAACCGCACCTGCGTATGTCTGCTGCATAAGAATGTTTGCTGCATCCTCGTAGAACACACCTGCTCCATACATTTTCTCAATCATAGCTCTTGGCACTTTTCCTTTACGGAATCCAGGTACACTAATCTGTTTCTTCTGCTTCTGATATGCAGAATCCAATGCTTTCTCTAATTCCTCAGCTGCTACCTCAATAGTAAGCTTCGCCATATTATGCTCTAAATTCTCAACCTGTACACTCATGTCAATCGTTATCCTCCTTAAAAATATATATGAATGGTATGTACATCAAATGTAATGTGGGCATGCTTTATAAACTGCTAAACCCAGTCATTGGATGATTATAACACAACAAATCCACTATTTCCAGTGTTTTTTACATTAAATTTGCTTTTGTGTATAATTCCATAAATTGTCAGCAATACCAAAACATATTTTTGTCATTTTACGGCATAATATTTCCATACACATACAGCTTGTGTATAACGTTTTAAAAGGAGGTATTGCATTATGGCAGCATCAAGTAGTAAAAAGGCTTCTGTACCGGAGGCAAAAGAGGCTATGAGCCGTTTCAAGGAAGAGGTTGCTTCAGAGCTTGGAGTCCCTTTAAAAGAGGGCTACAACGGTGACCTTACTTCTAAGCAGGCCGGTTCAATCGGTGGCGAGATGGTCAAGCAGATGATCATGAAGCAGGAGCAGCAGATGAAATAAGCTCTGCAATAGCAGGCTTCAAATGTACGCTTCAAATGCAAGCATAAAAAGAGGCCGCGCACCATGGGGTTGGTGTGTGACCTCTTTTGTTATAATACTAATGATATGAGGGTCAAAAGGTATTTTGCCCCTCATTTATGATTAATCTGATTATTTGCTGAACGTTGTATTAGTATACCAGTCCCTGTCGAATATGCTCTACTGTGGCATCGTCTGTGAAGTATCTGACAAGCTCGAGTGCAAACGCAATAGCTGTTCCCATTCCACGACTTGTAATCACATTGCCATCCACAACTACAGGCTGCTCAAGCCATTGTGCACCGAGCAGCTTTTCCTCAAAGCCCGGATGACAGGTAGCTTTTTTGCCCTCAAGTATATGATTCTCACCGAGCACGCTAGGCGCTGCACATATCGCTGCAACAAGTTTTCCCTCAGCGGCAAATCTCTTAATTGTCTTTACTACGGTCTCATCCGCGCCAAGGTTTAATGTACCCGGCATGCCTCCCGGCAGTACGATTGCATCGTAGCTGTCAAAATCAGCCTGTGCCTTTGTGGTATCTGTCTTAAATGTCACCTGATGAGAGCTTGTCACCTCGGCTTTTTCCGTGATTGATATGGTTTCAATCTCAAGCTTTGCTCTTCTAACTATATCTACTACTGTAAGTCCTTCAATCTCCTCACAGCCGTCTGCCATAAAAATTCCTACTTTAATCATATTTTTCTCCTTTATTTTTCTTTGATAATACTAAAAAGCTGCGGTTCGTCCTTGAATTTTTAAATACCGGTCATTATAATCATATATAAATGATATAAGGGTAAAACAAAAGTATAAACCGTAACTATAAATCTACCAGTAACCTGAAAGGATATACCATGGAAATCGAAAGAAAATACTTACTTAAACAGCTTCCTTCCAATTTAGACAGCTACGCGAGCAAAAAAATCGCCCAGGGCTATCTGTGCACCTCGCCTGTTGTCAGAGTCAGACGCTCAAATGACAGCTATTATATGACCTACAAGGGAGCCGGTCTTATGGTGCGCGAGGAGTACAATCTTCCTCTCACAAAAGAAGCCTACGACCATCTTGTCCAAAAGATTGACGGTCGTCTCATCGAAAAGACACGCTATCTCATACCTCTTGACGGTGGTCTGACCGCAGAGCTTGATGTATTTGAGGGTGATCTGGCTCCTCTTACACTTGTGGAGGTTGAATTCGACTCTGTCGACGCAGCAAATGAATTCACAGCGCCTGACTGGTTTGGCAAGGATGTCACTGAATCCGGCAAATATCACAACAGCTATCTGAGCCGATTGGAAAATTCATAGTACTGCCTGGTCTTTATCGTATTCTTTAAATCATCATACCGCTTTTGCAATGGACCCTCAGGAACTACAACATCCATAACCACCGCTATGTCATCTATAAGGCGGTCGGTTATGATATCCCTCATTGAAATAAGTATATTGTACTTCTCTTCAAAGGTATCCGCATCAAGAAACTCCAGCAAACGCGGATCCGGTGCCTGGCCTTCATCTGCATCCGGTGCCTGCTCATCATAACAAGCCTGTGTCTGAACACTCACAGCTTCAGGTGCATTAGCTGCAATCTCATTAGTGTTGGAAGAGATCCTCTTTCCCGACATATCCTCCGGCTTATCCTTAAGCGTGATCTTCTCAAATCTGTATTTCTGCTTCACATCAGGATATTTCTCATGGTCCACCTCGCTTACAAACATGTCGAGTGGTCTGGCGTATATCCCAAAATCATCATATAAAGCCTGATAAATCACAAGCTTTTCCCCTGTCTCTGAATGTGTCGCCACTGTAACTATCTGATACAGCTTATTCTTAAAGTGCCTGTAAAGCTCTCCGGGCTTTGGTGTTCTGTCCATCATTTCTGCCTCTTTCCTTATTATTTAAAAGTTGTTAATCATGTCTAAGCCTTCCCCAAGGAAATCTCTCTCAAACTCCAGATTGCCGCTGTATCCCATGGCAATCAGATCCTCAACACTGCCAAACATTCTCTGTGTCTCAGCCTCTATAATCTTTGCACCGTCTGCCGCTTTATTATGCAGTGTCTGGCAGTTTCTTGAGTGCTCCTGCGCCAGCCTCTGCTGCGCCTCGCTATGTCCGTGCATAGCCTCAAGCTCTTTTTGTGTCGTATCATCCGCAAAGCGTGCGTTATTTTTCACGGCCCTCTGCACTATATCCGGATTGCTCTGCTGCGGTCTCTGCTGTGGTCTCTGCGACTGCTGTGCTCTCTGCTGATATGTCTGGTTCAATGCATTCATACCCGACTGAACTGTATTCTGCATGCTGTTCCATATCTGCTGCATCTGCTTCTGCTGCGGTCTCGGTTTGTTTGGCTGCGTGTTTTTACTGCCTGCGCTCTTTGATTTTTTGTTAATGTAAAAAACAGCTCCTAAGATAATTACCCAAATTATAACATCCATATTCTGCTCCTTTATCAATCTGCATTTTCTATGTCAATCCCTGAATATCCTGCACATATCGCGCAGTATGTATTCTGCTGTCTGTTCCGGCTCCCATTGCTTTGTAACACCCACAAGCAGCGGATTAAGCTCCGACAGTATCCTTGCCGTGCGCCGGTCTGTCGTGCCCTCATACTTATCGTTTATGGCCTCAGCCTGCTTCACACATGCCTCAAGCTGCTTTAATATATCCTTCCAGAACTCCTCGTAATATATCTCATGCACTCTCTTAGTCTTTTGTGTGAAATTTAGCTCTGCAAGCTCTTTGTTGCTGTGCCCCAGATAGAAATATGACAGAGCAAACAAATCAGGCTTTTTCCTTTCAAGCCCCTCATTTGTCAGGTGTATCAGATTCTCTATCTCACTCTGTAAAATGATACCGTTGTCAAAGGATGACAGATATCTCTCCCCCTGCTTTACAACAGAGTCCAGAGTCGTGTGAAAATCCGTGTCCACCTTGCTGATTAAAAATTCATCGTCAAACATGCCTCTTTTCACTTTGCAAGCCTTTATCAGCTCTCCAAAGTGCTTCCGTTCGGTTCCTGTGAGCTCACAATACCCAATAACTTGCTGCTCAAGCTCCTTTAAATCTGAAAGCAGGCTGCTTAAACCTGTCTTCACGCCATAATAGCGCTTTGCAACACCGGAGGAATTCTTTTTGGTTTTGACATACAGCTTAAGCCAGCTGTTGACCACTGTCATGTCGGCACCCGCCGTATCCATCGCTGTCTTAAATTTCTTTTCCGTATCACTTAGTCCTAAAATCATCACACACCCTCAAACATCATTCTAAAACTATATAATAACAATTCTACACCATTATCATATTTTTTTAAAGAGCCTTTTTTCGCTCTGAAAAGCCCACTTTAAACGCAAAAAAAGGAAGCCATACAATAACTGTATGACTTCCTGTATACACTGCATGTTATTCGCATCGTCGTGCGAATGGCACGAATGGCTTTGTTATGATAGCAAAATCAGATTAACGACCAAACTGCATATCGTTGTTACCTGATTTTGTTGTGAACATCTCAAGCATGTTGATTGGATCGTTGTAATCCATAAGCCATCCCTCACGGGCGAAATCAAACTGTCCGTCCTTACGGCTGTTAAGGAATACGTTCCACTCCTGCTGCTCAACCTTTAAGTTGATACCTACCTTTGAAAGATCAGCCTGAATAGCCTCACCAATCTTTACATTTGACTCTGAGTTGTTTACAAGGTATGTGAACTCGACAGTCTGGTTTACCTGGCCTGTGCTCTCATCTAATAATCCGATAGAAGCAAGAAGCTCTTTAGCCTCCTCAAAGTTCTTATCGTAATCTGTGCCGTAGTAATCTTTGTTCTTGAACTCGCCACCGTTACCATCTGTAACACCCTCTGGGATAAATGTTGTGGCAATCTTCTGTCCGCCCTGGGCGATTGTATCGATAATGTACTGACGATCGATAAGAAGACAGATTGCTTTTCTGAATACCTTAGCCTGGTCAGCATCTAATCCAAGTTCTGAGTAGAGCTTAGAGTTAATGTTGAAGCCTACGTAGTATGTTCCAAGGTTGTCAACTGTGTAGAACTCGCTTGTCTTCTTAGCTGCCTCAATCTCTGCTGTAGGAATTGAATCAATAAAATCAAGGTCACCGTTCTGGTAAGCTGTGTAAGCTGAAACATCATCAGATGTAAGCATTACGTTCATCTCATCAACTGTTACATTGTCAGCATCCCAGTAGTTAGGATTCTTAACATATGTCATGCTTGAATCATGTTTCCACTCCTTGAGTGTGAATGCACCGTTTGTAACGAACTTGTCGCTTGCATCGTTTGCCCAGTCATCATTTCCCTCTACTGACTTCTGGTTTACAGGGAAGAAGAATGGGAATGCACATAAGTCAAGGAAGTATGGTGTAACTGCTTTAAGCTTGACTGTAAGAGTCTTTCCATCATCAGAAGCTACTACATCATCAGCAGCAAGACCCTTTGTATCATCATATCCTGCGAATACTGCGCAAAGGTAGCTGTAATCTGCAGCTGTCTTAGGATCTGCAGCTCTCCTCCAAGACCACTCGAAATCCTTTGCAGTAAGCTCATCACCATTTGACCACTTAAGACCGTCACGCATTGTGAATATGTATGTGAGGCCATCCTCAGAAACCTCATAGCTCTCTGCACATGCAGGCTCAAGCTTGCCCTCAGCGTTGTAACGCATAAGACCCTCAAAGCTGTTTACTGCAAGACATCCGCCGTCAACAGTACTGTTTAATGCAGGATCGATATGATCAGGCTCTGATGCCATGAAGATGTTTAACTTTCCGGCATTCTTTGTGTTCTTTGCATTGTAGAAGTATTTCATACCCTCTACTGTTGAGTATACGTCTGTGACATAATCCTTGAGCATATACTGGTCATTGTAGTAGTAAAGTGGAATAACACACCATGTATCCATAAGCATATCCTCTGCCTGGTGCATCATCTCTGCACGCTTTGCAAGATCTGCTTCTGTACGGATAGATTCTACTAACTCATCATAGCTTGTCCAGTCTACGGCTGTTGATACAGCAGTATCAGAAGTGTCGTTAGTAGTTGTTTTGTTGTTGCTCTTGCTTCCACAAGCAGTCATGCCAAGTGCCATAGCTGCAACAAGAGTAAGTGCTACTAATCTCTTTTTCATCTTTCTTCCTCCTTATATAATGAAAAATAAATTTATGTTAGAACCGGCACAAGCGGCTTAAGCTATATGCCGGTAAAAACCGTATATTAGCGGTTGAAGCATGCAACCATATGTCCGTTTCCTCTGTCTGTAAGCTCCGGACGTGCTGCTGCACACTGTTCTGTCGCATATTTACAACGCGAACGGAATGGACAGCCGCTAGGCATGCGAAGAGGCGAAGGAACATCTCCCTCAAGCACGATTCGCTTGCTGTGTCTGGCAGTCTCAGGATCCGGGATCGGAACCGCTGAAAGCAACGACTGTGTGTACGGATGGATTGGATTGTCCATCAGCTCATCCGCATCTGCAAGCTCCATCATATGACCTAAGTACATAACAGCTATTCTATCAGAGATATGCTGCACTACAAGCAGATCGTGCGCTATAAACAGGTATGATAACCCTCTCTCCTTCTGCAGATCCTCAAACATGTTGACTACCTGGGCCTGAATTGAAACATCAAGTGCCGATACCGGCTCATCACATACGATAAACTTCGGATCTACTGCAAGCGCTCTTGCTATTCCGATACGCTGTCTCTGTCCACCCGAAAACTCATGTGCATAACGTGTGGCATGGTCTGCATTTAGTCCGACTGTCTCCATGAGATCCATAATCATCTCATGGCGCTCTTTCTTGCTACTGTAAAGCTTGTGCACATCGAGAGGCTCTCCGATGATATCCTCAACCGTCATACGAGGGTTGAGTGATGAATACGGATCCTGGAATACCATCTGCATCTGCTTACGGTAAGGATGCATATTCACATCTATCTTCTTCTCACTGTCAAACAATACATTGCCGTCGAACTCAATGCGTCCTGCTGTAGGCTGGTACAGACGTAAAAGAGTACGTCCTACGGTTGTCTTTCCACAGCCTGACTCACCAACAAGTCCGAGCGTCTCACCCGGCTTTATGGCAAATGACACATCATCAACTGCCTTTAACTCCATCTTTTTAAATCCGTCATGAACAGGGAAATACTGCTTCAAATGGTCTACCTTGAGCAGGTACTCGTTGTTATTTGTCTCATTACTCATTTGATTTTCCCTCCTCCATCATATTCTTAATATTCATCCAGCATGATGCGAGATGATCCTCTCCAACCCAGATTTCCTCCGGCTTTTCGGTGAGACATATCTTCATAGCGGCATCACAGCGAGGGCAGAATGCACAGCCCTTTGGCATGTTGAGCATATTGATTGGTGTGCCTCCGATAGGAACAAGCCTGGTTTTTGAATTGGTCTTTGTAGGGATTGAACGAAGCAGTCCCTTTGTGTACTCATGTGCCGGGCTGTAGAATATGGCATCTGCTGTTCCTCTCTCACACACACGGCCACCGTACATAACTATGATCTCATCACACATTGAAGCAATGACACCCAGATCATGTGTAACCATGATGATTGCCATACCAAGCTTTTCCTGCAGTGACTGCATAAGCTCAAGAATCTGTGCCTGGATAGTCACATCAAGAGCTGTTGTCGGCTCATCTGCAATAAGGATATCCGGCTCACAGGCTAATGCCATAGCTATCATGACACGCTGTCTCATACCACCAGAAAGCTCATGAGGGTACTGATTTACACGCTTCTCAGGCTCATTTACTCCTACAAGTGTGAGCATCTCTATAGCGCGCTCTTTTGCTTCCTTCTTTGTACGGTCTGTGTGAAGAAGCACTGCCTCTTCAAGCTGGTAGCCTACCGTAAATACCGGATTAAGCGATGTCATAGGATCCTGGAAAATGATTGAACAGCATTTTCCTCTGAAATCTGCCATTTTCTTTTTGTTCAATTTGGTGATATCCTCACCCTTATATTTTACTGAGCCGCCTGTTATGGCACCATTCTCAGCAAGAATCTGCATGATTGAATATGCTGTAACTGACTTTCCTGAGCCTGACTCTCCTACGATTCCAAGAGTCTTTCCCGGCTCAAGCTTAAAGCTGACACCGTTTACAGCTGATACGTCTCCGTTATCGGTCTTGAAGGTAGTGTGCAGATCAGATACTTCAAGAACAAACTTATTATCTTCCATCTTACTCACTCCTTACTATTTCGATAATTTAGGGTCAAATGCATCTCTTAAGCCGTCACCGATAAGATTCAATGTAAGAACAATGATACAAATCGTGAGCGCCGGAAAAATAAGACGCAATGGGTAGCTCTGGAGTCCGCCACGCGCTGTATTTGCCAACGAACCAAGTGAAGGCATAGGAGCCGAAACACCAAGTCCGATAAATGACAGATAACTCTCAGTAAAGATAGCTGATGGTATCTGAAGCGCTGTAGTAATGATGATCACTGACAGACAGTTCGGTAAAATGTGTTTTCTGATAGTGCGGGCTGATGATGTTCCGATACACTTTGCTGCGAGAATGTACTCATTCTGCTTGATGGTAAGAATCTGACCTCTTATAAGTCTTGCCATTCCTACCCAGTAAAGCAATCCAAACACTATGAAAAGTGCAATCATGTTGACACCTAGCTTTGAAAGCACTGTACCCTTTATTACAGGTGTTAGCACCTCATTTAATACAACTGCGAGTAAAATGATGAGCAGCATATCCGGCAATGAATAAATGATATCTACTATCCTCATCATAACCATATCCACCTTGCCACCGCAGAAACCTGATACGGAACCGTAAATGATACCGATTATAAGCACAAGCAGTGATGCAAACACACCGACTCCCAGCGATACACGAGCTCCGTAAACAACACGGATAAAATAGTCTCTTCCGAGCTCATCTGTGCCAAAAATGTGCGGGAACAGCTTCTCACCTGCATCAATCTGTGCTTGCTCAGCATCGCTGTACTGGAAAGGTCCTAAGTTCTGTGCACCCTTAACGATATCTGCATAGCCGTAAGGCACAATCTTTGGTGCCAGAAGAATAACCAAAATAAGTAAAACCAAAACTATAATAGAACCCATAGCCAGTGGATTTTTGCGGAGTCTCTTAAGACCATCCTTCAAGAATGTAGTTGACTCACCCATAACCTCCTGCTGGCGTTTCTCTTCATCTGATGCCTTGGCAAAATCCTTCATATTGAACTTGCTAAGGTCAATCTGTGTGGAGAAAGGTGCTCTCTTCATATTATCTTTCATCTTTATCTCTCCTTAATCAAGCTTAATACGTGGATCAATCACTTTGTATACAATATCTGTAATGAGGTTCGCGCCTACCATGATGACAGCAAGGAAAAGCGTTGTGGCCATAATCATTGTGTAATCACGGTTTGTGATACAGCTTACGAACTTGGAACCGAGTCCTCCGATATTGAAAATACTCTCAATAACCATTGAACCTGTGAGGATACCACCAATCATAGGTCCCACATATGTGATGACCGGAATGAGCGCATTACGAAGCGCATGTACAAATATAATCTTGTACTGATGTACACCCTTGGCCTTTGCCGTACGGATGTAATCCTGTCCGAGTGCATCAAGCATTGAAGTCTTTGTAAGTCTTGTAATATATGCCATCGGTGAAAGTGACAGTGACAGCACCGGAAGTAATATCATGTTGCTTCCTGAGCTGAAGGCCTGCACCACACCAAGCTTTATACAGAAGAAATAAAGTAATAACGTAGCGATGACAAATGACGGCATCGACGTAATCAGTGTGACGAAGAATACTATAACTCGATCCGGCCACCTGTTTCGCATCAGCGCTGCTATCGAACCGAGCACCACTCCGAATACTATCGCAGTGAGCGCCGCTAAAAGTCCAAGCTTCGCTGAAATCGGGAAACTCTCCCCAATGATATCTGAGATCGGACGGTCTGTCTTAAGACTAACACCGAAATCTCCGTGCAGCACGCCTGCCATGTAGTTCTTGTACTGGACTATAAGTGGCTGATCCAGTCCGTAGCGTGCCTCAAGCTCTTTCATTACCGCCGGACTCTTTGCCTTCTCCGAATTGAATGGACCACCCGGAATTGCATTCATGGCAAAGAATGTAATAAGACTGATAATGAAGATTGTAAAAATCGCGAGAATAACTCTCTTTACAATGTACTTACCCATATTTTTCTCTCCCTCTTGGATTTGTATCGATAATGCATTATTTTTATTTTTTAAAGCATTATCACTGCACCACGTCAAAGTATTTTGTCTAATACGCAAAAAAGTGCGAATGACGTCATTGTCATTACACACTCCCTAATCTTGCTGTCTGATACAACTGTCGTTCTGACGCGAACAATTCTTTTTTATTATACACAGAAATCATACTTTGTCAATTGGATATATTTTCCTATATTATTTTCATTTTTGCATAAAAATTAGTCATTTTTTTATAATACTCATTAATAAGGGTAATTTATGTAGCTTATAAGCATTATTTATACATTTTTATTCATTTTTATTTTCGCATTAAAATATTAATTTTCAGTGTATGATTACTTTGAATTGTTAAGTACCGGCGTTATTCTGGCATTAAACGGATATTTGGTGTATAATTACATATCATTATATATCAAGGAGCCACCTATGCTTACATACGACGATGCACTCAATCTCAACTACTATAAAAAAACAACCTTTACCGGCTGGATGAACGGCATGCGCTTTCTCATAAAGCGTGAGGAGCCTGTCCTTAAGGAAGCCACCGAGGATACACCCGAGGAAAAGGGTGAGCCAATATTTCATGCATGGATATGGCCGGGGCCGTATATTTTTGACCTGACTGACGACAGCAAAAAGACTGACAATACCTTTCCATTTACAGATGACGGAAAAAAACAGTGTGTAGACTGGATTAATGAGGTCATTAGTGCACACTCAAACGATTATCCGAAAAATAAAACAGATGGAGAAAACCCGCTTTCGTAATGTGATAGATAATGTTGACACATCTGAAACAAAATGATATACTATCAAAGTGTTTGCGGGCATGGCGGAATTGGCAGACGCGCTAGATTTAGGTTCTAGTGGGAGACCGTGCAGGTTCAAGTCCTGTTGCCCGTACTATTTACAAGGGTTTCAGAGGTTTTTATTACTTCTGAAATTCTTATTTTTTTATCATTTTTCCTATACGAAAGGATACCACAATGCAGGCTTACAAGGATTTAGTAAAAGCACTTCCCGGCTTAAAAGAGGATATGCCACGCGCATTTTACATGCTCGCAGAGCTCTTTGATTACGGTTCATTTGATATATGCAGAAGTGATGACAAATATATAATCCCATATATCATGAATGATGCGGTGGAATGCTACCTGACTTTGGAAAATGCAGTGTTAAAGGGCGATTATCATAGCGAGGAAGAAATCATTTTGGCATCGTTGGTTTTAGGAAGTGAAAAAGGTTATGGACTCATTCTGCACCAGCAGGACAATGTGATCACACTCTGGTTTGATAATTTGCATGTGCATGAGGCATGCTTTAAATACCATGAAATAGGACATTTCTGGGTAAAGGGACAGGAACAGTGGCGCATGCTCGTATATATGGTAGGAACAATCGCAGACAAGTATATGTACATGGGAAAGGAATACTGCAACGAGACAGAATGTTTTATCCAGAGCCTTATTTACTTTGCACCATTTCGCAGATGGACACCGGTACCCGGCGATTTGATGGAGTATCATTTTCCGGCGCGTGTAGAGGGAATAGACATTATGGAGGAGCTTTGCAGGGAGGTTTCGGACACTGATTATCTTAAGCTCATTGCACGCTACAGGGCAAATCCATGTGAAAAAACGGAAAAGCTTTTGAGCAGACATTTAGCCGATGCAAAAAGAGTACCGCTTTATCAGTATATTTATAAGCTTGTGATAAAGGCATCAAAGGATTATCCGGAGAGAAATTACGGAAATAAGATAAATGAACGCATAAAAGAAAAGCGTAAAGCGCTTGAAAAGGAGCTGCTTCAAAATGGATACACCGGAAAATACCCTGTGTTTTCAAAGAAAAATACGACTGTGCGTGTAATGGAGGAACAGCCCTACGTCACAGCAATTCTCGAGTGGGATGATTACAAATATAAGCAGCAGCTCATGGTTTCTGAGTGCAGTGCCAAAAAGTATGATGGAATAAATGCGGGATTTTTTAAAGGAATGGGCAGACACGGACGCATTGTGCAGGTGTAGATACACATAAAACAAAAGCCACGGAGCAATCCGTGGCTTTCATAATACGCTTATTACAAGGATGGGCTTGAGAAGACTCGAACTTCCGACCTCACGCTTATCAGGCGTGCGCTCTAACCGGCTGAGCTACAAGCCCTTGTGTTTTGCACAAAACGTATACTACAATATTTTTGGTGAGAAGTCAAGAGTTTTTTACTGGTTTTCTTTATTTCTTCACATCTTCCAAAAGCCGGCTAAATCTCCACTTTATATTCTAGAAATATCCCTCGACTCCCTGCACCAGTCCGTCTGCCAGATTTTCAAGTGTGGCATCGCTGTGGTCAGAACATGCGTTGCCAAGCTCTACATCCACTGACGGTACCGTGCTGTATGAGGTCTGTGTCAGGTCTATCGCCATTGAGCCATTACCGTTTATCTTTGCTCCATGAGCGCGCAGTCCTTCTATCAGGCTTGCCCCAAGTGCATCATGCTGCTGCCAGTGCGATGCAACAGGCTCCATACCCTTTATACCTCCCGGCACTGATATGTAAAAGCAGCCCTTATCGTAGCTTAGTCCGTCACCATCCCAGTGCAGAGCGATATGACAGTCTGCCGCATTATTGCAGATGACAGTACGTGCTACATTGTCAAGCTGTACATCGCTTCCGTCTCTTACCATAAGCACATCATAGCCTGCCGCAAGCAGCTTGTCCTTTAATATCTGCGCCATACGGAGTGTGACAGAGCTCTCCGGTGTACCGTCATTAAAGGACATACCACCTGAAACTGCTACTGCTTTTGTTGCGCCTGCGCCTGTTGTACCACCTGTGGTCTTTGCCGAGCCGTCCGGATGACAAAGTGTCTTCACCGAAGTTCCTCCGCTTGTACCGTGTCCAGCATTGACACCTACTACTATGTTTTTGCGGTTTGCTGTAGCCTTGTACATGACCGCGCAGCCTGAATTTATCGCTGAATGGTCTGCATACTGCCATGAAGGATTTAGTGACACTGATTCTCCATTCTCATAGGATGCTCTTTCTACATACTGATAAGAGGAATTATTTTCACCTGAATTGTTCTTCTCCTCGTCCTGCTGTTCGGCAGTCTGTTCTTCCTGCTGTGCTTCTGTCTGCTGCGTGTCTTTTGCAGCCTCTGTTACCACCTCTGTCACGGCTTCCGTTTCCGTAGGCATCTCAACCTTCTCTGCAGCCTGTGTCTCTGTTGCAGCCTGTGTCTCTGTTGCAGGCTCTGTCGGTGTATCCTGTGCTTTTTTGCCGCATGATGCAAGGGTAAATATCATCACGCCTGTAAATAATATTGCTGTAAATCGTTTCATTTATTAAAACTCCATTTTCTTTTTACTACATTATAGACAACCCCATGATATTGTTCAAGTATTAGGCAACATTACTTTCATTTTCTCCTTTTCTTAACTTTTTATCTATTTTTATTCTCTATAAACTATCAAGTGGTAAAATGTTGAAAGCAAAACTTTCTAAAAATACTCTATAATAAACTCAATTACTTTCTTAAACTTTCCTTGAATAATCATTCCAATAATTCCCACTATAACAATAATTATTCCTATATAAAACATAACATATGAATCAATAAACCATGTTGTTATTTCCATTATTGCACATCCTATGACAAAAATCATCACTGACAAATTAGAAACTATTTTTTTCATTTATCCTCCTTATTTTGTCCGATAATTTTCATTAGAAAATAATCTCTATTTTTCTTTCTTAATCATAATTATCTTCATATCTCTTATAGTTATTTGTGGCAAATCTGGCCAACCATGTATCAGGCGGAAGTGTCCATAAAATCACCAAAATCCACACTATGATACCGATAGCCCTGTAAACACCACAAAGCTCCGTGCATGGTGCAATATCCAGACACGCAAATACAGAAAAAATACCACAAATAATAAATGCAATACCAAAATACACCAACCAAAAATTATTCTCCCAGCGATTCTCAAAGAAAAACCCTTTTATTTTTCTCCGCTGTAATATAAGCAATACCACACCGGCTATAGTCATCGCTATATTAGCCGCTTGATAAACATATATTCCCAATATAAATGCAAGTAGTATCGCAGAAATAAAGACTCCGCATATTCTTGCTCCGGCTATGCCATCACTTGACACTTCATCTTTGATATTACTCATAGCACCTTTAATCTGTATTATAAAAAATACCAAATAAAACATAAGACCTGCTATCACAAGTCCAAGCCATTTGGGCAAGCCGAAAACTGCTTCTCCGATAAAGCAGCCTATTGCCAAAACACATAATTGTATGAATAAAATTTTTAAATTCTTCTTCATATTCCCCCTTATTTTGTCACTCCTGTTTGCAACCGTTCCTGACTCCTCAACTGTTGTTAATTTCTTTATATCCTATAATCCATATATCTTCAACCATAAATACATGAATGACACGAATGGTACTCAACAAATTTAGCAGGCTTATTTCCAAGATAAAAATAACATGACAAAAACCATATTTCAATAATAACCCCGTGAACGATGCACTTAACTACTCAATACCTATTTTTATCATATTGTATTATACCTCTTGAAATTATCTATAGCTCAATTATAGACAGACTCACAGTATTTTTCAAACAAAATAATTATAACCATAAATGCCCTAAATTTTAATAAGATATTGCAAGAGCCAATACCAACCCGTAAGATAAAAAGGCTCTATAACGCTAAACGTTTAATATGTCTTAAATCCGCGATATCACAAGCTTTCCATCCTGCACATCAACCCTGACCTTATTAGACTCTATCCCCGCTGCCTCAAGCATCTCATCAGTGAGTTTTATCCTGTGTGCCTTATCCAATACCGTATATTCCATTGCAGGGTGTTTCTTCAATTTCTCCGTGCTTACCTTTCCGTCAGATATAAGCACTGTGCGGTCTACACGGCCTGCAAGTGCCATATCGTGTGTGACTATGATGATGGTTATACCAAGCTCTTTGTTCAGCTTATGAAACAGCTCATAGATTGTATCAGCAGTCCTTGTATCCACGGCTCCGGTCGGTTCATCCGCAAGCAGTATATCCGGCTTATTTGCCAGTGCCACCGCTATCGCTGCACGCTGCTGCTCTCCTCCCGATAGCTGAGCCGGAAGCTTATCCTTGTGCTCCTGTAATCCCACTGCATTTAACAGTTTAAGGGCATAGCTTTTATTATTATCCCTGCATCTATTTACATGTTCTCCTCTGCTCTCATCATGAGCGCCGTGTTTTAAATTACCGGTATTACCTGAATTTTCAAACATCATCACGGCCTCGACATTCTGCAGCACAGTCAGGTATGGGAACAGATTTTTGGCACTTTTCTGCCACACAAAGCCCACCTTGTCCCTGCGGTATCTCACCATTTCAGCTTCTGAATATGTGGAAATGTCTTTTCCGTCAATAGTGAGTACTCCCGCTGTGGGTGTTTCCAGTCCTCCTATCATATTTAAAAGGGTGGATTTTCCACTGCCGGATTTTCCTATTACCGCAAGCATCTCTCCTGTTTCCACCGTCAGGTCAAGTCCCTCCAGTGCCATCACCTTTTTATCGTCGGTCTCATATATTTTTACCAGTCCATCGCAGTTTATCATCTACTTTTCCCCCTTTTAATTTAAATTACTATGCCGTCACTAAGCTCAAACACTTCATCTCCCAGCTCCATCAGGTTCGGATCATGCGTGGTCATAACTATTGTAATGTCCTCATCGTCTATCAACTCACGGAACAATCGCATGACTTCAAATCCAGAAGCGGTATCGAGTGCTCCTGTCGGTTCATCCGCAAAGACCACCTTCGGGCGATGAACCACAGCGCGCGCTATCGCAACTCTCTGCTGCTCACCTCCCGATAGTTGTTCCGGCATATGATCCATGCGCTTTGAGAGTCCGACACGCTCCAGCAGCTCTGATACTTTGTCATGCGTATTCTCATTTATCACATCGGTTTTTGCATCTCCAATGTCATTATCCATATCAGTCAAATTCTTTTGTATCTGACGTTTATTTTTTGCAAGTCTAAGGGCAAATTCCACATTCTCATATGCCGTCATCGTGGGAATTAGTGCTATAGACTGGAATACAAATCCCATCTCATACCGCCTTAGCATTTCCCGGTCTTTCTCGGTCATCTGCTCGAGATTTTTATCCAGAAACTGCACACTTCCCTCTGTCGGCATATCAAGCGCACTAAGGATATTAAGAAGTGTGGTCTTTCCGGAGCCGGAACGCCCTTTTAAGATGGCAAGTGTTCCTTTTTTTATCTCCATGGATACTCCGTCAAGTGCGTGGACTGTTGTACCATCTCCCGCCTTGAAATATCTTTTTATATTTTGAGCAATTATCGCATTTTCCATATGTCACGACCTCATTTACTATGCTATAAAAACTTTCTACCGACTACCACAAAATCATTTTTATCTGCTAACTATCTTCTCCAAGCCTCAGTGCCTGTGCTATCTTCATACTCTTAAGCAGTCTGCTGATAACCACATAGCATACGGCTACAGCCACGAAAAGTACTCCTGTAAGCTCCAGCATATCAGATGGATAAATATATACATTTACTCCGATATTGTGTTTCTGCGGCAGATATATGATCGATATGAGCCTTACAAACATCGCTGTTGCAGTTATACCTATGCCTGCTCCCGCAAGAAGCGGCAGAAATGATAAAAATATCTGCTCGTTTAAAAGCATTGCTTTTACCTCTCTCATTCTCATTCCCATTGCGCGGTATATACCAAACTGCAGCTCCCTCTGTTTTAGTGTCATAACCCAATACAGCAAAAATCCTACTGAGCACACTATCAGTGAAAGTATAAAACTTAATGTAAACATACCGTTTGTGATCTGCACTGTGGCTGAGTTTTTATTCTCGTCTATAAGCTGCTGCGCGGATGTTATATTCCTGTATATTTCACTCTGTACTTTTTCACTTTGAGTGTCTGTTAAATTGTCTGCTGTACTATCTGAATTTTCACTGTTCTCACCGCCCAGATATCCCACAATATCATCCACCGTTTTTCCTTTTGACAGGTTCATCCACACACTGTACGGTGTCATGCCGAACTTTTCCACAACCCTAGCATAATTTGCAACGATCAGGTATTTCTCCTGCTCGGTCACATTTTTGTCTGCATCTGTCTCATAGGTGTAACGCTCGTAGCCCGGAAAACCTTTTACTATGGCACATACCTTTACATTCTCGGATGCGTAGATCTGATCTTCATCGACAGCCTCCGGTACATACCTTGAGTAATTTAAGCTGTCACCAACTTTAAGTCCCAGATCTTTTGCCAGATTTGACGAAATGATGACTCCGTCCGGCTCTTTTGCCAGCTCATTCAGGTAATTGAACCAGTGAGCGTCATTAATATCATCATTTTGTCCACTCTGCAATTTCGCAGTCTCACCGAATTCTTTTGTGTTTATCGCCATAAGATATGCATCCGAAACCGAACCACTGCCTGCGGAAATGTCTACCCTCTCGTCCTCAAGCACACGCGTGACACCGTCACAGATGCCCTCATTTTTGAGCGACTCGTATTTACCGAAATCAGGCTCGTCATACATCCAGTTTACAGAGCCATTTTTATTGTACTGTATCCTGAGTCTGAAATCTTCGTTGTATATCGCATCACAGCCCACATTGTAGACGATACGCTGCTCCATATTGCTGTTCATGGTGCGCGCCATATTCGCGTCAAAAATACCGCCAGCCACTGTCATGATAAGAAATACTGCCAGAAATCCCTGATTGTATCTGGTTCGTTTTAGCTGTAAAAATGATGCATACATTGCCGGAGAAAAATGCTTTTTAAAGAGCCTGTCCACAAGCAGAATAATAAGTCCGGTAAGTCTTACGCACAAAAGTGCCGCTGCAAATATAAAAAGCGAATTGTCCAGTATCATGACAGGATCTATGCTCCTGTTCTCAAGAACAGATATCGCAAGCGTACTCTTCTGCTTGTTGTAATTGTAAAGCAGATATGCTGACAGAGCCAAAAGTATAACGTCTATAAAGCATTTCTCCCAAAGAGGCTTTTTCTTTGATATTCGTCCCCTACTGCTGCGCTCTGATATGGCATCCTTTGATTTTTTCCACACCGGAACTGTGATAAACAGCACCATGATAACTGCCGCTGCCACCGCATAGACAAGCATCTGCCATACAAATTTGTAAGTGCTTATATCCTTTGCCGTAAATCTTAAAAATCCGTCTGTAGATGCGGCAGCCCGGCACATTATATATCCGAGTACTATTCCGAGTACACAGCCCGCAAACGCTATTATTCCCGACTGCTGTAAGTACAAAATAAATACCTGTAATTTTGTCGCACCGCGGCTTCTTAAAACAAGTATGTCATTTTGCTCGAGCGAAAGTATCTGTACAGATATCATTCTTATAAATAAAATCAAAAGCACAAGACACGGCAGCTCCAACGCCCAAAGCATCAGCTTTATCGTCTTCTGCTGTGTAAAAAAACGCTCCAGCGTATCACGGATGTTGTCATTGTAGAGCTTGTCAGCATCCTTAAACTGCTCCATATACCCGTCATAAAGTGAGGCATTTTCCGTGTTGATCTGCGTATAATCCAGCATGAGAAAATCACTGTAGCTAATATTGTCCTCGCTGTAATACTGCATCATTTCGTCAAAAACATCCTGCGAAACAAATATCACATCGCCCATATCCGAAAGCGTCTTGGCCCAATATGGATCGTTTATATCTTTTTCACGGCAGATCTGTGATATGACGAAAGAAATTTCCTTTTTCCCACTGCCATCAGGTACATGTAAATAGATTTTTTCACCTGCTACAAGTCCGTAGTGATCCATTGTCTTTTCGCTTATACTGCATTCGAATGTGGCTGTGTCAGTCTGAGATTTTACAACATCCGCGTACTCCGAAAGTCCCGGCAGATATCCTATTGTAAAATAATGGTTAAGTCCTCCAAACTCTGTATCTGCGCGTCCTCCTGAGAGTGTGATAAGCTGCTGTGAGGAAACCTTGTTTATATCCACATATTCAGTCCACTTCTTTTCGTATCCTGACAGCTTATCAAGCACTGACTGCGAATCAGGATAATCTGCCACCGCATATGTTCCCTCGCGGCTCATCCGTGCTGGAAACTCACTCTGCTGTGTGGCATGATCCGTAAAAAGTCTGTCGAGTATCTGATTGCCCGCGCCCTTTTCAAACATAGGGTGGCACACAAAAAGTGCTATAAACAAAGCCACTCCCATAAGCAGACACAAATTTAACCATTTTCTGTTTTTTAATTTATTAATTACGAAGCCAAACATATTTCATCGCCCTCATCAATACCGTAAAGCACAAGTGTATTGCTGCCTGATGTATAATCGCTCAATATTACCGGCTGCTTTACCACGCTGTCCCCATCAATTTTCCACACATAGTATGATATATCATCTTTGTCCATAGGATTGACCTGCTTGTGTATGATCGAAGTCGGCACCACTACCACCTTTTTAAAAGAAACATAAGAAAACTTTACAGCAGATGCCCTGGTCAGATCATCCGGTATTCCATTGTCAAGTTTTATATAAAATGCTGCATTTCCATATCCCGAATCTGTGTTTCCGGTAATATGCACACCTTTATCATCCTGATTTATATATCCCTTTTGAGCTTCCCTGCCGTAACCGGCAAAACCGATACAGCTTCCGTAGATCGTTGTACCGTCCAGCTCAAGTGATACGCTCTCTCCCACATCTGCTATATTGTCCTTATATACTTTATAGCTATTGCTATCCTTTACCTGAACCAGCAGTACGTCCGTGGAATTTCCGGTTATCTGCAGGATATCTGAGCCTTCCTCCACATTATCTCCTGCCTTGACACTCACCTTTGAAACTTTTCCGTCATTCTTGGCATATACTGAAATATTTCCTTTGCCGTCATTTCCTTCGCTTATGCTGTCATATGCTGACTGTAGCCGGGAAAGCTGATAGGTGTGGTCTGCACTGGCAAGTTTTTTCTGCAGCTCAAGTAGCTGTAAGTTCAATTTCAACTGCTGCTCATCATATGCTGTATCCGGCTTTTCATCCTGCCGGTTATTTTCTTCTGCGCTGCTACCACCTTCAGATAAATCTTTTATCTGTTTATCGTAATCAGCAATCTTCTGCGCATAGGATTCATTCTCCGAGTCGATCGCATTTTTCGCCTCTGTTATAGCAGCTTTGCCCTCTCCGGTATCCACCACGTAAAGCAGCATGCCCTTTTCTACCGTATCGTCCTGCTTCACATTGACCGATACGATCTGCCCTTCATAATCACAGGTTTCGGTTATCGTCCCTGCGTCAGATCTGCTGTAGCGCACACCGTAGTTTGCTATATCAAAGTCAGACCTTGTTACCGTATATTTGCTGTACTTTGTCGGAACCTGATCTGTAGAATTATAGTAAACCAGCTCCCCCTCTTTTAAGCCCTCTGTGACCTGTGTATAGTTTTCATCAGACTCACCTGTTGTTATGATGCGTTTCTCGCGGCCGCCCTCATCATTTTTCACATAGACATATCTGATATCGCCATCCTTATAGATGGAATCTTTTCCCACGACAAGTGCCTGATTTGCTTTTGTCTTTTCAAAATATACCGGATACATCTGTCCTGCCGTAAGAAACGGCTTTTCCCTGCTTTCCACGCACACATCCGGATATCGGTTGTTTATCTTTGAAAGTACCAAAACCTCTGATGTATATTGAGACTCAGCGACATCATATTTTTCGCCATCGACTATCACATATTTCTTGTCATAATCGCTGTATTTGTACTCATTTATGGCTGTATCTTTTATATCCAGCACAAGGTCATCCGTATCGGAGACAATGACTATATTCTCGTATGCCGCAGCAGACCTTCCATCTGTCAGCTTCTTAGTGTAAGTGACAAGACCGCTGTGGGCTGCCTTAAGCGTTCCATCATCAACAATCTGCTGATATAAAGCCATCTGTTCATTGATCTTTTGCACTCGGTATTCGTGAAGCTGCTTATCGTACCGTTCATTTTCCTGTTTTGTGGCAATCTGCGTATTGTAATCCTCTTCTGTGCTCTCTTTTTTCTCAATCTGTTCTGTTGAAAATTCGTCCGTATCCGCAGCCTGACTCTCCCATAATTTGATCTGCGTATCCGAGATCTGAGCGGATATCTCATATGTCTCATTCTCATGCGCCAGCGCATCATTACATTGCTGCAACTGTTTTTTTGCCTCATCCACATCACAGACAGCAAGCACATCCCCTACATTTACTGTATCTCCCGGCTCCACATATATCTGTGAAATGTTTACGTTGGCACTGTAGTAATTGCAGTAATCCCTAGGAACTGCGGTAGCCATCAGCACCTGTATGGAGCCAATCGTACCGTATTCCACAGGTCTGTAGGCTTCATTTAACGCTACAGGTTCTTCAAGCTCTGGTATACTGCTTTCTGTCATTTTTCCACAGCCGCCTGCCACAAACGATACACATATTCCCAGTACTGCCAGTTTTTTTATTGATAAAAGGTTTCTGATCTTCACTGCAAAACCACCTCATCCCCGCTTTTAAGTCCTTCTGTGATGATCCGGTAGTCTCCCACCTGATCTCCGGCACTTATCCATACCGCCTGTCTGTATCCATTCTCATCCAGTGTGTATACAAAATACCTGCCATCCTTCTCATGTACTGCGTCCTTTTGCACATACACAGCATTTTCTATAGCAGGGCGCGTCACTTCCATGGAAAATATCTGTGCATCCGATACTGCCGACATGTCCGATACCGGTTCAAAAACAACCTTTTTATCGTCCACCTCTTTTACCTTAAGTTCAAACTCTATATCAGATGCTGTTGCCGTGTATATATCACCTACATTAAAGGCATAACCTTCCGGTCTGTCAGCCTCGTAATTGCCGTTTCCGCTGATTTCTGTTATAAGATTGCTGCCCGGTTCAAAAACTCCCGCCAAAAGCGAATTGTTCATTGCTGTGATCGTGCCATCCTCGGATGCCGTGATCTGATATCTCGACAGTTTTTCCTTAGCCTCATCAAGATAAAGCTGCGCAACCTCTGTATCCTTATCAAGCTGGGCTATATCGCTTGAATAATCCTGAGTATCATCGATTTTCATAATAGCCCTGTAGTGCTCTGCCAGAAGCTTATTCTGACTGATCTGCCCGCTGTAGTCCTCAATCTTTTTCTGTATCTCCCCGGATTTAAAAGCCACCAGTATATCGCCCTTTTTCACATGATCACCCACTGCCACATTTACCTTTTCAAGCGTAAGCTCCGTGTTTGTCGCACCATAGGAAAACCTGGTATAGCCCTGCGCGCTCAGACTGATGGTAGTCTGCGGTGTGAGTGAACCGCTCTGTACCGTAACTGTCTGGTATGATATTTTCTCGTAGGAAGCTCTGTCCGTCTGTGCAAGCTCCTTTTGTGCCGCCCCACATCCTGAAAATAAAATAGAGGTAATTGCAGTGGCAAGTGTCAAACGCCCTATATATTTTTTCTTTTTATTAATCATATATTTTCCACATCTTTTCCAAATAAATATGAACCTGATCTATTATCTAAAAATGTAACTCCATGTATAAACTTTATTGCAGCCAATAACAGTATCTTATATTAGATCATCACTCCTTATGATCGTGCCGTCTATCGCATTCACATACACCGGATATCTGTCGTAGCCCTTATCCTGTTTTGACAGACACCATGCCGGAACATAAGTACATTTATCCTTGTCAGATGCATCCTTCAAACGGATATATCCGAGCTTTAGATTGTTGTAAGTGTGATTTTGTGTAAAATCATACTGATCTGAGTTTTTTGTCATGTCATCCTTGATGATCTCTTTAATAGTGTCCATTGACAAGAGTTCTACGTTTTTTGACTCATTTACAATATCAACCGGGTAAGAAACAGTAAATTCCGTCACTCCCTGATCCGTCACAATAAAGGAACTGCTGCCATATGGCATAAAATCATCATAGTTATCGAGTGTCTCCCATATATCCATATTCCGGGTGAAATCGAGTGACTTGCAAAACGCTATGCCATCCACACCCTCGCCATAATCTATGATATATCCCCAGGCTGTATCCTTTATGACGCTCTCTTTATCATCAGTTTTTACAGTATCATCACCATCCTCTATCACTCCTGCGCTCCACTCGTAGTCTGATGTTCCTATATATACCTGTGAAGCCATGCCTAATTTATTTTGAAATTCTTCTGCCTTTTTTATAGCTTCGTCTTTTGATAATGCACACTCATTATCATATGAAGATGTAGTATCTCCACCTGTAGAGCCTCCGTTAAATCCCTCTACACCTTTCTCCTCTGCAAAGGATGGTGGTCCGTAATAGCCATACTCACTATCATCGTATAATGTCCCCTCACTTCCTGCCTTAAGAGGCTGTGCTGAAATATATTCAAGAGAGCCATCCTCAGCAATTCCAAATCTAAGCTCACAGAAAACATTACCAATATATCCCAGATACTCATTACAATCCGTATAATCTGTAGCTTTTTCACGCGTATCCAGTGCAGACGGTTCTGCCTTTTCATACTGTTCCAGCAGATCATTTTCACTTTTCATCACCCTGCTGACGCCCTCTTCTGTGATAAGTCCCGCATCAATTTCCTGCTGATACCCGGCAATCTCATTTTTTACAACCTCCATGCTGTGATATATCTCTTCTTTCGTATAATGAGGTATGTCGTGATAATATACGGTACTATCGCCAAAATAAGCCTCTATCACACTCTTTTTGAAATCGGCACCCACCTTTATATTCTTCACCTCAACAACCGACATGCTTTTGCAGTCCGGCAGGGTAATGTCTGCTGAAATATCCACATCCACACTTTTGTCAGATGTCTCAACAGCAAAGCTGTCATTCCATTTCGTACTGTCGTCAAACGCACTTATATCGCTTCCTGCTTTTGTGTTTATATTTTCAGTTTCCATATTGTAATCTACTTTTTTTCCTGAACAGCCTGTGAGTGAGATGATTACTATCGCTTCAACGATCGTCATAGCCGCTGCGAGTATTCTTGTGTGTTTTCTCATATGCCAATCCTCCCTGATATGTCACATTTTTTCTACAACATAATTATTCCTGTGAAAGTACGGTCCGATGTAAACATTCTGTATCTTAACTCAGATCGTCCGGATGTATCACACTTCCGTCAATCGCGTTGATAAATACAGGGCATGCATTTGTAGTGTCTTTCTGCAGCAATTCCAGACTCCATGCCGGAATATAACTGTATTTTTGCATATCAGTCCGGTTGTTTACCCTTATGTATGCAAGTTTTAGAGAGTAATATTTTACATTTGTATCCAGTACATATTCATCAGCATTGTTTTTAAGCTCATCCCGGGCAATATCAAATATATTTTCTAAAGGAAGCATTTCTACATTTTCCTGTTTTCTTACTATACTTACCGGGCAGTCTATATAAAAAGTACATATACCATATTTATCAACATAAAAATTGTAGAATTCATTATCAAAAGTATCCTCTATACTATCACCATATTTCATATTGTATCCGCTGTAATCCATCGGATTTAAAGCATCATCAAATAATATTTTGCCAACTCCGATATTGTAGTAAAATCTATAACCACTTACACACTCATGTATATCATCTTCCTGATACACATGATCGGCTCTTTCGTTATATCCACTCCATTTCAGCTGCGAGCTCTCAGTCTGCGGGATGGATGAAAAACCTGTCTCTTTCAAAAAACTGTCTATCATATTCCCCGCTTCTTCTATTGTGATACCCGATTCATTTTCCTCCTGCGCGATTTCCTCTCCCGATGTATCCTGTGAATCCGTGATATCATTTACCGTATCATATTCCATGAGTGAATCCGGTCCAAAGTATTGCTGCACATATCCATCGTTAAATATATTGCTCCACTCGTATTCATTACTTCCTGTCTTTTTGGTATATCCCTCAATCGGACCTGCGCCAATTCCCGACAGCCATTTATTTTCATCACCATCTGCAACAAAATTCACGTTATACCAGGTGTTTCCTTTTTTCCC
>UMKP01073277.1_pt1 | contig 49444 bp, 44 predicted proteins | sample 1966341 | NCBI WGS metagenome assembly UMKP01 (sample SAMEA4836179, study PRJEB28245) | human gut metagenome | biome: gut microbiome; material: fecal sample | place: Denmark | collected 2008
TCATATCAAGGCTCATTCAATTGTGGTAAATTCGTGGTAAAATGAGTGTTTTCTTATATTTCAAAATGCTTAAAGTATAGTAGTTATGCGGATAAGCGAAAATTAGATATATAATTTATAATAAATTTTTGTCTTTTATCTCAATTCTACGGAAGCCACATCGAACCGTCACTTCCTGTGTCGCACTCTCCACCGTAAAGTCATACAGATTCGGGGTCTCTGCGGTCCATTTATAAACTTCCGGAAGTTTTGCTTCTATACAAGCTTCTTTTGTTTCCGAAGTAAGCTTTTCCACAAGCACCACTTCTCTTTTATAGGAAAGCTTCCATGTTACCACAAAAGGATGGCTAAGTGTCTTATATTTGGGTATAATAAGTACGACTGTTTGCTATTTATTGCAAACAGCATGTCAAAAATATGTGGATGAGACAAAAGCAGCAATTGTGCTTTCAATGGAGTACGTCTTTGGAACGATTTTCTCGATCATTATTCTTCATGAAGTAATCAATAATCGACTCAGAGGCGTAAGTCGTATGAAAAGCTTCGAGATTATCCTGGAGCGTTATGAGAAAGAGATGAGCGAGGCTGACAAAGAACATTGGATTACAAAGAAAAACGAAATCTATAAAGCGCTTCTGAAAAATATGAGTCCGGCAGATTTATCAGTAGAAGTAAAAGAGACTCTGGATGGCTTACGTGAAAGTGGTCACAAGCTTGCAATTGGATCATCAAGTAAGAATGCAAGATTCATTCTTGGACAATTGGGTCTTGGAGAATATTTTGATGCAATTTCGGACGGAAACAACATTTCGAAATCAAAACCAGATCCGGAAGTGTTTGTGAAAGCAGCAGAATATATAGAAGAAGCACCAAAGTACTGTCTGGTCGTAGAAGATGCAGAAGCCGGGCTTAAGGCAGCAATTGCAGGAGAAATGGATTGTGCGGCAATCGGAGATGCAGTTGGATGTGGACTTGGAACATATAATCTGGCTACATTTTCGGAACTATTAAAAGTTGTAGAAAACTAGAGAGAGAAGATGAATCAAATGAACGAAACATTTTTAATGAACCTTCTTAGCAGTATTTCCGTATCCGGTTATGAAGAACCGGTACAAGAAGTTGTAGAAGCAGAAATGAAAAACTACGCAGATGAAATCCGTCGTGATGAAATGCAGAATGTAACTTGCATTTTAAATCCGGACAGCGATGTAAGAATCATGCTTTCGGCACATGCAGATGAAATCGGGCTTATGATTTCCAATATCAGGGAAGACGGAAGATTGCAGGTGATTGACCGAGGCGGAATTGTGCCGGCGACGTATCCGGGACACCAGGTGAGAATTAAGACCAAAAACGGAGAAGTTTATGGGGTAGTTGAAGCATATCGCAGTCTCTTTAAAGATGAAAATCTCGGAACGAAACAGTTTTTGATCGATATTGGAGCAAAAGATAAAGAAGACGCTTTAAATTATGTAAGTCTAGGGGATCCAATCGTACCGGATACACCGATTCGTAAACTGGCAAACGGAAAATTTACTGCTCGTGCGTTAGATGACAGACTGGGTGTTTACATTATCATGGAAGCACTGAAACGAGCAAAAGAGTTGGGATGTAAAGTTGGAATTTACGCAGCTTCCACGACAGGAGAAGAGACAACTAAGACCGGAGCATATTGGACCAGTGCCAGAATTCAGCCGACCATGGCAATTGTGGTAGATGTTACATATACAAGTGATTGCAGTGGAATGGATCCGGCAGAGATGGGAACGGTATGCCTTGGAGAAGGACCGGTGCTTTGTAACAGTCCGATTGTGGTAAAAGCACTCAATGAAAAGATGGAAGAGTGTGCAAAGAAAGCAGGCATTTCGGTTCAAAGAGAAGCGGCAAGCAGACTTTCCTATACCGATGGAGATCAAATTCATTTTTCTAATCAGGGTGTTCCGATGGTGTTAGTGTCGATTCCGCTGCGCTATATGCATATGCCGGCGGAAGTGGCAGATGAAAAAGATATGGAAGGGTGTATTGAGTTGATTGCACAGTTTCTTGCAGGGTATCAGGGGTAAGAAATTTATCCGCTTACAGCAAGAAGATTCCGACCTCTAAGGTGGGAGATGAATTGTTTGACTTAGTGAGAGCACAAATAAAGATAAAGTTAATTTTAAAATCCAAACCACAGACAGTGAAATATTATTTTTACTATCTGTGGTTTTATTTTTTTAGATAAAAATTCTATTTTTGTCGTATTTGCAATAGATATCTGAACAATTCTGGTGATAGAATAAAAGTAGAGAAAATAATGAAAATAGTATGATTTAAGCGAGAAGGAGTTGGGCTATGACAATATTAGAATTGGAAAAAAGGATAAATAGTTTATGTACGCATGTACTATTTGATTATAAAGGACATTCTTGCGGTATCGACCCTTTGGCTTTAGATGATTTTGATATGTGGTGTGGAGAGTCGTATATGAAAGCAAAGAATATAGATGAAGTTATAAATAGTCCATTTTTTGAAGGAAAATCACTTTGCAATATTATAAATGAGATTGAGAATTTGGAGTAAGTTAATCAGTGAGTATAGAAAAAGTATCAAATCTTTCTTAGCTGTGATATAATTAAATTAATTAACTCCGAGAAATAATGAAAGGGTATTTATAAAAAAGGTGAAAGTGGAGAAATTAACGTTATTTCATGGAACTTCTGATAAGAATGTAATACCGACGTATGGTCTTGGTGAAAAGAAACATGATTATGGAATGGGATTTTATTTAACTGCTAATATTGAACTTGCAAAAGAATGGGCAGTTTGCAAGCCAGATGTTACAAATGGTTGGGTACATCAATATGAATTAGAGACAGATGAATTAAAGATATTAGATTTTCAAGGAGAAGCTGTACTTTCTTGGTTAGCAGAATTAATGAAACATAGAGATGCATCAGATTCTAAGCGTTATAGAATGTTGGCTGAGAAATTTATTGATAAATATGGGATAGATACCAGTGGATATGATGTTATAAAAGGATGGAGAGCCAATGCTTCGTATTTTTATATTGCAAAAGAATTTGTAAGAGATAATATCGATATTGATATTTTAGAAGAGTTACTTTCTTTAGGAGAATTAGGAATTCAATATTGTATTAAATCTGAAGTGGCATATTCTAAGTTGCATGAAGTAGAAGAAAAAATGTTGAAAGTTGATTATGTTGAATTTAGAGAAAAATATAATCAGCGAGATATATCAGCAAGACAAAAAATGAGAGAGCTGGTTGATTCTGATGCTAACAAAGTAACTAAAGTATTTAGTACGTTGCTTTAGGAGGGAAAGGTATGAGAGCATACGCAGAAGATTATTTGAATGATGTTGTAGAAAATCAGGGAAAATTATTTGATTTTGTTGCGCAGACATTTCCAGATAAAGATACAGAGGATTTTATCGATACTTATATGAAGAGCAATACAAGAAAAAGTATCGATGAAGCACAGGCTTATGTAAATACAATGGATGCGAGTGAATTATGGGAATATTTTCTTAAAACGGAACAATATAAATTGAAAAATGGTGAAGGAATTAAAGGTTTTATGCCTGATTGGATTGGAGAATTTTATGCGTATTATCAATGGTTTTATAATATTCCGAGTGCAGAAGTTATAAAAAAAATTTCCATTGATTTTTTAAAAAAAGCATATTATGGACTTCATGATTTACAACTTGATTTAGCTGTAAAGAAAGTAGGTGAAGTTTAATGAAAATAATTTGTTTCCACAACCCTGATGAAGAAAATGCATATCTGAGTAACTGGTATCCATCTGATTTCACAGTCAATGGAATTAATTTTTCTTCAATGGAGCAGTACATGATGTACCAAAAAGCCTTACGATTTGGAGATACAAAGATTGCGGATAAGATTTTAGCAACGGATGATGTGGCAAAGATTAAGAAGTTAGGAAGAGAAGTTCAGGGATATGATGATAGTGTCTGGAATGGAGTAAGACAGATTATTGTATATGAGGGACTTACGGCAAAGTTTTCTCAAAATGAGGATTTAAAAGCAAAGCTTCTTGAAACCAAAGATGTGATATTAGCAGAGTGTGCTGTGAGAGATAAGATTTGGGGAGTTGGCTTATCCATGACAGATGAGAAAAGATTCGACAAAGATAAATGGAAAGGTCAAAATCTGCTTGGCTATGCTCTAATGTTAGTTCGGGAACATTTATCTAAAAATTGAATTGAAATCTAATCAGAAGAAATCGGTACATGCCGGTTTCTTTTTTCGTTAAATGATATCACCGAGCGATATCATTTTCCTTAAATAATTTTAAAATTTACAGGAAAGATATTCCTTGTACAAACTCTGTAAAAAGAGTAAAATAACCTAAAACAAATAATTTTTGGAAGGTGTGACAGCATGAATAAAATCACAAAAACAGGATTAATTTTAGAAGGTGGCGGTATGCGTGGTGTATTCACTGCGGGAATTCTTGATTTCTTTATTGAAAAAGGTCTGGAATTTGATACCTGCTTTGGTGTTTCAGCGGGAGCATGTATGGCGTGCAGTTATCTTTCTAAACAAAAAGGCAGAGGGTATCACACATTTACTGATTATATGGATAACCCGGAATACTGTGGAATAAAAAGCCTGATAAAGACCGGAGATTATTTTGGCACGGATATGATATACCGTAAAATCCCAGAGAAATTAAATCCTTATGATTACGATACATATAACAGACAAAAAACCAAATTTTATGCGGTTGTTACCAATTGTGAAAGTGGGAATGCGGAGTACAAAGAAATCAAAGATATGAAAAAAGGCACTTGTTATGTTCGTGCGTCAAGTTCGCTTCCTCTTATGTCAAGAACAGTCTGGATTCATAAAAAGCCGTACCTGGATGGAGGAATTACAGATTCCATTCCGATTATGGAAGCTCAGAGAATGGGAAATAAGAAAAATGTAGTAGTACTGACCCGTGACAGAACCTACAGAAAAGAAAAAAATAAGTTGATTCCGGCAATGAAAGTCCGTTATGGAAAGAAGTTTCCAAAACTGATAGAAGCCTTGGAAAACCGTCATATTGGATATAATCAGACCCTGGATTATTTATACCGTCAGGAAAAAGAAGGAAAAGTATTTATTTTACAGCCACAAAAGCCGGTTGAAATCGGAAGACTTGAAAAGGATACGGATAAACTGCACAAACTATACGAAGAGGGATATGAAACTGCACAGAATTATTATGAAGCATTAAAAGAATACCTTGAGAACTAAAAGACAAAAAAGACGAATTTTCAAGAAATTTTACCTGAATTTAACAGAGATTAGAAGAAAACAACAACTTATAACGATATAATCAAACAGCAAACTAATGTAAGGCGGTGAAAAAATGGCAGTAACAATATTTGCGGCAATTGATGTTGGTTCTTACGAAGTCAGCATGGATATCTATCAGATTTCTCCAAAAATTGGAATTGAAAAGATAGATGAAGTGCGTAGCAGAATCGAGTTGGGACATGATACTTACACCAATGGAAAGATTAGTTATGAGTCTGCACAGCGATTAGGCGAAGTGCTCGGAGATTTTTCCAGAATTATGAAAGAGTATAAAGTGACTTCTTATCGTGCCTGTGCGACAAGTACCCTTCAAGAAGCAAGAAATGTTTGGATTGTACTGGAACAGGTTTATCAAAAAACCGGAATCCGTGTTGAAATTTTAAGTAATTCAGAGCAGAGATTCTTTGGATATAAATCAATTGCGGCTAAGGAAGCAGATTTTTCCAAGATTATTCAAAAAGGTACCGCAATTATAGAAATCGGCGGTGGAAATGTACAGATTTCATTGTTTGATAAAGATACGCTTGTGACAACTCAGAATTTTAAAATGGGAAGTCTTCGTATCCGTGAGCGTCTGCTTTCTGTCGAAAAAGAAACCATTTATTATGAAAAATTAGTAGAAGAGTTAATTCATAATGACATTTTAAGCTTTAAGAAACTCCATTTAAAAGAGCGAAAAGTAGATAATATTATTTTATTGGGCGATTTCTTTATGGAAAAATTGTTGGTGAGCGATTATGGAATGGGAGAAAACCGTACCATCAGCAAAGCAGTCTTTATGGAGATGTATGAGCGGATTGTGCATAAATCTGCAGAGCAGTTATCGGTAGAGCTTGGAATCACGCTGGAATATGCAAGTATCCTGGTTCCGGCTTTGATCATTTATCGTGTTTTTGCAGATGAGATGGGAGCACAGAATCTGTGGGTTCCGGGAACACAGCTAAATGATGGAATTGCTTATGATTATGCACAGGGCAGACGATTGATTCGCAGTACCCATAATTTTGAAAATGATATTTTAGCTTGTGCACAAAATATTGCAAAGCGTTATATGAGCAGTAAGAGCCATGTGCGTGCCGTGTTAAAGGTTGCAGAGACAATTTTTGACAGTATGAGAAGAGTGCATGGGATGGGACCAAGAGAGCGCCTGCTTTTACAGATTGCAGTCATTTTGCATGATTGTGGAAAATATATCAGTATGAGTGAGGTAGCAAAATGTTCGTATGAGATTATTATGTCGACCGAAATTATCGGGCTTTCGCACGCTGAGCGAGAGATGATTGCAAATATAGTGCGTTTTAATAATGAGCCATTTAAATATTATGGCGAAGCGGATTCAAAGAGCACCATTGACCGAGATACGTATATGATAATTGGAAAGCTGACTGCGATTTTAAGAGTAGCGAATGCACTGGATCGAAGTCATAAACAAAAAGCAGAGAATATAAAAGTACAGCTTCAGGATAAAGAGCTGGTACTTGTGATTGATACACAGGAGAACTTATTGTTGGAGGAGGGGCTGCTGACACAGAAAGCAGATTTTTTTGAAGAAATGTTCAATATTCGCCCTGTATTACGTCGGAAAAAGAGAAAGTAGGTGGAAAAAATGCAATGGAACGAAAAAGAATATACAAAGCCGGAATATTATACCAACCGTGAATTGAGCTGGGTAAAATTTAATGAGCGTGTTTTGAGTGAGGCGAGAGATAAGAGTCTGCCGTTGTTTGAACGATTAAAATTTTTGAGTATTACGGCATCGAACTTAGATGAATTTTTTATGATTCGTGTTGCTTCTTTAAAAGATATGGTGCATGCAAAATATACTAAAACGGATATTGCGGGAATGACAGCAAAAGAGCAGTTAAAAGCGCTTTCAAAAGTAACAAAAGAACTGGTAGATACACAGTATAGTACCTATAATCGTTCTCTTTTGCCGGCACTGAAGAAGATTGGTCTAAAAGTAGTAGAGCATCATGAAAATTTAACCAAAGAGCAGCAGGAGTTTGTCGATACCTTTTTTGAAGATGAAGTGTATCCGGTATTGACTCCGATGGCGATGGATTCCGCAAGACCGTTTCCATTGATTCGAAATAAAACGTTAAATATCGGTGCATTAATTTCCAAAAAAGATAAAAAAGGGAAAGAAGAATTGGAATTTGCGACGGTTCAGGTGCCATCGGTACTTCCAAGAATTGTACAGCTTCCGGATGATAAAGATGGAAATACGGTTGTGATTTTGCTGGAAGAAGTAATTGAGCGAAATATCAATAAACTGTTTTTGAGTAATGCTGTGGTTTGTACCTGCCCTTACCGGATTATGCGAAATGCAGACCTTACGATTGATGAAGATGAGGCAGCAGATTTATTAAAGGAAATCCAGAAACAGTTAAAGAAGAGACAGTGGGGTGAGGTCATTCGTCTGGAAGTGGAAGAGCGGATGGATGAGAGACTGTTAAAGATTTTGGAAGAGGAATTTCAGATTAAAGATGAGGATATCTTTAAGATTAATGGTCCGCTGGATTTGACATTTTTGATGAAAATGTATGGACTTTCCGGTTTTGATGAATTTAAAACCAAGCCTTATGTACCGGCGCAGGTTCCGGCAATGATGAATGATGAGGATATCTTTACCCAGATCCGACAGGGAGATATTTTACTGCATCATCCTTATATGACCTTCTATCCGGTTGTAGATTTTGTACAGCAGGCGGCAAAAGACCCGAATGTACTGGCGATTAAACAGACCCTGTACCGTGTCAGCGGAAATTCACCGATTATCAAAGCGCTTGCGCAGGCGGCAGAAAATGGAAAACAGGTTACGGTACTGGTGGAATTAAAGGCAAGATTCGATGAAGAAAATAATATTGTCTGGGCAAAAATGCTTGAAAAAGCAGGCTGTCATGTTATTTATGGAGTCATTGGATTAAAGACCCACAGTAAGATTACACTGGTAGTAAGAAGAGAAGAAAATGGAATTCGCAGATATGTGCATCTGGGAACCGGAAACTATAATGATTCGACTGCAAAATTATATACAGATTGTGGTATTTTGACTTGTTCAGCAAGAATCGGAGAGGATGCAACGGCAGTATTTAATATGCTTTCCGGATATTCAGAACCGAGAACCTGGAATAAATTAGTGGTAGCACCGCTATGGATGCGAGACAGATTTCTTCATTTAATTGAAATCGAAAGAAAAAATGCATTAGAAGGACGAAAAGCCAGAATTGTGGCGAAAATGAATTCTCTTTGCGATAGAGGAATTATTGCAGCGTTATATGCGGCAAGTGCCGCAGGTGTAAAGATTGACTTGATTGTACGAGGAATCTGCTGTCTGAAAGTGGGAATTCCGGGAATCAGCGAAAACATTACCGTGCGTTCGATTGTTGGAAACTTTCTGGAACACAGCCGGATTTTCTATTTCTACAGCGATGGAAATGAAGAAATCTTTATGGGAAGTGCAGACTGGATGCCAAGAAACTTAGACAAGCGTGTCGAAATTGTATTTCCGGTAGAAGATGAAAACTTAAAAGAAGAAGTAAAACATATCTTACAGATTCAATTGGAAGATAATGTAAAAGCACATATTCTTCAGCCGGATGGCACGTATGAAAAAGTAGATAAGAGAGGCAAAATGCTGTTAAATTCACAGGACTTTTTCTGTGAAGAAGCAACAAGAAGAGCAAAAATCAAACTGCCGGAAACTGCGGCAGATAAACGGATTTTCGTTCCGGCAGAAGCACCGGAAGAATAAAAATAGAGTAAGCAGAGTAAGAAGTAGTGTGCAGAAATTATTTTTTTCTGGATTTTGGTATGATAAAAAGGTAAAACATTAGTGATATTAATTAGCATCAGCTAATGTTTTACCTTTTTTATTATACAAAAAAATTCTGGAATTTAACATGTAGCATCAAATTTCAGAATTTTTGAATAATCAATTCTTGCAAACAACAACCATTAATATATTGTATCTTATCTATATTGATTCATGATTTCAAACAATGATTTATCAATTCGTTCTGCTTCATTATATTCATTTGTAGGTGAATAATTTGTATGAATGCCAAGGCTTTGATAATTTCCATTAGTTACTTTGTATATTGGTGAGCCACTTTGTCCGCCTGTACTATCTATATAATATCCTAATTTAAAAGTACCACTGGTTGCAATTTTTCCACTCATTGTCCATAAACAAGCAGATTTTTCCGCTGGATATCCTCTTAATACAACCCATGTTCCTACTAAACTGTCAGTTGTCCATGAAGCACCAAAGTATCCTGTTTGAGAGCCTATGTTTGAAGTGAATTCTAAAAGCCCCCAATCATAGTTGGAATTTTCTGACTTTACATACTTAGTATCAGTATGTAACACAGATGCATAATAGACTCCATATGGAGATTCACTTCCATTGCTTCCAGGGTATATTCTAACCCATTCAGCCCATCCGCCTAATGATGAGTCATATACACAATGCCCTGCTGTTACTGCAACACGATTGCCATACATCCAAGCAGTTCCAACGTAAATGCTATCTGAATTAGGAAATTTCATTTCTGCATAGCAAATTGCTGAGTTAGGAAAAGTAGTAGTATCTGTTATTTTATATCTGTTATCTTTTCCAATGATTTCTCTTGTTAAAGGCTTATCTTCTTTTATTCCACTTGGTATAAAAGAATCTGTAGTTCCACTACTGGGATTATTTAAAGTTGTAGGTATCTCATTTAAAAGAATTTCTCCGGTTTCCATATTTTTGCTTATATCCTGACAATTTTTTTGTTCGATTTCGGTTTCTACCACATTGCTATTTGCAAATACACTTATAGATGTCATAATACTAAGTATCACTCCAAGAAAAAGTAATCGAATTTGTTTCATACAACCTCCTCTCTTGTTTGCAAGAATTTTTAATTATTTTTTGATTTTGGTTGTTTTTTTTATTTGTGCGGGATAAGTCTCTAAGATTTTACCATTGAAATAAACCGTAATTTTATCATTGATTTCTAGTTGTGAAATATCATAATTTTTCGGACAATTACAAAGTATTTTATCGGAGGTATCTGTTTCTAACAGAAATGCTTTCTCATATTTTTCTATAACTTTACCTTCTATACTGAAATCTGTTGGTTTACACAAGTTTCCTACTACTATAAATATTCCAAATATAAAAATGATGATGACTGCAAGTTTTTTTTTCATAATGACCTCATTTATAATCTTTTTAATATTTCAGCTACTAATATTTGTATTTGTGCTTATATTTAATAATAAGATGTGAGTGACAAATTTAATTTTGTCACTAGTATTTTTATAATAAAAAATTTACGTAGTTATACTAGACTAACATTGGTTGCATGCAACAAAACCTCTGATTAAAATATACCATATTTTGTTATTTAAGGTCAAGCTTTTTAAATATATTACTATATAATGATTTAAGCGTCAAAAGCTCGTACCTATTCAGTTAGATTTGTACCTTGAAAATTTAACACATGATACCATACCCATATCATCCATTATCTGTTAAAATATAACCAGAACTTATCTGGGAGGTCTTACGATGTCTTTTGTTACAAATGATACCACTATTTATCTACCACAGCCGCAGTGAGGATACCTTAAGTAGGATTGAAAAGTCCTGGAAGAGGCAAAAGCAATAAAAGACCTCTGCAATGGTATTTTTGATGATGTCAGTGAATACCAGCTGCTGATTCGTGTATTAAGGGAACAGGCAGAAACTTGTGATAAGCTAATGAAAAAGTGAAGTAGGTGGTATGGTTCATATTGATTTTGGAACTGACTGCTACTTGACACCCAGCCAAATTCAATCAAAAAAACTGCTGTCAAGTTATCGTTTGACTTAACAGCAGTTTTTTAGTTTAAAATATTAAGCTTTCCCAAGTGGTGCAATTTTTTCTTTATAAATTTTCCGGAAGAAAAATGTACTTAAAAGAACAGATGCAATTTCTGCAATCGGAATTGCCCACCAGACAGCGGAGAGACCACCAAGTTTTGCAAGCAGTGCGGCAACTGGAAGAATAATTAAAAGCTGTCGTGTGGCAGAGATAATTAAACTGTATATGCCGTTTCCAAGTGCCTGAAAGACAGAACCGACAACGATACAAAATCCTGCAAAGGTGAAACTTAAGCAGATAATTCTGAGCGCCGGAACACCAATTTGAAGCATAGAGCCTGAAGCATTAAATAATCCTAAAAGCTGAGCCGGGAATATCATAAATAATGCAAGCCCCAAAAGCATAATGCAGATTGCACTGACAATACTTAAGCGAATTGTGTGCGTAATTCGTTTTTTGTTTTTGGCTCCGTAGTTATAAGCAACGATTGGAACCATACCGTTATTGAGACCGAAAATTGGCATAAAAATAAAGCTGTTGAGTTTAAAGTAAACACCAAAGACTGCAGTGGCAGTGGAAGTAAACTGAATTAAGATTTTGTTCATTCCAAATGTCATAACCGAACCGATTGCCTGCATGACAATGGATGGAACACCAACCGAATAAATCGTACCGATAATTTTTTTGTTTGGGCGGAAGCCTTTTATATTCAGATTGATATCGGTATTTACTTTGATGTTAAAGGCAAAGGCTAAAAGTGCTCCGCAAATCTGTCCACAGACAGTTGCAATGGCAGCACCGGAAACGCCAAGGCGTGGCATACCAAATAATCCGAAAATTAAAATCGGGTCTAAGATAATGTTAATAATTGCGCCTGTACCCTGAGAAATCATAGTGTAAAAAGTACGGCCGGTAGACTGTAAGAGTCGTTCCATCATAACCTGCATATAAACGGCAATACACATCGTAGAGATGATGGTCATATAGGAAATACCGTACTGGCGGATTTGAGCATCATCGGTCTGAATGTGAAAGAAAAAGGTCGCCGCAAGATTTCCAATCAGTGCAAAAATAATACTGCTGATGAGTGCCAGAAAGATTCCATTTTTGGCTGATTCATTGGCAGTATGAAAATCTTTTTCCCCAAGGCTTCGTGACAATACCGCATTGACACCGACTCCGGTGCCGACTGCGATTGCAATCATCAGATTTTGAACCGGAAAAACCAGAGAAACAGCGGTCAGGGCATTTTCATTAATGCGGGCAACAAAGATACTGTCAACTACATTATAAAGTGCCTGAACAAGCATAGAGAGCATCATAGGCAGAGACATCTGAAGCAGAAGCTTCGGAATTGGAAGTACACCCATTTTGTTTTCATTTGTGTCTAACTGTGACATAATAAAAAATCCTTTCTTTTTTCAAAAATCTTCTCAATAAAACAGAGATTCAAATACAGTGTATCGAAATCTAAAATGTCTGTCAATAGAGCATAAAAAAAGCACGAAGACTAATTCTTCATGCTTTCAACTCAGCAGTTCGTAGGGGAATCGAACCCCTGTTTTCGCCGTGAGAGGGCGACGTCTTAACCGCTTGACCAACGAACCGTACTCACTTATAATACACATAAAATAATAAAAAAGCAAGCATTTTTTTGAGAAATATTGTATTTTAATCCATACAATTTTTGAAATTGAAAAACAAGACGAAATAGGATATGATAGAAAAATAGCGCGTAAAAATCTGAACATAGAATCAGCGGCATTTTTAAGAGAAAGGAAATGAGAAAAATGAGCTGGGAATTTACATTGCTCGATGCATTACAATGCATACATACACCTGTTTTAGATAAACTTATGGTAGGTGTGACATTTTTGGGAGATGCAGGATGGTTCTGGATTGCTTTGGGAGTTTTATTACTCTTTACAAAAAAATACAGAAAGACAGGAATCCTGATTTTGACGGCATTATGTTTTTCTGCACTTTTTGCAAATCTGATGTTAAAGCCATTGGTTGCAAGAGAGCGTCCATGCTGGATAAATGAATCGGTGCACCTTTTAGTTGCAATGCCAAAAGATTATTCGTTCCCGTCTGGTCATACACAGGCATCGTTTGCTTCTGCAACGGCAATCTTTCATGTGAATAAAAAAGCAGGAGTCTGTGCATTTATTCTGGCAGTTTTGATTGCATTTTCAAGACTGTATTTATATGTACATTTTCCGACAGATGTGTTAGCAGGGATTGGAATTGGAGTAATCTGTGGACTGCTTGCAGGCGTGGTATATCAAGAGGTGTTGAAGAGAAAAATTAAAATAAAGACAGAAAAAGAAAGGAAATGAAATAGAAATGGCAAAAAAGAATACTTACGATGCCAGTAGTATTACAGTTCTTGAAGGATTAGAAGCGGTGCGTAAGCGTCCGGGTATGTATATTGGAAGTGTTTCAAGAAAGGGATTAAATCATCTGATTTACGAAATTGTAGATAATGCAGTGGATGAACATCTTGCCGGATATTGTAGTAATATTTTTGTAACGCTTGAAAAAGATGGTTCTGCTACAATTAAAGATAACGGAAGAGGAATCCCTGTCGGGATGCATGAAAAAGGAATTTCGGCAGAGCGACTGGTCTTTACGACACTTCATGCAGGAGGTAAATTTGATAATTCCGCTTATAAGACAAGTGGAGGTCTGCACGGAGTTGGTTCTTCTGTTGTTAATGCCTTATCCACGTATCTGGATATCAAAGTCAGCAGAGAAGGCTATGTGCATCATGACCATTATGAGAGAGGTATCCCGACAATTGAGTTGGAAGATGGGCTGCTTCCAACTCTTGGAAAAACAAGGGAAACCGGAACAGAGGTAAATTTTTTACCGGATCCTGAAATTTTTGAAAAAACCAAATTTTCAGCGACGGAAGTAAAGAGCCGTCTGCATGAGACTGCATACTTAAACCCGAATCTTACGATTCATTTTAGTGATAAAAGAGGCGAAGAAGTCGAAGAAATTACTTATCATGAGCCGGATGGAATCGTTGGATTTATTAAAGATATGAATAAGAAATGTGAAGTCATTCATGAGCCGGTTTATTTCAAAGGAGAATCAGATGGAATTACAGTAGAAGTGGCATTTCAGTATATCAATGAATTTCGCGAAAATGTGCTGGGATTTTGTAATAACATCTATAATGCAGAAGGCGGAACACATTTGACCGGATTTAAGACAACCTTTACTTCTGTAATGAACAGTTATGCAAGAGAGCTTGGAATTTTAAAGGAAAAAGATGCAAACTTTACCGGCGCAGATATCCGAAACGGAATGACGGCAGTGGTATCCATTAAACATCCGGCTCCAAGATTTGAAGGACAGACGAAGACAAAACTGGATAATCAGGACGCTTCAAAGGCAACCGGAAAAGTAACCGGAGAAGAACTGGTTTTATATATGGACCGTAATCTTGAAACCTTGAAAAACATTCTTGCCTGTGCGGAAAAATCTGCAAAAATTAGAAAAACAGAAGAAAAAGCAAAGACGAATCTGTTGACAAAACAGAAATATTCTTTTGATTCCAATGGAAAACTTGCAAACTGTGAAAAGAGAGATCCATCTATCTGTGAGATTTTCATCGTAGAGGGTGATTCCGCAGGTGGAAGTGCAAAAACTGCAAGGGACAGAAGTTTTCAGGCGATTCTTCCGATTCGCGGAAAGATTTTAAATGTAGAAAAAGCAAGTATTGATAAGGTGCTGGCAAATGCAGAAATCAAGACTATGATTAACGCATTTGGCTGTGGATTTTCCGAAGGATATGGAAATGATTTTGATATTAAGAAGTTAAGATATGACAAGATTATTATCATGGCGGATGCCGATGTGGATGGAGCGCATATTTCTACGCTGCTTCTGACCTTATTTTACCGCTTTATGCCGGAATTAATTTACGAGGGACATGTCTATATTGCCATGCCGCCTCTATACAAGGCTATGCCGGCAAGAGGAAAAGAAGAGTATTTATACGATGATAAGGCATTGGAGCGTTATCGAAAGACACATAAAGGTGCCTTTACCTTACAGCGATATAAAGGTCTTGGAGAGATGGATGCACAACAGCTCTGGGAGACAACCTTGAATCCGGAAACCAGATTGTTAAAATTAGTAGAAATTGAAGATGCAAGAATGGCATCTGATATTACAGAAATCCTGATGGGAACAGAAGTGCCGCCGAGAAAGGCATTTATCTATGAACATGCACAAGATGCAGAACTCGATGTATAGGGGGAAAGAAAATGGCAAACGCAGATAATATTATCAGAACTGAATATTCGGAAATTATGCAGAAATCATATATTGATTATGCGATGAGTGTCATTGTATCAAGAGCGCTTCCGGATGTCAGAGATGGATTAAAACCCGTACAAAGAAGAACACTTTATGATATGTATGAATTAGGAATCCGTTATGACAGACCGTATCGTAAATGTGCCCGTATTGTCGGAGATACGATGGGTAAATACCATCCACATGGAGACAGTTCCATCTATGATGCCCTTGTTGTCATGGCACAGGAATTTAAAAAGGGACAGGCTTTGGTAGATGGTCACGGAAATTTTGGTTCAATTGAGGGAGATGGCGCAGCAGCCATGCGTTATACGGAAGCACGTCTTGAGAAGATTACACAGGAAGTATATTTAAATGACTTAGACAAAGACGTGGTTGATTTTGTTTCAAATTTTGATGAGACAGAAAAAGAGCCGGAAGTGCTCCCGGTGCGTGTTCCGAATCTGCTTTTAAACGGAGCAGACGGAATCGCGGTTGGTATGGCGACAAGTATTCCGCCTCACAATTTAAATGAAGTGGTAGATGGCGTCATTGCCTATATGAAAAACAACGAAATTACAAATGAAGAATTGATGCAGTATATTCAGGGACCGGATTTTCCGACTGGAGGAATTGTAGTCAATAAAGACGAACTGCTTTCGATTTATGAAAAGGGAACCGGAAAGATTAAGCTGCGTGGAAAAGTGGAAATCGAAAAAGGCAAAGCGGGAAGAAATCTGCTTGTTATCACAGAGATTCCATATACGATGATTGGTGCAAACATCGGAAAATTTTTAAATGATGTAGCAGGGCTTGTGGAATCCAAAAAGACGACAGATATTGTAGATATCTCAAACCAGTCCTCAAAAGAGGGAATCCGTATTGTATTGGAACTCAAAAAAGGTACAGATATTGAAAATCTTACCAATATGCTATATAAGAAAACACGTCTGGAAGATACGTTTGGGGTCAACATGCTTGCAGTTGCAAATGGTAAACCGGAGACTTTAAGTTTAAAGCAGATTATTGAGCATCATGTGGATTTTCAGTTTGAAGTGACAACACGAAAATATAACACCCTGCTTTCCAAAGAAAAAGAAAAACAGGAAATTCAGGAAGGATTAATCAAAGCCTGCGATGTAATTGATTTGATTATTGAAATTTTAAGAGGCAGTAAAAATCGGGAACAGGTGAAAAACTGTCTGGTAAACGGAGCAACAGAAGGAATCCGTTTCCGCACGAAAACCAGTGAAAAACAGGCGAAAAAACTTGGATTTACCGAAAAGCAGGCAACTGCAATTTTAGACATGCGTTTGTATAAATTAATCGGGCTTGAAATTGAAGCACTGACGAAAGAACACGAAGAGACTTTAAAGAAAATTGCACAGTATGAGGATATCTTAAATCATTATCATTCCATGGCGGCAGTGATTATAAAAGAATTAAAGGCAGTAAAAAAAGCCTATGGAAAACCAAGAAAAACACAGATAGAAAATGCCAAAGAAGCAGTGTACGAAGAAAAGAAAATAGAAGAAGCAGAAGTTGTCTTTTTGATGGATCGTTTTGGCTATGCAAAAACGGTAGATCAGTCGGTTTATGAAAGAAATAAAGAAACCATTCATCAGGAAAACTGCCATATTTTCCATTGTATGAATACCGATAAAATCTGTGTATTTACAGATACCGGATGTCTGCATACTATAAAAGTGTTAGATTTACCTTATGGAAAAATGAGAGATAAAGGAGTTCCGATTGATAATGTCAGCAATTTTGACAGCAAGAAAGAGCAGCTGGTTTATGTGGAAAGTTTAAATCAGATTAAGCAGAGTCGGATGCTTTTTGCAACTGCTTTTGGAATGGTAAAATTAGTAGAAGGTTCTGAATTTGAGGTTTCCAAGAGGACAACAACAGCAACAAAGCTGGCAGAGGGTGATAAAGTCGTTTTCGTTCAACCGGCAGATGAAATGGAATATGTAGTACTTCAGACAAAAGAGGGATATTTCTTACGTTTTATGAAAACAGAAGTACCGTTAAAGAAAAAAGCAGCACTTGGAGTAAGAGGAATTACATTGGGCGCAAAAGATGAAGTAGAGCATGCGTATTTGTTAGAAAACCGGACAGATTATACGGCGGATTATAAGGGCAAGAGCGTTTCATTAAATCGGCTGAAACTGGCAAAGAGAGATGGAAAAGGAACAAAGACAAGAGTGTAAAAAATTGAGAGGAATCATCTATGAAAAAACGAAACAGGTTTGGAATTTTTACACTTGTTCTGATACTTAGCTTATGTGGATGTACCCAAGACAAGATACCGATTTCCTCAAGCAGTGATGTACAAAAAGAACAGGATACACTTCCGGAAGCAGAGATTACACCGGAAGAAGAGCCGTTTCTTTATGGGTATCAGAACTTAAATGAAGAAGAAAAAACAAGATACCGTCAGATTCTTGCGGGAATTGAAAATTATGAAGATTCTGTGACTGTCGAGGTTTGTTCGGAAGAAGAGATTAACAAAGTCAGTAATCTGGTTTTTGTAGACCATCCGGAAATTTTCTGGCTGGAACAGCAGAATTATTCGTTTAATCAAAAAGAAAATTCCGATGTGGATTTGCTGGAATTGAATCTGGTCTATAACATGGGAAAAGATGAGATTGAAGACACAAAACAGCAGATAGAAGCAAAAGCAGAGGAATGGTCACAGGAACTTTCAAACTGTGAAAACGAATATGATAAAATTAAGTATGTTTATGAGTTCCTTGGGAAGAATGTGCTTTATGACAGTGAGAGTGAAAACAATCAGAATATCCAGAGTGTATTTTTAAATCAAAGTACGGTTTGTATGGGATTTGCCAAAGCGACACAGTACCTGCTTGTAAGAAATGGAATCTTTTGTACTTTGGTAACTGGAAAAGTTATTCCGGAAAACATGGAGCATGCATGGAATCTGGTGCGGATAGGAGAAAATTATTATTATGTAGATACGACCTGGAGCAGTTCCGGATTTGTGCCAGAAGAGGATAGTATTCAGGATTTCTCTTACACATATCTGTGTTGTACTGCACAGACGCTGGAGAGAAGTCATGTACCGGATGACAATCTTACGCTTCCGGAATGTAAAGATGACAGCTATAATTATTATAAACAGAATCAGAGCTGGTATGAGTCTTATGATGAATCACAGATTTATCAGGTACTAAAAGCTTCTATCTTAGAAAAACGGGAAAAAGAAGATTTTAAGTTTGCAAATGAAGAAGCTTATCAGCAGGCAGTCAGTGCACTTGCAGAAGGAAATCTGATTGAACAGGCAGTTCAGGAGTTTTACTCTTTTGATGGAGAAAACAGCTACAGGTGGAACGTCGGATGCAGTGATGCAGAGCTTTTGATTACGGTGTATTGGTAAAAAAGACTTGCAAGTTGGGAATAATAGTGTTATGCTGATAAAGAACTTGATAACTACGATAGCATAAGAGTGGACCGAAAAGGTCCACTCTTGTTGTATAACGGAAAATGAGAGAGAAGGTGAAAAGATGAGCAAAAAAGAAGTCTATGAACAAAAAGCAGAGGCATTACTGCTTCCGATTATTGAAGCAAACAACTTTGAACTGGTAGATGTAGAATATGTAAAAGAAGGAAGTAACTGGTATCTCAGAGCTTATATTGATAAAGAAGGCGGAATTTCAGTGGATGACTGTGAAGTCGTAAGCCGTGCATTTTCCGATAAACTGGATGAAGAGGATTTCATTGATGATGCTTATATTATGGAGGTCAGTTCCCCGGGACTTGGCAGACCATTAAAGAAAGAAAAAGACTACAAACGGAGCATGGGAAAAGAACTGGAAATCAGAACGTATCGTGCAATCAACCGTGAAAAAGAGTTTTATGGTATTTTAAAATCTTATGATGAAAACAGTGTTACCATTGAAAATGAAGATGGCGAACAGACTTTTCAGAAATCAGATATTGCACTGATTCGTCTGGCATTTGATTTTTAAAGAAAAAGAGAAGATTTAGGAGGATATAAAAAATGAATACTGAGTTACTAGAGGCGCTGAACGTTCTTGAAAAAGAAAAATCTATCAGCAAGGATACCCTGCTTGAAGCAATTGAACAGTCTTTAATTCAGGCATGTAAAAACCATTTTGGAAAAGCTGATAATATAAAAGTAAATATTGACCCGCAGACTTGTGAGTTTGGTGTATTTGCAGAGAAAACAGTAGTAGAAGAAGTATTGGACCCGGTATTGGAAATCAGCCTGGAAGATGCAAAGAAAATGAACTCTCAGTATGATTTAGGTGATACGGTAAATGTAGAAATTAAATCAAAAGAGTTTGGAAGAATTGCAACACAGAATGCAAAAAATGTTATTCTTCAGAAAATCCGTGAAGAAGAAAGAAAAGTAATTTTTAATCAGTATTATGGAAAAGAAAAAGATGTTGTAACCGGTATTGTTCAGAGAAGCCTTGGCAAGAATTACAGCATTAACCTTGGAAAAGCGGATGCAATTCTTTCTGAAAATGAACAGGTAAAAACAGAAGTATTCCAGCCGACTGAACGTATCAAAGTTTATATTGTGGAAGTAAAAGATACACCAAAAGGACCAAAGATTATGGTTTCAAGAACCCATCCGGAGCTGGTAAAACGTCTGTTTGAAGCAGAAGTAACGGAAGTAAAAGATGGAACAGTAGAAATCAAGAGTATTGCAAGAGAAGCTGGTTCTCGTACAAAAATTGCAGTATGGAGCAATGACCCGAATGTAGACCCGGTAGGTGCATGTGTCGGAATGAACGGTGCAAGAGTCAATGCAATTGTAGAAGAACTTCGTGGTGAGAAGATTGATATCATCAACTGGAGTGATAATCCTGCACTCTTAATCGAAAATGCTTTAAGTCCGGCAAAGGTTATTTCTGTATTGGCTGATCCTGATGCAAAAACTGCAAAGGTAATTGTACCGGATTATCAGTTATCACTTGCAATCGGAAAAGAAGGTCAGAATGCAAGACTGGCAGCAAGACTGACAGGATTTAAGATTGATATTAAGAGTGAATCACAGGCAAGTGAACTTGGAGATTATGAGCTTTACGAAGAAGCTTATGAAGAGTATCCGGAAGATAAAAATTATGCAGAATCCGCTGATGAATATGAATCAGAGGCAGAGGGTGAAGTTTTTGACAGCGAAGAAGAGTAGGTGAACATGGGTACAGTAAAAAAGATTCCTATGCGTAAATGTGTAGGGTGTGGTGAAATGAAAAATAAAAAAGAAATGCTTCGCGTATTAAAGACTCCGGAAAACGTAGTGGTATTAGATGATACCGGACGTAAAAACGGAAGAGGCGCTTATCTTTGTTTTCAGAAAGAATGTCTGGAAAAGGCAGAAAAAAACAAAGGAATTGAGCGTTCTTTGAAAATGCCGATTTCACCGGATGTATACGAAAGCCTCAAAAAGGAGTTTGATAAACTTGAGTCTAAATAAACAATTGTCTCTTCTCGGGCTGGCAATGAAAGCCGGGAAAGTGGTAAGCGGTGAGTTCGCCGTGGAAAAATACGTGAAAGAGGGAAAAGCACATCTTGTACTGGTAGCAGAAGACGCTTCCCAAAATACAAAGAAAAGTGCTCATGATATGTGTGTGTTTTATGAAGTACCGCTTTATGATATCGGAACAAAGGAGGAATTGGGAAGGGCCATTGGAAAAGAGTATCGGGCATTAATCGCAGTGACAGATGAAAATTTTGCAAAGGCCATGACAAAAAAGTTAGAGCAGGCAGGTAGCTAAATGAAGGAGGCAGGTATATGTCAAAACAAAGAGTACATGAACTCGCAAAAGAATTTGGAAAAACCAATAAAGACGTAATGGATTTTTTGAAATCTAAAAATATAGATGTGAAAAGTCACATGAGTACCGTGGAAGATAAAGATGCAGAAATGGTACGGGCAAATTTTAGAAAGGGGAATGTGACAGCTGCTGCAATGCCGGAATCAGAAGAAAAGCCAAAGAAAAAACTGATTCAGGTTTTTCGTCCGCAAAATGCAAGTCATAAACCGGAGAAAAAAGCAGGAAGCCGTCAGCCGGAGAGAGAAAATCCGGTACAGGGAGGCATGAAAACGGAAAATACAAACAATACACAAAACAGACATGAACAGTCAGGACAGACAAGAAATCAGGGAAGAAATACAGGCGATAACCGTCAGAGAAACTATAGAAACAATGAGAACCGTCAGGGAAATACAGGAGATCGTCCAAACCGCTATAATAACGGAGAGAACCGAGGAGAAAACCGTCAGGGCGGATACAGAAATAATGATAATCGTCAAGGCGGAGTAAGAAACAACGAGAACCGTCAGGGTGGATACAGGAATAACGAGAACCGTCAGGGCGGTGGACCAAGAAACAATGAAAACCGTCAGGGTGGTGGATTTAGAAACAATGACAATCGTCAGGGCGGAGTAAGAAACAACGACAATCGCCAGGGTGGATTCAGAAACAATGACAATCGTCAGGGCGGTGGACCAAGAAATAATGAAAACCGTCAGGGTGGCGGATTTAGAAACAATGACAATCGTCAGGGCGGATTCAGAAACAACGACAATCGTCAGGGCGGATTCAGAAACAATGACAATCGTCAGGGTGGATTCAGAAACAATGACAAAGGAAGCAAATTTGAAGTTCCGAAGTTAGAGTTTGTAGAAAAAGACAGCCGTAAGGCAAACAGAGACAATAAGAAAAAAGATGTTCGTAAAGATGAATATCAGAATAATAACAAAGGCGGAAAACGTCCAAATCAGGGTGGAGGAAGAAGACCAAACCAGAGACTTCCAAAAGCACTTCAGAAACCACGTACTCAGCCGAAAGTAGAAGAAAAGAAGGAAGAAGTAAAGGAAATTACACTTCCGGAAAAAATGACAATTCGTGAACTGGCTGAAAAAATGAAGATGCAGCCATCTGTTATCGTTAAGAAACTGTTTATGGATGGTATCATGGTTACAGTAAACCATGAAATTGATTTTGAAAAAGCACAGGAAATCGCACTCGATTATGATATTATTGCAGAACCGGAAGAAAAAATCGATGTCATCGAAGAACTCTTAAAAGAAGAAGAGGAAGATGAAAGCCTCTTAGTTTCAAGACCGCCGGTTGTCTGTGTTATGGGACACGTTGACCATGGTAAAACTTCTTTGCTTGACTGTATCAGAAATACTCATGTTACAGACCGAGAAGCAGGTGGTATCACACAGCATATTGGTGCTTACGTTGTAACAATCAACGGACAGAAGATTACTTTCTTAGACACACCGGGACATGAAGCGTTTACCGCAATGCGTATGCGTGGTGCAAATGCAACAGATATTGCAATTCTTGTCGTTGCAGCAGATGATGGTGTTATGCCTCAGACAATAGAAGCAATTAACCATGCAAAAGCCGCTGGAGTAGAAATCATTGTTGCAATCAACAAGATTGATAAACCAAGCGCAAATGTAGAACGTGTAAAACAGGAATTATCCGAGTATGAATTAATTCCGGAAGACTGGGGCGGAAGCACAATCTTTGTTCCGGTTTCCGCACACACAGGAGAAGGAATTGATACCCTCTTAGAGATGATTCTGTTAACAGCAGAAGTAGAAGAATTAAAAGCAAATCCAAAGAGAAGAGCAAGAGGTCTTGTTATTGAAGCCGAACTGGATAAAGGAAAAGGTCCGGTTGCAACAATTTTAGTACAGAAAGGTACTTTAAAAGTTGGTGACTCCATTGCAGCAGGTGCATGCTCCGGTAAAGTACGTGCGATGATGGATGATAAAGGAAAGAGAGTAAAAGAGGCAGGTCCGTCTACACCGGTTGAAATTCTTGGTTTAAGCGATGTTCCAAATGCAGGTGAAATCTTAGTTGCAACAGAAAATGATAAAGAAGCGAAAAGCTTTGCTGCTACCTTTGTTTCTGAAAACAAGAATCGTCTGCTTGAAGAAACAAAAGCAAAAATGTCTCTGGATGATTTATTCTCTCAGATTCAGGCCGGTAACTTAAAGGAATTGCCAATTATCGTAAAAGCCGATGTACAGGGTTCTGTAGAAGCGGTAAAACAGAGTCTTGTTAAACTTTCTAATGAAGAAGTTGTAGTAAAAGTAATCCACGGTGGAGTTGGTGCAATTACAGAATCTGATGTTTCTCTTGCAAGTGCATCAAATGCCATTATTATCGGATTTAATGTACGTCCGGATGCGACTGCAAAAACAATTGCAGACCAGGAGGGCGTAGATGTACGTCTGTATAAAGTTATTTATCAGGCAATCGAAGATGTAGAAGCAGCTATGAAAGGTATGCTTGATCCTGTATACGAAGAAAAAGTAATTGGTCATGCAGAAGTTCGTCAGACATTCAAAGCTTCCGGAGTCGGTACTATCGCAGGTGGTTATGTATTAGACGGTATCTTCCAGAGAAACTGTAAAGTTCGTATTACAAGAGGCGAAGAACAGATTTATGAAGGAAATCTTGCTTCCTTAAAACGTTTTAAAGATGACGTAAAAGAAGTAAAAGCCGGATATGAATGTGGTCTTGTATTTGAAGACTTTAACGATATTCAGGAAGAAGATAAAGTGGAAGCTTATATTATGGTAGAAGTACCAAGATAGGAGAGCTTTATAAATGAGAAAAAACAGCATTAAGAATACAAGGGTAAATGCGGAAGTTCATAAGGAACTTGCACAGATTATCCGTGGGGAAATCAAAGACCCGCGGATTCACCCGATGACCTCTGTTACTTCTGTGGAAGTAGCACCGGATTTAAAAACCTGTAAAGCTTATATTAGTGTTCTGGGTGATGAAGAAGCAAAAAAGAATACGATTGCAGGGTTAAGAAGTGCAGAGGGTTATATCAGAAGACAGCTTGCTAAGACTGTAAACTTAAGAAATACACCGGAAATCCGATTTATCCTGGATGAATCAATCGAATATGGAGTTTCTATGTCAAAATTAATTGATGAAGTAACACATAAAGATGCAGCTGGGGAGGTGCAGGAAGATGGAGAAATTAGCGAGTAAATTAGCAGGTATTAAAACAGTTGCCATTGCCGGACATGTACGTCCGGATGGCGATTGTATTGGTTCTTGTATGGGATTATACCTGTATTTAAAAGAAAATGAACCGGATATCAAATGTGATGTCTATTTGGAAACAGCAAAAGAAGGATTTTCTTATATCAAAAATCTGGAAGAAGCAAAACAGGAATATGATTCACAGGCGGAATATGACCTGTTGATTCTTTTAGATGTCAGTTCACCGGACAGAATTGGAGTTGCAGGAGAAGCATTAAAAACAGCCAAGAAGACGATCTGTCTGGATCATCATATCAGTAATCACGGGTTTGCAGATGAAAATCTGATTGAACCTGAAATGAGTTCTGCATCAGAACTGTTGTTTCACCTTTTAGAAGAAGAAAAAATCACAAAAGATGTGGCAGAGGCAATTTATACCGGAATTGCAAGCGATACCGGTGTGTTCAAATATTCCTGTACTTCACCGGAAACCATGCGGGTTGTGGCAAAGCTGATGGAAAAAGGAATTGATTTTTCCAGTATCATTGACCAGTCTTTCTATGAAAAAAGCTATGTGCAGAATCAGATTCTGGGAAGATGCCTGATGGAAAGCATTCAGGTGTTAGATAAAAAATGCATCATTGGTTGTCTTAGAAAAAGAGATTTGGATTTTTACGGAGTAGGACCAAAAGAGTTAGATGGCATTGTAGAACAGCTTCGTCTGACCCGTGGAGTGGAAGTGGCTGTGTTTATTTATGAAACAAAGACACAGGAATTTAAAGTAAGTCTTCGTTCCAAATCAAAAGTAGATGTAAATAAAATAGCATCTTATTTCTCAGGAGGCGGTCATGTACGTGCAGCCGGATGCACGATGCAGGGGTCTATTTACGATGTTATGAATAATCTGTTAGAACAGATTGAAAAAGAAATAAAGGAAAAAATGCAGTGATTAACGGAGTAATTAATGTATACAAAGAAAAGGGTTATACTTCTCATGATGTAGTGGCAAAGCTTCGTGGAATTTTAAGACAGAAAAAAATCGGTCATACAGGAACACTTGACCCTGAAGCAGAAGGCGTGCTTCCGGTCTGCCTTGGAAAAGCGACAAAGCTTTGTGAATTGCTGACAGATAAAACAAAGACTTATGAGGCAGTTCTTCGGTTGGGAATTGTAACAGATACACAGGATATGACTGGTAAAGTGTTAGAAGAACATCCGGTAAGTGTGACAGACGAAGAGGTGGAGCGTACAATTTTAAGTTTCTTAGGAGATCAGGAGCAGATTCCTCCGATGTATTCGGCTTTGAAAGTAAACGGACGCAAACTTTATGAACTTGCAAGAGAGGGAAAAGAAGTTGAGCGAAAACCAAGAAAAGTAACTCTTTATGAAATCAAGATTTTAGAAATGAATCTGCCATTGGTACGTTTTTCAGTAACGTGTTCAAAGGGAACTTACATACGAACCTTATGCCATGATATCGGTGCGAAACTGGGCTGTGGAGGTTGTATGGAATCTCTTCTGCGTACGCAGGTAGAACGTTTTCTGTTAAAAGACAGCATGAAACTTTCTGCGATTGAGGCTGCAGTAAAAGAGGGGACATTTGATACTCATCTTGTAACAATAGAAGAAATGTTTTCTCATTATGAAGAGGTTGTAGTGCCGAAAGAAATGGATAAACTGCTTCATAATGGAAATAAAGTACCGGCAATAACATATCAGAACCTGCCGGATAAAACGAGAGTGCGCATGTATGACAGCAACAGACATTTTATCGGTATTTATGAGTATCAAAAAAGACGGGAATGTTTTGGAGTGCACACCATCTTTTTTACACCGCAGGATTTTTAGAAGCAGAAAGAGGAGACATTATGATTTACACAAACGAAGTGCCTGTACTGAAAGCGCAAGAGAGAAGTGCTGTGACACTTGGAAAATTTGACGGATTGCACAGAGGGCATCAGAAACTGATTGCGTGTATGAAACAAAAGAAAAAAGAAAACTGTACGACGGTCGTATTTACCTTTGATATTTCTCCTCTTGTGAAGCTGTATCATAAACCGGCAAAGACTCTTTTAACCAATGAGGAAAGACAGGAACTGGCAGAGAATCTGGGAGTGGATGTTTTGATTGCGTGTCCGTTTACGGATGCTGTGATGAATATGGAAGCAGAAGAATTCGTAAAAGAATTTCTGGTGAAACGTCTGCATGTATCTTATCTGGTGGTTGGACCGGATTTTCGATTTGGTCACGAAAGAAAAGGAAACCCTGAGTTATTAAAACAGATGGGAACACAGTATGATTTTACGGTGGAAGTCGTAGAAAAACTGACAGACGGGACAAGAGAAATCAGTAGTACTTATGTGAGGGAAGAGCTGGAAGAGGGACACATCGAAAAAGTAAATGCTCTTTTGGGATATCAGTATTTTACCAGGGGAGAGATTGTGCATGGAAGACAGCTTGGAAGAACGATTGGAGTACCAACTGCGAATCTGATTCCGCCAGTCAGCAAAAAATTTCCGCCAAACGGAGTTTATCTGACTCGTTCTAAAATTGGAGAAAAAGAGTACGATGGAATCTCCAATGTGGGTTATAAACCAACGGTAAAAGAAAACTTTCTGGGTGTGGAAACATATTTGTTTAATTGTAATGAAGATTTATATGGACAGGAAGCGGAAGTAAGATTTTATCATTATCTGCGTCCGGAACGTAAATTTGCATCCCTTCTGGAATTAAAGGGACAGCTTGATATTGATGTGGCAAAAGGAAAACAATTTTTTGCAGATTTACATGAAAAATAGTAATACAATAGGACTTTACAAGTGAAATATCTTGTGCTATACTGAGCAAGTATGAGTTCAGCCGTAGTTCAGAAACCGGATACTCCGACCGTTTCTTAATTACAGGCGATTAAAAAGATGAATGGAGGAAATTAAAATGATTTCAAAAGAAAAGAAACAGGCTATTATGGCAGAATTCGCAAGAACACCAGGTGATACAGGTTCACCGGAAGTACAGGTTGCAGTTTTAACAGCAAGAATTGAAGAACTGACAGAACATTTAAAGAGCAACCATAAAGACCATCATTCCAGAAGAGGTCTGTTAAAAATGGTAGGTCAGAGACGTGGTCTTCTTGATTATCTGAAGAAAACTGATATCGAAAGATACCGTGCTTTAATTGAAAAATTAGGTCTGAGAAAATAATCAGTAACAACCAGGGGCGGAATTTTTCCGCCCTGTTTTAGCAAAGGCGGCAAAACTGGAGCCGAGACCACTGAAAAGAACAGTTTAAGAAAAGTAAAGTGTTATAAGTGTAAAAATAAAACTGTTTTTTTCAGTTGTTTCGGACAGAAGCTGCCAGATTAGTTTAGAAAAGGAGATAAGAGATGTCCAAAGAGTACAAATGTTTTTCAATGGAACTTGCAGGCAGAACATTGACAGTTGATATCAACCGTGTAGCAAAGCAGGCAAATGGTGCTGCATTTATTCATTACGGAGACACCACATTACTGTGTACAGCAACTGCCTCTGAAAAACCAAGAGAAGGAATTGATTTCTTCCCTCTGAGTGTAGAATATGAAGAAAAATTATATGCAGTTGGAAAAATCCCGGGAGGATTCAATAAGAGAGAAGGGAAAGCAAGTGAGCATGCGATTTTAACTTCTCGTGTTATTGACCGTCCAATGCGTCCACTGTTCCCAAAAGATTATAGAAATGATGTAACATTAAATAACATGGTTATGTCAGTAGACCCGGAATGTAATCCGGAAGTTGTTGCGATGTTAGGCTCTTCTATTGCGACATGTGTATCTGATATTCCGTTTGATGGTCCATGTGCGGCAACACAGATTGGTATGATTAACGGGGAATTTATTGTAAACCCGACACTGGCTCAGAAAACAATTTCTGATTTACAGTTAACAGTTGCTTCCACAAGAGACAAAGTAATCATGATTGAAGCGGGAGCAAATGAAGTTCCGGAAGCAAAAATGATTGATGCAATCTTTAAAGCACATGAGGTAAATCAGGAAATCATTGCTTTTATTGATACAATCGTTGCTGAATGTGGAAAGGAAAAGCATGCTTATGAAAGCTGTGCTGTTCCGGAAGAACTGTTTACAGCAATCAAAGAGATTGTACCTCCTGCAGAAATGGAAGAGGCTGTATTCTCTGATGACAAACAGACAAGAGAAGAAAATATCCGTGTTATCACAGAAAAATTAGAAGAAGCATTTGCAGAAAACGAAGAATGGCTGGCTGTACTTTCTGAAGCGGTTTATCAGTATCAGAAAAAAACGGTTCGTAAGATGATTTTAAAAGACCATAAACGTCCAGACGGTCGTGCAATCACACAGATTCGTCCACTGGCAGCCGAAACAGATTTAGTTCCGCGCGTACATGGTTCTGCAATGTTTACACGTGGACAGACACAGATTTGTACCATCACAACCTTAGCTCCGCTTTCAGAAGCGCAGAGACTGGATGGTCTGGATGAATTTGAAACATCCAAACGTTACATGCATCATTATAACTTCCCGTCCTACTCTGTAGGTGAGACAAAACCGTCAAGAGGTCCGGGACGTCGAGAAATCGGTCATGGTGCATTAGCAGAAAGAGCCTTAGTTCCGGTTCTTCCGGCACCGGAAGAGTTCCCTTATGCAATTCGTACCGTATCTGAAACATTTGAGTCAAATGGTTCTACTTCACAGGCAAGTATCTGTGCATCTACAATGTCTCTGATGTCAGCAGGTGTGCCGATTAAGAAACCGGTTGCAGGTATTTCCTGTGGTTTGGTAACTGGTGAAACAGACGATGATTATATTGTTTTAACAGATATTCAGGGTCTGGAAGATTTCTTTGGAGATATGGATTTCAAGGTTGCAGGTACACATGATGGTATTACTGCAATTCAGATGGATATTAAAATTCATGGATTGACAAGACCGATTATTGAAGAAGCAATCGCAAAAACAAAAGAAGCAAGAGAATACATTCTGACAGAAGTAATGGAAAAATGTATTGCAGAGCCGAGAAAAGAAGTAAGTAAATATGCACCGAAAATTGTTCAGATTCAGATTGACCCGGATAAAATCGGTGATGTTGTCGGACAGCGTGGAAAAACCATTAATGCGATTATTGATGAGACTGGTGTAAAAATTGATATTGATGAGACTGGTGCAGTTTCTGTATGCGGTACAGAAAAAGAAATGATGGATAAAGCACTTAACTACATCAAGATTATTACAACAGATTTCAAAGAAGGTCAGATTTTCACCGGTAAAGTGGTGAGCATAAAAGACTTTGGTGCATTCGTTGAATTTGCCCCTGGAAAAGAGGGTATGGTTCATATTTCAAAAATTGCAAAAGAAAGAATTAACCGTGTAGAAGATGTGCTGACTCTTGGTGATGAAGTGAAAGTAATCTGTCTTGGAAAAGATAAGATGGGACGAATCAGTTTCAGTATTAAGGACGTTCCGGAAGAAGCATAAAAAATTAAGTCAGGAAGAATTTTTGACTAAGTAACATAGAGAGGGAGAACATGGCGATAAGCGGTTCTCCCTTTTTAAACGTACGCTTCAAAAATTTGGGCATACCTGACAAAAAATCTTCTCACAAAATCAAGCACAGAAAGATTCCGAAAGTACATTAAATTTACGGGAGGCAGAAAAATGCGTTATCATAATATCACAAAAGATGATATGTTAAATGGAGACGGACTTCGGGTAGTTTTATGGGTATCCGGATGTTCTCATTGTTGCAAAGAGTGTCAGAATCCTGTGACCTGGGATCCGAACAGTGGAATTTTATTTGATGAGTCTGCGAAGCAGGAGATTTTTGAACAACTGGAAAAAGCCTATATTTCCGGAATTACATTTTCCGGTGGAGATCCGCTTTATGTACAGAATATATCTGAGGTAACAAAGCTTGCAAAAGAAATCAAAGAAAAGTATCCGTCCAAGACAATCTGGTTGTATACAGGTGCATTATGGGAGTCTTTGCAAGGCGAAGAAATCTTAAATTATCTGGATGTACTGGTGGATGGAGAATTTATGATAGAGAAGAAAAATGTGGCACTCAAATGGAAAGGAAGTTCTAATCAGAGAGTAATTGATGTACAAAAATCATTGAAAGAAAAGCAGATTATTCTGCATGCGGAGGGATAAATCATTATGAGACGAATTGCAAAATTTATGAAAGTCAGTAAAGAACAGTTTGCAGAGGGATGGCAGGATACCTTTGGTGAGATTTCCGGTGAAGAATTAGAACGTATCTATGAATCTGTTAAGCTTCCAAAGCGTGCAACTTCAGGAAGTGCCGGATATGATTTCTTCAGCCCGCTTACCTTTGAGTTAAAACCACAGGAGACGATTAAGATTCCAACCGGAATCCGTGTACAGATGGAAGAAGGCTGGGTTTTAAAAGTTTACCCGAGAAGCGGTCTTGGATTTAAATATCGTTTACAGTTAAATAATACGGTAGGAATTATTGACAGCGATTATTTTTATTCGGATAATGAGGGGCATATGTTTATTAAAATTACAAATGATTCCAACGAAGGCAAAGTAATCAATGTGGAAGCCGGAACTGGATTTGCACAGGGCATTTTCGTGGAATATGGAATCACAGTGGATGATGATGTAGTGGAAATCAGAAATGGTGGATTTGGAAGTACAACAAATAAATGCGACAGTAAATAGCAGTAATAAATTGTAACAAGTTAAGAAAAAAGGAAATTATGCTTGGGGAGTGAAAGAAGTAAAAAACAAACCTTGCATTTCCTTTTTTTTTATGATAATATACTTTGAGAATCAAACTATTTGGGAAGAAAAGGAAAATGGCGGAGGAAAATAAGATGATTGTAGAGCCAAAGGTAAGAGAGTTTATTTGTACAACCGCACATCCGACAGGATGTTATGAGAACGTAAAACGACAGATTGCTTATGTAAAAGATAAAGGAACGATAGAAGGACCAAAGAGAGTATTAGTAATTGGAGCATCGACCGGATATGGTCTTGCAAGCCGTATTACAGCTGCATTTGCATGTCAGGCTTCCACAATTGGAGTCATGTTTGAAAAGCCATCAAATGGAAAACGTACGGCAACTCCGGGATGGTATAATACCGTTGCATTTGAAAAAGAAGCCGAAAAAAATGGACTTTATGCAAAATCAATAAATGGAGATGCGTTTTCTTTAGAAGTAAAAGAACAAGTCGTTGAAATGATTAAAGAAGATTTGGGACAAGTTGATATGGTAATCTACAGTCTGGCAGCACCTAGAAGAACAACTGCAGATGGAACGGTATGGGCTTCTTCCTTAAAGACGACCGGCGAAGCATTTACAGAAAAAAGTCTGGATTTAAGAAATAATACAATTGTGACAAAGACCGTAGAACCTGCGAAAGATGGGGAATTAGAAGGCACAATTAAAGTAATGGGCGGAGAAGACTGGATGGATTGGATGGACACACTTCACGGCGCAGGTGTGCTTTCTGAAAATGCCGTAACAGTAGCTTATTCTTATATTGGACCGAAACTGACTTATCCAATTTATTATGATGGAACAATTGGTCAGGCAAAACGTCATCTGACAAAGACCGCAGAAAAAATTAATGAGAAATATTCAGATATTAGGGCTTATATTTCTGTCAATAAAGCACTGGTAACACAAGCGAGTGCAGCAATTCCGATTGTACCGCTGTATTTTGCAATTCTCTATAAAGTGATGAAAGTACAGGGAACTCATGAGGGATGTATTGAACAGATTTCAAGATTATTTCATGAAAAATTATTTGTAGAAAAACCGATAACAGATGAACAGGGAAGAATCCGTATGGATGACTGGGAACTTTCCGATGAAGTTCAGGATAAAGTAATGGAGTGTTGGAAAAACGTTACAACAGAAAATGTAGCAGAACTTTCAGATATTGATGGATATTGGCAGGATTTTTATCAGATGTTTGGATTTCATCTTGATGGTGTGGACTATGCAAAGGATGTAGACTTAGAAGTTGCAATTCCGAGTTTAGAAAAATAAAAAAATAAGATAAGAAAATAAGATAATAAGATAATAAGAAAAGGAACGCATGTTGTCAGTTAAAGTGCAGCATGCGTTCCTTTTCGGATTCAATATAGTTTTGTTTAAATATCTAAAATGCGTCGTAAATTATTACCCATCACATCATTCCATTCTTCTTTGGAAAGGCAGGCATCGTTTCTTATTTGGTTGACGAACATGGAAAAATCCATTTCTCTGTTTTTAGACGGATATAAAAGCAGTGGAAAATCACTTCCGTAAAGCAGTCGTTTGCTTCCAATCAAACCAATAACAGCACGAAAACTGCTGATGTGATAAAGCAGTGGATTTGCGGCTGTATCGTAATAGACATTTTTGAACTTTCCATGATAACGTGGATTTAATTCATAAAAAGGAAGTCCACCACCCATGTGAGCTAAAATAAATGTAACATCTGGATATTTTAAAATCAAGCCAGGAAGCGGCGCAAGGGAGGTCATGTCTTTTCCCGGATAAGGATGACCGACCGGCTCTCCGCAGTGGATATTGATTGGCAGATGATAGGCATTTGCGCATTCTACGACTTCGATAAAATCAGGGTCATTAAAATCATAGCCGTTTCCGCCGGGACCAAGTTCTCCGATTCCTGAGAAGCCGAGTTTGGCACAGCGTTCGATTTCTGAAATTGCTTCTTTTTTGAATTTTGGATTGATTGAGATGAATCCTTTTAAGCGTTCTGGATGATTTTTCATGCTTTCTGCCATATAGTCATTATGCATACGCATCAGTCCCGCATCGTTCCAGTACCATCCCTGCATGACTAAACCATGAATCCCGGCTTGTGTGGCACAGTCAAGCGCTTCTTCGGCATTGGCCCAGGCTTCTTCGGTTCCTTTGTGGTTTTCCGGCTTTTTGGTCAGAACGCCAAACCACGAGTCGCGGGCAGCATAAGTTTCCCAGTTATTATAAATTTCCGGTGGAAATAAATGAACATGACTGTCCCAGATTTGTAATTGTTCCAAAGTATTCCCTCCCTTTAAAATGAATGTAGTTTCGGAAACTTTTGGGGTTTGATGAGACTACATATTATAGTTTATAGTATTTTTATTCGGCAAAGATATCTTCGTCCTGTTCTTCGCCTGGTTCATCCTCTGGATCTTCGTCTATTTCATTTTCGTGAGGAAGATTTTCGATAAAGTTTTGGAAGCTTTCAGCAGCAGCCATGTATTCATCTTCACGTTCAATGTTATTGATAACAGGATTTCCGTCTTCTTCATGATAACGGAAAAGGAAAGTTTCTCCACTCTTATTTTTGCCGTTTTTATCTAATGGAATCAGTGCAATGTATTCGCCAAATCCTTCTACATCAAAAGTAGTCAGTACGGCACATTCTAAAACGGAATCGTCTTCTAAGGTCAGCTTAATGGTAGGATTTGGAACGCGTGGAATTGCCTGTCCGGCTCCGGCACAGTCTGAAGTACAGGACGCACAGTCACTTGGGTCACATCCTCCGATATTGGTTGTAAAAGTTTCTTCACTCATTGGTAATTACCTCTTTCTTAATACTTATAGTGTTATATTAATAGTACCAGATGACTTGAAAGATTTCAAGCATTGACAATTGGCAATTGCAATTTTTACTATGGGCACGTATAATAAAAGTATTACTCTAAATGTACTCTTAATGTTTCTGGAAAGATTTTAAGAGCACATTTACGGATGAGAGAGGGGAAGAGAAAGTGAAAGAAGATACGTCTCATTTGATAAAAAGGGCTGCGCATTTTAAATCAATCTTGACAGTAGAAGGCTTTTTAGTTGGAGTTGTAGCAGGATTGATTGTACTTGCGTATCGTGTCCTTTTGGAATATGCGGGAAAAGTTATGAATTTTGTGCTTGCGTTAGGAAGAGAGTATCCATTTGCAGTAGGAGTCTGGTTTTTTATCTTATTTACGCTGGCATGTATTGTTGGATGGCTGGTAAAAAAGGAACCTTTTATTTCGGGAAGTGGAATCCCACAGGTAGAAGGTGAAATGGCAGGAAAATTAAATCAGGTCTGGTGGAGGGTTCTGCCAGCAAAATTTCTTGGAGGTTTTTTATCTTTGTTTGCAGGTCTTTCTTTGGGAAGAGAGGGCCCGTCGATTCAGATTGGAGCAATGTCAGGAAAAGCGGTTTCGAGCCTGCTTGGAAGAGGAAAAACAGAAGAAAAATATTTGATTACCTGTGGAGCAAGTGCCGGACTTGCCGCAGCATTTCATGCACCGCTTGCAGGTGTGATGTTTTCATTAGAAGAGATACATAAAAACTTTTCGGTGTCGGTCTTGATTTCCGTTATGACAGCGTCGATTACCGCAGATTATATTTCGGCGGAATTTATGGGATTTCGTCCGGTTTTTCAGTTTGAGGTGACAGGAGCGATTCCTGATTCATATTATGGACATATCATAGCACTGGGAATTATTTTAGGTATTATGGGTGCTTTTTATAATAAAGTAACGTTAAAGAGTCAGGAATTGTTTGGAAAAATAAAAGGAAAACGATCAGAGACGATAAAACTGTTAATTCCGTTTTTGATGGCAGGATTTTTTGGATTTACAATGCCGGAAATTCTTGGAAGCGGACATAATCTGGTTGATATGGTCGCCGAAGGCAATATGATGTTAAAGGGAATCCTGTTTCTGTTTGTGATGAAGTTATTCTTCTCATGCGTTTCTTTTGGTTCGGGAGCACCTGGCGGAATTTTCTTTCCGCTTTTAGTATTAGGTTCTTTAATTGGAGGCGCTTATGCCTCTTTTGCAGTCACATATCTTGGGATGGATTCACAGTATATCAGCAATTTTATTGTACTGGCAATGGCTGGTTATTTTACAGCAATTGTACGAGCACCGATTACCGGAATCATTCTGATTTTTGAAATGACAGGAAGTTTCAGCCAGATGCTGTCGTTATCCTTGGTTTCAATTGTCGCTTATCTGGTGGCTACGGCATTTAAATCCGAACCGATTTATGAAAGTCTGCTTACCAATTTGTTAAAGAAACGAGGAATCAAAGTTTCGAAAAAGACCGGAGAAAAGGTTTTACAGGAATATATTGTAAGTTATGGATGTGAAATTCAAAATAAAATGATACAGCAGGTAGAATGGCCAAAAAACTGTCTGTTAGTAGCAATTAAAAGAAGTGGAAGTGAACTCATTCCAAAGGGACATACGATTCTTATGAATGGGGATACGATTGTCACAATGACTGATGAGTCTGATGCTTCGAGTGTACATGACAGAATGGAAGTGCTGTGTAAGGAACAGGAAAAATTGAAATGAGGTGAAAAACTTGTCCAGAGAATGTGTGAGTGAGACGGAAAATAAACTGCAGTGGAGAGCCGTTTATCCGGAAAGGCCGGGTGTCGTAAAAACAAGAAAAGGATATGTGTTTACAGCATGTATAGAAGCAGAGAAAGAAGTAAGTCTGCTTTTTTATAAAAAAGGGGAAAGCAGACCAGAGATAGCTGTTCCACTTTCAAAAGAAAAAAGTTTTGGAGACTATCGGGCAGTTATGATATCCGGAATTTCAATGGATGAGTATGAGTATAACTATTGTGTGGATGGGGAAGTGCAGCAGGATTTTTATGCACATTCTTTAAGCGGAGTGAGTTCTTTTGGGAAAGAATATCCAAAAGAAGAACATGCAGTAAGATGTCGGTATCAAAAAGAAAATTATCACTGGAAAAAAGAAAAATTTTCTCCGATTTTACTCTCAGACAGTATTTTGTATAAATTACAGGTTCGTTCTTTTACAAAAGATAAGGATTCCGGAGTAAGGGAGAAAGGAACATTTCGTGGAGTAGAGCAGAAAATCGCTTATTTAAAAAAGCTGGGAATTACAGGTGTGCTTTTCATGCCGGCTTACGAGTATCGGGAATGTTCAAAAGAAGTAAAAGAACCAGAATGCTTTGGAGAAAGAAAAAAACAGGTACGGGTAAATTGCTGGGGCTATACCGGAGAAGCAAATTATTTTGCACCAAAGGCCTCTTTTTGCAGTACCGATTATCCATATCAGGAATTTTGTAAGATGGTGGATTCGCTTCATGGTGCAGGAATTGAGTGCCTGATGGAGTTTTATTTTGATGGAAGTGTCGGTTCTTCACAGATACTTGATATTCTGCATTATTGGATGAAAACGTATCATATTGATGGATTTCATCTGATGGGAAAGGGCGTATTGCCGGAAGTTTTGGTAAAAGATAAATGGCTTTCACAGAGTAAATTATTTTTTTCTGATATTAATGCAGAGCAGATTTATCAAAAACAGATTCCGTCTTTTCGGCATATTGCAGAGTACAATGAGGGATTTTTATATTGTATGCGTCATCTTTTAAAAAGTGATGAGGGAATGATAGAAGAATTTCTTTATCGAAATAAAAGAAATTACAAAAACAGTGGTGTGATTAATTATATGGCAGACCAGGACGGTCTTACAATGATGGATATGGTCTCTTATGATGAACGTCATAATGAGGCAAATGGAGAAAATGGCAGGGATGGAATTGAGTATAACTGCAGTTGGAACTGTGGGGCAGAAGGGTACAGCAGAAAAAAAAGTATTCGTCGGCTTCGCATGGGACAGTTGAAAAACGCTTTTCTTATGTTGTTGTTAAGTCAGGGAACACCGCTTATTTTTCAGGGTGATGAGTTTGGAAACTCACAGGGCGGAAACAATAATGCATGGTGTCAGGATAATGAAACAGGATGGGTGAACTGGAAAAAACTGCGTCAAAATAAAGAACTGTTTGAATTTGTAAAAGAAGCGGTTTCCATTCGAAAAATGCATTCGATTTTGCATCTGGAAAGCGAATTAAAAGGGGCAGATTATAAAGCTGTGGGATATCCGGATATTTCTTATCATAGTAATCAGCCGTGGTATTATTCCGGAAGTCCGCAGTACCGTCACATAGGAATTCTATACTGTGAAGATTATGCCGGATGTGAAAAAGAGCTGCTCTTTGCAGCCTATAATTTTCACTGGAATGAACATGAATTTGGACTGCCAAGTCTTTCAGAAAAAATGTCATGGGAACAGATTCTGACAAGTGGTGAAGACGCAGAGATTGAAACGGAAATTTTAAAAGAAGAAAAGACAGAAAAAAATAAAAAGAAAAGAGAAATTCAAAGGAAGAAAGTAACAATAAAGGTTGGACCAAGAACCGTAGTAATTTTAAAAGGAAAGCAGGATGAGAATTAATGCATATCTGGGGACATTTTAAAACAATTACAAAACATAAACTGATGGTTATGAAATATTGCTTTAAAATAGGACTATATCGGCAGGGAATGCTCCATGATTTGTCAAAGTATTCATGGACGGAATTTTCAGCAGGATGTAAATATTATCAGGGAAACCGCAGTCCAAACAATGCGGAGAGAGAAGCAACAGGGCTTTCAACAGCGTGGATTCATCACTATGGAAGAAATAAACATCATTTTGAACATTGGGTAGATTATGGGATTGATTGTGATACCATTATAAAAGGAGTGCCGATGCCGAGGAATTATATAGCGGAGATGGTGATGGACAGGATTTGTGCTTCAAAAGTGTATCATCCGGAATCTTATACTAATCGTGCGCCTTTAGAATATTTTTTGAAAAGCAAGGGCAAATTGTGGTTTGTGCATGAGGATACAAACCGTGATTTGGAATTTTTATTACGAATGTTGGCAGAAAAAGGTGAAAAAGAAACATTATGTTACATTCGTAATTCATATCTTAAAGGAAAAGAAATAAAAAATTCACATTAATGAACTTAAGAAGTTAAAATATGTGTGTTAAGGTAGGTAGGTGCGAGAGGTGGTAGAAAGAGATGAATATAACACAGATATTAAACATGGTAGTTTCAGAATATGGGAATATAACACAGAAATATATGATGGGGATTTTACTGGCAGGAATGATATTTGCACTGCTAAACTGTTTTATGGGATATCGGCTTAGAAAAGTATGGGGAACTCTTTTAGGACTGGCAATCGGAGCAGTAGCCGGAGGTGCGGCAGCATGGTATTATCTTGGAGGAAAACAGAGTTATATTTTAATTGCCGGAGCATTGGCTGCGCTGTTTCTTGGGATGATAGCCTGGTGCTTTTATAAAGCAGGTATTTTTATTCTTTGTACCGGATTGATTTACTGGTTGGCTTCTTCCTTTATTTCAGGAGAAGATGTGACAAGCCGGATTATCTGTCTGGCAGTCGGAATTGTAGTAGCGACGATGGCATTAGGATATGAGAGACATGTAGTGATTGTAATTACTGGTCTGTGTGGCGGAATTGGAGCAGTAAAATGCCTGTTTGAACTTTCTAAAATGCAGGAAAATGCAGCGGTCTGGCTTTTAGGACTGATTCTTGGAATATTTGGTATTGTAATACAGGCAGGACCTTATCTGCGCAAACAAAGTCGAGAAAGAGGTTTTTCGTCAGACAGATTTTCAGATAGAAGAAAAAGAAGCCCAAGAAGTTTTTCACTTCCGACACTTCCATCCCTGCCATCAAGAAAGAAAAAAAAGAAAAAAACGGTTTATCAGACTAACAATAAAGTAGTAACAAAGCAGGATAATAAGACTGCGAATAAGAAAAAAGGAAATCCAAACCGGAAAGGAATTTCCAAGGAAGAGGATTCTTCTTATAGAAGAAACCGGAATCAGAGAGAGGACGAGCCAAAAGAGCAGGAACAGAAAAACAGTTATTCCAATTATGAGCCTCACTCAGTTGTAGATTTAGATGATTTAAATCGTGAACTCTCACAGGAAATCAGGAAAATTTATGAGCCAAGAGAGAAGAAATAAAAAAAGTGAATAAGACTGCGTAAGAGAAGAGGTTGTTTGTGTTGACAAATAACCTCTTTCTTTGTATACTTGCTATATATTGTTTGATTATCAAAATATTTGAAGATAGAGGTAAATAAAATGACAGCCAGAATTATAGGAACAGGAAGTGCAGTTCCAGAGCAGATTGTAACAAATGAAGATTTATCTAAGATAGTAGAAACCAGTGACGAATGGATTAGCAGTCGTTCAGGAATCAAAGAGAGAAGGGTTGCAAAAGAAGAAAACACAACGAGTCTTGCAATTTTAGCAGGAAAAAGAGCATTAGAAAATGCAGGTGTCACTGCGGAAGAAATTGAAGTTATTATTGTGGCAACGTGTACACCGGATTATTTTTTCCCAAATACAGCGTGTCAGGTGCAGGAGGCAATCGGTGCAAAACATGCTGTGGCATTTGATTTAAGTGCAGCCTGCTCAGGGTTTTTATTTGCTTTAAGTACTGCGCAGGCGTATATAAAAGGTGGAATCTATCAAAAAGCGTTGATTGTCGGAGCAGAAACGATGTCAAAAATGATAGACTGGAGTGATAGAAGTACCTGTGTGTTATTTGGGGATGGAGCAGGAGCAGCGGTTGTCAGTGCAGAAGAGACAGGTGTGTTAGAACTGGTTCAGAAATCAAATGGGGCAGGAAAAGGAGTTTTAAGCTGTAAGGCAAGAGAAACCAGAAATTTGCTGAATCATGAATCAGAAACAAAAGAGTACCTGTATATGGAAGGGCAACCGGTTTTTAAATTTGCAGTAAAGACGGTGCCGGAGTGTGTGGAAGAAGTTCTGAAAAAAGCAGAAGTAAAAAAAGAAGAAATCCGTTATTATATTCTGCATCAGGCAAACAGCAGAATTATTCAGTCTGTTGCAAAACGTTTAAAAGAGCCGGAAGAGAAGTTTCCAATGAATTTATCCTTGTATGGAAATACATCTGCAGCAAGTATTCCGATTCTGCTTGATGAAATGAACCGAAATGGGATGCTAAATCGAGGAGATAAACTGGTGCTTTCCGGATTTGGTGCAGGGCTTACCTGGGGAGCAGTACTCTTAGAGTGGTAAAAATTTAAGGATGCTTTACAAAAATAAAATAACTAAAATTAAAAATAAATAATGATGATGCTTTTAGGGAGTGCCAGTCTGACACTCCCTTTTAAGTTAAGAAGTTCGGTTATTAGCTCACGGAGATTAATTATTTTAGATACAAAGTCTCTAAGATATCTAAGATGGCTGTTTCTGAAAATTTACTGCTGTCGATGCATAAATCATAATGGTTCATATCCATCCACTTGCGGTCTGTGAAATATTCATAGTAATAACGGCGTTCTTTATCCATTTTTTTGACAAGTCGTTTGGCGCTGGTTTCGTTGCGGTCGAGCCGATGGATTACAGTCTGAACTCGGTAGTCAAATGGAGCATAGATAAAGACCCGGTGGCAGTTTTTCTTTTCCTGAAGCACGTAATCTGCACAGCGTCCAACAATGATACAGTCTTCCTTTTCAGCAAGGTCACGGATAACAGTCGATTGTGCATCAAACAATACGTCGTTCATAGGACGAAAATGATACTGTGGTTCCATCTGCATTGCTTCTTTTAGAGGAAGATGCCATTGATTTGCGCGTTTTTCATCTACTTTTTCTAATTCTTTTGCTGGAATATTACATTCCTGACTGACCAGTTCGATTAATTCTTTGTCATAAAAAGGAATGTTTAGACGTTCTGAAAGTGCTTTTCCAATCAGACGTCCATTACTGCCATAAGTACGGTTAATTGTAATTACCTGTTTTGACATAAAAACCCCTCCTTAAATGCATATGCAATATCTTAAAAATTTTTCAGAATACATAAAAAATATAGAATGAATCCGAATTTTGTTTATACTATTTTAACATAATTTTGGAATTTATACAATATAATTTGTGTAAAACGCATATCGAAAAGTTTTTGTCGAAAAGTATTGGATTTTGCTTTGTAAGATGGTATAGTATAATTGTTAAAGAAAAAGATTTCTGGCATAAGCCGGATAAAAAGATAAAAAGAGGAAAAGATAGAGGTGCGGGCTTCAAGAGTATTTTTTACCAGATGGTGAGTGACAGGTAAACAAGAAAGGGGAGACTGCCGAAGGGATGGATTTGCACTCAAAAATACAATCTCTGGGATAATGGATAAGATGCATTATACTGTCACGAATGTGGAGAGCTATCTCAGGGTTATTTTGAATAAAAACCATGAATGGGTTCTTTGCGAAGAAAAACCGTTCATGGTTTTTCTTTTGTTTTAATCTTCGACTTGGATGTTACAAAGTCCGGTAAATAAAGAAATCAAATGTACTCTTATGGAGTACATTCCAAAAGAAAGAGAGGAAAATTTATGAAAAGCGTAAGAAAAAAACTGCTTACAGGAGGGATGGCAGTTCTCATGCTGACCTTTTTCTGTGCGGTGACAGTTTTTGCCGCAGATGGAGAGGCAGCAGAATACGTGCCGAAAATGTATGCTACTTTTTGGGCACTGGTGCCTCCGATTGTAGCGATTGTGTTAGCATTGATTACAAAAGAAGTGTATAGTTCCTTATTTATTGGAATTTTAGTGGGAGCATTGTTTTATTCGAACTTTAGTTTTGAAGGAACCGTTGTCCATATGATTCAGGAAGGATTTATTTCTGTTATATCGGATTCTTATAATGTGGGAATCTTAATCTTTCTTGTTATTTTAGGTGCGGTTGTATGTCTGATGAATAAAGCAGGAGGTTCTGCTGCTTTTGGCAGATGGGCCGGCAGAAAAATCAAGAGTCGTATCGGAACACAGCTTGTAACTATTTTACTTGGTGTTCTTATTTTTATCGATGATTATTTTAACTGTCTTACTGTAGGAAGTGTTATGCGTCCGGTAACAGATAAACAAAATATTTCACGTGCAAAATTAGCATATTTGATTGATGCAACTGCAGCTCCGGTCTGCATTATTGCTCCGATTTCATCCTGGGCAGCGGCAGTCAGTGGGTTTGTTGAGGGCGAAGATGGACTTACGATTTTTGTAAAAGCGATTCCGTATAATTTTTATGCATTGTTAACGCTGGTTATGATGGTTGGAATGGTTTTATTAAAAGCTGAATTTGGTCCAATGAGAACACATGAGCACAATGCAATCAATGGTGATATTTATACTACATCAGCTCGTCCTTATGCAACAGCGGAAAATGAGACCGTAACACAGAGAGGAAAAGTAATAGATTTGGTATTTCCAATCTTAAGTCTTGTTGTCTGCTGTGTATTGGGTATGATTTATACAGGCGGATTTTTCTCCGGCGTGGATTTTGTAACTGCCTTTTCACAGAGTGATGCTTCTGTCGGGCTGGTAATCGGAAGTATGTTTGGTATTTTAATTACTATTATCTTTTATGTGGCACGTCGAATTCTTCCATTCCGTGAATGTATGGGATGTATTCCGGAAGGATTTAAAGCGATGGTACCGGCAATTATGATTTTATCATTTGCCTGGACTTTAAAAGCAATGACAGACAGTCTTGGTGCAGCGGAGTTTGTGGATACTGTGATGCAGGGCTGTGCCGGAAGTTTTATGAAATTTTTACCGGCAATCATCTTTTTAGTAGGAGCAGGACTTGCCTTTGCGACAGGAACATCATGGGGTACTTTTGGAATTCTGATTCCGATTGTTGTACATGTATTTGAGAATTCAAATCCACAGCTTATGATTATTTCCATTTCAGCATGTATGGCAGGAGCAGTTTGTGGAGACCATTGCTCTCCGATTTCAGATACAACAATTATGGCATCTGCCGGAGCACAGTGTGACCATGTGAATCATGTTTCTACTCAGCTGCCATATGCTCTTACCGTTGCGGCAATCAGCTGTGTAACCTATGTGGTAGCAGGATTCACACAAAATGCATGGATATCACTGGCATTTGGTGTCATTGTTACACTTGTGATTCTTGAAGTAATCAGAAGAAAACATAAAGCAATTATTTAACCGAATCAAGTAAGTCCCCTGCTTCAATTGCGAAAAGAAATAAGCAGTGGGTGGGGATTTGCTTGTATCAGGAGGAGTCCCCTACCTTTGAATCAAACAAAAGTAGGGGAGAAATTTTCTTCGTAGGCTTTTCTTTTTGCTGTAAAATTCAGCTTGTTACTTAAAATGAAAAGACGTATAATAAAAAAAGGATGAAAAAGAAAAGCATTATTTTTTAGGAAGGAAAGAAATATGTTCAGGCAGATTAGTAAAGAAAATGCGTTTGATGAAATTTTAAATCAGATTATCGAAAATATCAGAGCAGGCAGATTAAAAAAAGGAGATGCGCTCCCGGCAGAACGTGCAATGGCAGAAGCAATGGGGGTTTCAAGACCGGTTATAAGAGAAGTGCTTCGGTCTTTAAGTCTTCTTGGAATTATAAAAACGGTTCATGGAGGGGCGAATTATATTTCAGAAGATTTGGAAAATTGTATGATTGGTCCGCTTTCGATTTTATTACAGTTAAATAACAGCAGTGTTCAGCAGAATCAGCAGCTTCGTTCCGCACTTGAAATCCAATGTGCAAAATTGGCTGCCAGAAATTGTTCTCCGATTGATGCGGCGGAATTAAAATTGATTTTAGCAAAACTTGAGGTAGAACAAGATGAACAGATAAGAGGAGATTTGGACAGAGATTTACATATAAAGATCGGAAAAATGGCAAATAATCCAATGTTATTTAATGTAATGAGTGCAGCTTCCCAGCTGACAGAAAATATTATTACAGGAATTCGTGCTTATATTATGCAGAAGCAAATGTCGGTTACAGAAATTGATGAACAGCATAAGAGACTGGTAGACGCAATTATTGCACATGATGAAGAATCAGCAGTGCGTTATATGCAGGAACATATGATAAATATAGAAAAATATATTGAAGAACGTGCAGAAATGATGCAGGAGAATCAATGAGAATATCGAAAGAAAAAAAGGGGAAAACTTCTAAAAAAGTTTTCTTCTTTTTTTATGGAAAAAAGGTTGAAAAAAGAAAAGAATGGTGGTATACTTCATTTAAAAATTGGCAATACCAATATATAATACGGAATACCAAAGGAGGAGCAACAATGGGATATGTAAAATGGAGTTATTCAGTACTGGAACATTTTTGCCATGATGTGTTTCGTGCATTTGGATTTGATGAAACACAGAGCAAAGAGATAGAGGATGTGCTTTTGACCGCTGATTTATTTGGAATTGAGAGTCATGGTATGCAGAGGATGGTACGTTATCATAAAGGAATCGAAAAAGGAACTATTCATCCGCTTGCGAAACCGGAAGTTGTATTTGAGACACCAGTTTCAGCTGTAATTGACGGACATAATGGAATGGGGCAGCTGATTTCCATTTATGCAATGAAAAAAGCAATTGAAAAAGCAAAAACATCCGGAATCGGAATGGTTAGTGTAAGAAATTCCAATCATTTTGGAATTGCCGGTTATTATGCAAAGATGGCGAGTGATGAAGGACTTCTTGGTATGGCATGTACGAATTCAGAGGCAATTATGGTTCCGACATTTGGTAAAAAAGCAATGCTTGGTTCCAATCCGATTGCAGTGGCAATGCCGGCAGAACCGTATCCGTTTTTATTTGATTGTTCTACAACGGTTGTGACCCGTGGAAAATTGGAAATGTATAATAAAATGGAAAAACCACTTCCGGAAGGCTGGGCACTTGATAAAGACGGAAAAGAAAGCACAGATGCACCGGATGTACTCTCAAATATTGTGGCAAAACGAGGCGGAGGAATCATGCCGCTTGGTGGAAATAAAGAAGTAAATGGAAGCCACAAAGGGTATGGATACGGAATGTTATGTGAATTATTTAGTTCCATTTTATCACAGGGTGTCACTTCTGATAAATGTTGCACTTTTAAAGACAAAACAGGTATCTGCCATGGATTTATCGCAGTGAACCCGGCAATTTTTGGAAATCCGGAGGAAATTAAGAGACATTTTTCTGAATACTTAGAAGCATTAAGAGAAAGTCCAAAAGCAGATGGAGCAGAACGAATCTATACACACGGAGAAAAAGAAGTGCTGGCGAAAAAAGACCGTCTGGAAAATGGAATTCAGGTCAACGATAACACAATGGCAGAACTTGCAAATCTCTGTGAATACTTAAAATTGGATTTTAATAGTTATTTTAAGGGTTATCAGTTACAAAAAGACAGTAAATTCTTTGAAGGAAATTATTAAAAATAATTAGAGAAAGAGAGAAAAACGAAAATGGATTATGCAAAAGAATCATTAAGATTACACAAAGAATGGAAAGGAAAAATTCAGGTTGTAGCAAATGTTCCGGTTGAAACAAAAGATGATTTGTCATTAGCTTACACACCGGGAGTTGCCCAGCCATGTCTGGAAATTCAAAAAGATATTGAAAAGTCTTATGAACTGACAAGAAGATGGAATATGTGTCTGGTTGTTACAGATGGTTCAGCTGTATTAGGTTTAGGAGATATTGGACCGGAAGCCGGAATGCCGGTTATGGAGGGAAAATGCGTATTATTCAAAGCGTTTGGTGATGTCGATGCATTTCCTCTTTGCATTAAATCAAAAGACGTGGATGAGATTGTTAATACCATCTATATGATTTCCGGTTCATTTGGTGGAGTTAACCTGGAAGATATCTCGGCTCCAAGATGCTTTGAAATCGAAAGAAAATTAAAAGAAAAATGTGATATCCCGATCTTCCATGATGATCAGCACGGAACAGCAGTGATTACACTGGCTGGGTTAAATAATGCAATGAAGCTTGTGAAAAAAGAAAAATCACAGGTAAAAATTGTAATGAATGGTGCAGGCGCAGCAGCAATTTCGATTGCAAAATTATTATTAAAAGCGGGATATAAAAATATCACTTTATGCGATCGCCATGGTGCAATCTATGAAGGCAGAGCAGATGGCATGAATCCGGTCAAAAATGAAATGAGCAAAATTACGAATCTGGAGAAAAAAGCGGGTTCTCTTGCGGAAACTTTAGCGGGTGCGGATGTATTTATCGGAGTATCGGCACCGAAGATGGTGACAAAAGAAATGGTAGAGAGCATGGCTAAAGATGCAGTCATTTTTGCTTGTGCAAATCCGGTACCGGAAATCTATCCGGATGAAGCAAAAGAAGGCGGTGCAAAGGTTGTTGCAACCGGACGAAGTGATTTCCCGAATCAGATTAATAATGTACTTGCCTTCCCTGGAATTTTCAGAGGAGCATTTGATGTAAGAGCAAAAGATATCAACGATGAAATGAAGATTGCAGCAGCAAATGCCTTGGCAGATCTGATTACAGATGAAGAATTAAGTCCGGATTATATCATTCCAAAAGCATTTGATAAACGAGTTGGTCCGGCAGTAGCAAAAGCAGTAGCAGAAGCAGCCAGAAAAACAGGGGTAGCAAGATTATAACAAAAAATAAGAATGAGTTTGTATATCGTCAGTCATAATTGTGGCTGGCGATATTTTTTTGTAAGAAACTGCCTCGGTATAAGATGAAAAATAGTCAAAATAACGAAGATTATCCTAAAAATTTTAATGAAGACCAAAAAATATTCTATAGTTTATTTGTGATAAAAACGATATACTGTCAACATAAACAAAGCACTTGAGCAAAAATGAAAAGGAGAAAAAAATTATGAAAAGAAAATTAGCGTTATTGGCAATGGCAAGCGTACTTGCTCTTTCAACTGTAGCATGTGGTTCAGGAGATTCCGGTGACAGTGCAAAGAAAGATGATGCAAAAACAGAATCCGGCTCTGAGGCAAGCTCAGATGTAGCAAACAAAGATAAACCTTTAGTATGGTTCAACCGTCAGCCATCTAACAGTTCTACTGGTGAACTTGATACAGCTGCATTAAACTTCAACAAAGATACTTATTATGTAGGATTTGATGCAAACCAGGGTGCAGAACTCCAGGGAACAATGGTAAAAGAATATATCGAGAAAAACATTGATAAAATCGATCGTAACGGAGATGGCGTAATCGGTTATGTTCTGGCAATCGGAGATATCGGACATAATGACTCAATTGCCCGTACAAGAGGTGTGCGTAAAGCGCTTGGAACAGCAGTGGAAAAAGATGGCGAAGCAGATAGTGCTCCGGTTGGAACAAATACAGATGGCAGCGCAACAGCGGTACAGGATGGAAAAATTGAAGTAAACGGAAAAGAGTACATCGTACGTGAGTTAGCTTCTCAGGAAATGAAAAACTCCGCAGGTGCAACCTGGGATGCTGCAACAGCAGGTAACGCAATCGGTACATGGTCTTCTTCTTTTGGTAAAGACATCGACGTAGTTGTTTCAAACAATGATGGTATGGGAATGTCTATGTTCAATGCATGGTCAAAAGATAATAAAGTTCCTACATTCGGATACGATGCAAACAGCGATGCAGTTGCGGCAATCGGAGAAGGATATGGCGGAACAATCAGCCAGCATGCAGACGTACAGGCTTATTTAACACTTCGTGTACTGCGTAATGCATTAGACGGTGTTGATATTGATACAGGTATCGGAACCGCAGACGATGCAGGAAACGTATTAAGTGATGATGTATATACATATAAAGAAGATGAACGTTCTTACTATGCATTAAATGTAGCAGTTACAGAAGACAACTATACAGACTTTACAGACTCTACAGTTGTTTGGGAACCGGTATCTAAGCAGTTAGATGAATCTGCACATCCATCTAAAAAAGTATGGTTAAACATTTATAACTCTGGTGATAACTTCTTAGGTTCTACTTATCAGCCACTGCTTCAGAAATATGACGATCTCTTAAATCTGGATATCGAATATATTGCCGGTGATGGACAGACTGAATCTAATGTCACAAACCGTTTAGGAAACCCAAGTCAGTATGATGCATTTGCAATCAACATGGTAAAAACAGATAACGCAGCTTCCTATACTGCAATTTTAAATCAGTAATTTGTAAAAAAGGGAATGAAAACAAGTAAGTTTTAGGGGGGAGCAATTCCCCCTAAAACTTCGCTAACGAATGTTTACAGGAGTGAGAATATGACAGATAAGAAAGAAGAAAACGTCTTATCGATTCGTGGAATGAGTAAATCCTTTGGCCGAAATCGAGTTCTGGATCACATCAATCTGGATGTAAAACGAGGAACTGTAATGGGGCTTATGGGAGAAAACGGTGCCGGTAAGTCAACAATGATGAAATGTCTTTTTGGTACGTATCAGAAAGATGAGGGAAGTATTTTTCTTGATGGAAAAGAGGTAAGTTTTTCCGGACCGAAAGATGCCCTTGAAAATGGAATTGCAATGGTTCATCAGGAGTTGAACCAGTGTTTGGAAAGAAATGTTGTAGATAATTTATTCCTTGGCCGCTATCCGGTCAATTCAATGGGAATAATTGATGAAAGCCGGATGAAAAGAGAAGCATCTGAACTTTTCAGAAAGCTTGGAATGACTGTTAACTTAGACCAGCCGATGAAAAATATGTCGGTATCTGAGCGACAGATGTGTGAAATTGCAAAAGCAATTTCTTATAATGCGAAAGTAATCGTACTGGATGAACCAACTTCATCCTTGATGGTACAAGAAGTTAATAAATTATTTGAAATGATGCGAATGTTAAAATCACAGGGAATTTCTTTGATTTACATTTCGCATAAAATGGATGAGATTTTTGAGATCTGTGATGAAATCTCAGTACTTCGAGATGGAAATCTGGTTATGACAAAAAGCTCAAAAGAGACAAATATGAATGAATTGATTGCCGCAATGGTAGGACGTGTACTGGAAAATCGTTTCCCACCGGTAGACAATGTTCCAAAAGATGTTGTGTTATCCATTCAGCATTTGTCAACGAGGTTTGAGCCACATCTTGATGATATTACATTTGATGTAAGAGAAGGAGAAATCTTTGGGTTGTACGGACTTGTGGGGGCAGGACGTACGGAACTATTAGAGACAATTTTTGGTGTAAGGACAAGAGCAGCGGGGCGTGTCTATTTAAACCACCAGTTGATGAATTTTAATAGTGCAAAAGAAGCAATGGATCATGGTTTTGCCATGATTACGGAAGA